>Ga0194131_10000184_pt1 | contig 99667 bp, 91 predicted proteins | sample TA2KigO120mmetaG_FD_148631 | JGI IMG/M metagenome (GOLD analysis project Ga0194131, IMG submission 148631) | Freshwater microbial communities from Lake Tanganyika, Tanzania - TA2015053 Kigoma Offshore 120m | ecosystem: Environmental > Aquatic > Freshwater > Lake | place: Tanzania: Lake... | reverse complement strand
CACAACTCCGAGCGACATGCCGCTGATCAAGCGGTTGCGCGCCGGAAAATTAAACGCTGCCGGCCGTGCTCCCATCGGCAGCTCGGACACCACCGCGCCGTTTTCACAAATGCGCCGATAGAGGTCGACATGTTCCGCCGGGTAGACACGATCCACGCCGCAGCCCAACACCGCTACCGTAACACTGCCTGTGTTCAATGCCGTCTCGTGCGCGATACCGTCAATGCCGCGCGCCATGCCGCTGACCACCGTGAAACCGAGCCCTGCCAAGCCGCGCGCCAAATCCCGCGCCACACGCCGACCGTAGTCGCTGGCGCTGCGCGTACCGACGATCGCCATGGCTTGGTCGAGGCAGCCCAGCTTTCCCCTGACGTAGAGCACCGGCGGCGGATCGGCGATCGTCCGCAACCGCGCCGGATAGCGCGGGTCGGCAAATGTTATCAAGTTCACACCGCCGCCGTGCGCCCGGCGCAACTCCTCCTCCACATCTCGCCACGCTGGAAACCGCAGCAATCCATCGATCGCCTCTTTGCCCAACCCGTCGATGCCGCTCAGTTCCGCCGCCGAAGCGGCGAACGCTTTTGTCGGATCGCCATAATGCTGAGCAAGTTTTTTAAAACTTACGCAGCCCAAACCTTTTACGCGTGTCAGCGCTATCCAAGTTGTCAGTTGCGATTGCATGCGCCGCGAACAAACGTTCCTTCTCGAACAAAGCTAAGCAAGCGTCAATCATATTCACTAAGCGTTTGTCAAACGCGGACCGACGCCTTCGAGACTAATGACCGCTTCGCCACAAAGAACAAATGATAGGACAGCAAAACCGCGAAGGCTAGACAGAGGCCGCAAAGAGCCCTGGGCACAAGCGGGCTTTCGTCAGAAAGTTTCTGTTTTTACGAAACTTTTTGGACGAAAAAAAAATTTGCAAGAGGCTCGCGATGGGGCCGGAGAGAAGGACCGTCAGGCTCTTTTGACCTTGCTATCTTCGCGGCGCGGACGCAGATGAATGCGCACCGGCGCATTCGCCAAACCCAACTGCTCGCGCAGCTGCGCGATGAGATAGCGCTGATAACTCTCCGGCACGGCGGCGGGCAAGTTAACAAAAAAGGTAAAAGTCGGCGGGCAAATACCGGTTTGCGTGCCGTAGTAGAATTTTACGCTCTTGCCACCGCTTGCCAGCGGCACCGTATGGGCGCGCACAATTCTCTGCAGCGCCTGATTGACCTGCGACGTCGAAACTTTTTGGCGATAGGCGCGCACCACCCGCGCCGCGGTTTCCTGCAACCGGCGCACACCGAAACCGGTGGCTGCGGAAATAAATGAGATTGGCGCGAATTCCAAAAACGACAGCCGATAGCGCACTTCATCGCGATACTCATCGACGTCACCGCCGGTCTGCGACACCGCATCCCATTTGTTGACCGCGAGCACGAGCGCCTTGCCGCGCTGCGCTGCGTAGCTCAAGATCTGCGCGTCCTGATCGGTGACGCCTTCGATGCCATCAATCACATGAATCACCAGATCTCCGCGGTCCACCGAACGAAGCGAGCGCGCGACGCTGAAGCGCTCAATGCGGTCGTCGATGCGTGCCTTGCGACGAATGCCCGCCGTATCGATAAGAATGCACGGCTCGCCCTGCAGAGAAAACGGCGTGTCGAGGGCATCGCGCGTGGTTCCCGGCGTCGCATCGACCACCGAGCGGTCGAAACCCAGCAAGCGATTGACCAGCGTCGATTTGCCGACGTTGGGCCGGCCGACGATGGCAACCCGCAGCGGCTCCGGCGTCTTTTCTTCCTCCGCAGCTTCGTCAGCTTCGTCGTCACGAGCGTCGGGGAAATGCTGCACCAGGTCGGTCATCAAATCAGGAATGCCGAGACCATGTTCCGCCGAAATGGAATACAACGGCTCCAGGCCCAACGCATAAAACTCGTAGAGATTTTCTTCACGCCGTTGCGAGTCAAGCTTGTTGACAGCGTAAAACACCGGCTTCTCGGTCTTACGCAGCAAGTCTACCGCTTCGCGATCCAACGGACTCAGGCCCATTTTACCATCGAACAAGAAGAGCACGACGTCGGCTTCAGTGACGGCGAGACGGCTTTGTTCCTGAACTTTTTCTTCGAGGCTACCGTCCGTCGAGGACTCAAAACCGCCGGTGTCGACCAGGAGAAACTTCTGCTTGCCCCACTCCGCATTGCCATAGTTACGGTCGCGCGTGACCCCGGGCATATCGTCGACGATCGCCTTGCGCTCGCCAAGCAAGCGGTTAAACAGCGTCGATTTGCCGACGTTGGGCCGGCCGACAATCGCCAGCACCGGCAAGCCGCGCGGGCGCGGGAATTGTTTCGGCGTGGCATTCATTTTACGGCCAAGCCCATTTCGCTAAGCGCGTTGGGGTCCTGTGTCCAACCCTCGTCGACGCGGACGAACAGCTCCAAGAATATCTTGCAGCCCAAAATCTTTTCCAACTCTTGCCGCGCTTGCTGGCCGATTTCTTTGAGCATCGAGCCGCGCTTGCCGATCAAGATGCCCTTGTGCGTGCTGCGCTCGGTGTGAATCGTCGCGCTAATCACGATCAGATTTTTTTCTTCTTTGTCGGCGAACTCGTCGATGGTCACGGCAACGCCGTAGGGGATCTCTTCACGGGTTAAGTTAAAAATCTTCTCGCGGATGATTTCCGCAGCGAGCATGCGCTCGGTTTGATCGGTATATTCGTCGCCAGGAAAGAGTCGTTCACCGATGGGCAAGTTTTTTTCGATCAGATCGAGCACCAAAGGCACCCCTTCGCCTTTAAGCGCGCTCACCGGCACGATTTCTTTGTCCGGCAAAAGCTCCGAGCAGCGTTGAATCGACGGCAAGAGCTTGCCCTTGGAGACGAGATCGATCTTGTTCAACAAAACCAGCACAAAACATTTCACCGCGCGCAGCGTTTCGGCAATGCGCTCGTCCTCCGGCCCGATGCGGGTATGGCAATCGAGCAGCCATAGCACGCCGTCCACTTCATGCAGCGTGTCGAGGGCGATATCGACCATGCGCTTGTTCATCAGCGAGCGCGCCTGATGAATGCCCGGCGTGTCGAGAAAGACCATCTGCGCAGTCTCGGTCGTGCGAATGCCGGTGATGCGATTGCGCGTGGTCTGCGGCCGTGGCGACACGATCGCCACTTTCTCGCCGAGAATCTGATTCAACAGCGTCGACTTGCCAACGTTGGGCCGCCCGACGATGGCGATGTAGCCGGAGCGAAACGAAGTGGAATCCATTCCCTCGTTGTTGGGATTTGTCTTAGTCATGAAATTTGCCAGCGAATCTGCATTATGACATTCTCGAACCGCGGTTCAAGGTGACATTGTGCCGGCCCACATTCGACTCACACCGCCAATGAAGCAACGCTTGACGCGCCGCACCCTCAACATGGTGCAGCGCGCGCTCGTCTGTTTTCCCGAACTGGAAAACACCGCGATCACCATCGGCTACACCCGCAAGCATCTCGGCAGCGCGACGGTCATCTACCGCAAAGGCCAACTGCACAAGCTGATCATCAGATTGCGAGTCCGCAAGGTGACCTACCACACCATCGGCCATGAGCTGACGCATCTCGTGCAAGGCCTAGCCTACGGCCAACGCGACGCCCGCAAGACCGACCCAGCACACATTCCAGTGGGCGAAACCCAATGCGATATCTGGGCCTTGGCGCGCGACCCGCTGTTTTTAGACGACCCGCCGACCTACATCAAAATGCCGCGCGCGATGCGCGAACACTGGTCCGACTACGCCGAAGCCGTGCGCGAAATGTGCATCGCCGCCATCGCAAGGCGCCCGACGCAAAGGCAATACATTCAATGGTTGGAAAAAGAGATCGCGCAGCTCGCCAAGAAGCCGCGCGTGGAAAAACCCAGCGGTCCGGCGCAGCTATTCCTGCCGTTTGTCGTATAACGGCAGGCTCACCGAACGCGACCAACGCCTTCCTTGCCGACCCAGCAAATTCATTAGAAGGAGAAGCAGTTCCATAAACCAATTATCAAAGCCTGCTATTTATTGACACTCTATTTTTTGCGTGAATGAATCCGGTGAATTTCGACCAACGTGACTAGCAACTTCGTTCTGGCATAACTCGCTTCATCGCGACTACGCGGGCTCAGCGCCGTCCATCACCCCTTCAGAATCCCGTCGAGCTCTTTCAACTGCGGCGCCGTAAGCTGCCAATCCGCCGCTTTGGCATTGCTCGCCAGCTGCTCGACGCGCTTGGCGCCGGTGATCACCGAGCACACCTTTGGCTGCGCCAAGAGCCAAGCTTGCGCCAGTTCGTTCAAACCGCGGCCGTGGTCTTTTACCCAGGCGGAGAGCTTGGTCACAAGCTGATAGTTCTTCTCGACCATCAGCTCCTGCACCGTGCGGGTGTTTTCGCCGCGCGAGCCCGCCGGCGCGGGTTTGCCGAACTCGTATTTGCCGGTGAGAAAGCCGCCGGCCAGCGGATAGTACGGCACGAAACCGACGTTGTGGGCGCGGCAATAGGGCAAGACTTCACGTTCGACGCCGCGTTTGATCATGTTGTACTCCGACTGCAGGACGACGAACTTGCTCCAGCCTTTCACTTCGGCGAGCAAGTTGGCGTGCGCCAACTGCCACGACGCGTAAACCGATGCGCCGATGTAGCAGACTTTGCCCATGCGAATCAGATCGTCCAAGCCGCGCAGGGTTTCCTCGATCGGTGTCGTGTCGTCCCAGCGATGGCAATAGTAAAGATCGATGTGATCGCTTTGCAGCCGGCGCAAGCTCGTTTCGACGGCCTGCATCATTTGATAGCGCGACGCACCCCAGCTGTTGGCGCTGTCTTTTTTTGGAAAGGAAAACTTGGTCGCCAGCACAACCTTGTTCATGCGGCCCTGCAGCGCGTTGCCGAGGGTTTCTTCCGAGCGGCCGTCGTTATAGACGTTGGCGCTATCGATAAAGTTAACCCCGGCATCCAACGCCGCGTCGATAATCTTCGTGACCTCGCCCTGCGGCACCTCTTTCGAGCCGAAACGATTGGTGCCTAATCCGATGACCGAAACGCGCGCACCGGCACTGCCGAGTTGGCGATATTCCATGAGCAGACTCCTCGCACTTTTCGCTGATTAATCTTGCGACTCTTAGCACCGGCGCTGGCAATCGGCAAATCATCCTGAAACCTCCACGTCCGGCTGGATTCTCTGTGCCTCTACACCTCACCGAGCTTCGATCTTGAACTCACCTTGGGCACGGGATATTGCATCCTATGCGCCGCACAAAACTCTTGCCGCTTCGTGCTTTCCACTTGCTACTTTGCCCTTAGCTATTTCGTCTGATGGAATTCTCCCCTCAGCTAGTGGCTCTTGCCTCGACCGCCGTCTACGCCGCCGGCAACCTCTACGCCCGCGTTGGGCTGGTGCACTCGACGCCGCTGGTGGTCACACTGATTTCTTTGATCGTACAGACCCTCATCGTATGGACGATTCTGCTGTTCCGGGGCGGCATTCCCAGCGCCGATCCCCGCGCGTTGACGGTCTTCGTCGCGGTCGGCGTCGCGCTGCCTTTCGTGCGCTGGCTCAGTTACACGGGCCTCGCCCGCATCGGCTCGGCGCGCTCTTCGTCGCTGCGCTCGACACATCCATTTTTTAGTGCCGCCCTGGCGATCGCTTTCTTGGGCGAACCGGCGCGCCACAACGTCATGGTCGGCACCGTGCTGATTGTCGCCGGAATTTTTATTACCTGCTGGGAATCGCGAGAGTACCGCGCGGATAGTAAACCGACTGACGTGCTATTTCCTTTGTCGGCGGCGTTTTTCTCCGGCATCATCCATCCGATCACCCGCTACGCGTTGACCGTTACCAACGAACCGCTGCTTTACTCAGCCGTGGTCGGCCTGTCAGCTCTCCTCGCGTTGTCCGGCTATCTGCTGATCACGGGCGGCATAGCAGATATTGTCTGGCCCAACCGCCGTGCATTGCGCTCATTTGTCACCGCGAGTCTTTTCGAAACCGGCGGTTTTCTCCTCTTCAGCGCTGCCGTTAGTCTCGGCCCGGTGGTGCTAATCGCGCCGATCATGGCAACCACACCCATGTGGGTGCTGCTCGGCTCGATCCTGCTCCTGCGCGACCTCGAAAAAGTCACGCTGCGCACGGTCATCGGCAGCTGCGCCGTGGTCGGCGGCACGATCCTGCTGGCGTTGAACAAGTAGTGACAATCTAAAAATGGACTAAGGCTTGCGCTGCGCGCGGGAAATGGGCACGACTTTGGCCGATGGTCTCTTTTTGGCCTCGCGGCTGCGGCCGCACTTCCAACATTCCAAAAACTGGCCTTCGATCACTTCATTGCAAGCAACGCAGTGCCAAGGTTTCTTTACCGAAGCGATGGGCGCCAGCGTTTTCTTCAAGATCGCCTTCGCTTTAAGCGCCTTGTTATCATCGATCACCCACAACTCGGGCCAACATTCAGTGGGCGGAATTTCGCCCGCGGCGCTGATCAAGTCGGTCTTCCTGGTAATGCACCGAATGCCGTAGCTCGCCAGCACGTTCTTCAGATGGGCGATCATCAAGAGATCCTTGGTGCTGTAAACTTTGGTCATCGCGCTTTACTGGGCGTGGCGGCGCAACACCGCTTCGTTCAACTTCAGTCGATCGCCGAGCCAAAGCGAGCGCACCATGTGGTCGCCATAGCCGTCGCCGGTGGAGGGATGAACCAGCACCGACAACCCCTCCCGGTTGAGCATCAGCCATGGGACAACTTTGCCGAACTCGTCGGGTGAAAAAACTGCCTGGTACATGGCATCCAGGTGCGGCCCCACCGGCTCGTCATGCCAGCTGCCCAATTGGACGTTAAACTGTGCCAGCCCCGCTCGCACCCGGGTGGCGGCGTCGCGCGTCGTTTTCGGATCGTAATAGATGTGCGCGTGATAGCCTTTTATGACTCGGTCGCCCATGACACCCTCCTGACGCGCTGTGATTTATTGCTTATCAAAGATCGCCGGTCGATGCCAAAGCAGGGGTGTTTTTGAGAAAAGTCAGTCTGTAGCCGCTGCCGGCGTTGCCGCAGGGCTCGGGAGAAGGGGGTGCGGTGGTAACTTAAGCTTTTTTCAGCTCGGGAACGATTTCATCGGGGAACAAATATTCTTCGCCGGCATTGCCGAAGTTGACCAGGATTAGCTGACGACCGAGGTTCTCGACCGTGCGCACGAATGTCCCCTCGCGCGGCAGCATAACGCCGGTTTTCTGCGACCGGATGGGTTTGATGGTTTTAAGCGGATCACCAGCCTTCATTCGTCTTACCTCCGTTGACGGAACTTTGACTAAATGGCCGTTGTCACCTTTTTGTCTGCGCCTATTTTTGACTATCGGCACTTGGATTTTCTCTCCTGGACCGGACCCTTTCGATCTATTAGACGTTGAAAATCGACAATTCTGATGAACCCACAGATTGCTTTGCATGCCCTGTGCCAATAACGACGCGGACAAAGGCTGTTGTAGACTCGGGAGGCACGGGCAACGTTGCAGCATCCAGGTTGAAAAATGGGGTTGCGCCAAAGCGAAGTGGCAAGCTGGGCGAACGCTGGAGCCAGAACACTGGCGACGAAAGCGGGTCTGGAGAGGGCTAACCTCCTTTTCTACTTGGTACCATACACCTTATCGAAGTATTTTTCATCATCGAGCTTCTTGAGCCAACTGTTGTCGACGATCTCTTCGGCCTTGACCGCAGCCGCTTTGGGGTTTTGCTCGGCAACGTATTTAATAACGATCTTGAACCCTTCTAGCGACGGGTAGGGCTTGCGGTCGAGCTCGTCTTGGGCCTCTAGATAAAAGTCCTCAGCCGCCTCGACGTTGGGCAGTCTCAGGCTTTTGGCAATCACTTCTTTGACAGCCTGTTTGTTTTCTTTCTTGAACATGTAGCCGTAGGCATCGATGGTCGCGCGGGCAAACCCGTCGACGATTTTTGGATTGGCCGCCGCATAATCTTTCTTCACCGTAAGGCCGGTATTTTGATAGGGCGTCTTGGCGGCGTGCATGTTGAGCAAGTTGTAATAGCCCTTACCGGTCATCACCTTGGTCGCCACCCGCTGCAGCATGCCGGCGTCGATCGCTTTGTTTTCCAGCGCGACCATGCGATCGGGATCGACACCGGTTTGAATCAGCGTGATGCCATCTCGTTTCAAGTCGAGGCCGAGGCTTTCCATCGCAATCAGCGCCGAAATATGCGACGAGCCGCCAAAACGCGCCGTGCCGATCTTCTTGCCCTTCAAATCCTGCGCCCGGCGAATGTTGGGCTGGGTTATCACCGAAAACGGCGAGGTGTTGCTCAAGCCCAAAAAGAAGCTCAACTTCTCCCCCGTCGCCGCCAGGCTCACCAGCGACGCCGGCGCATTGGCGGTGAATTGGATTTCACCCGCCTGAAACATCTGCGCCACCAGCGAGCCGCTGTTGACGAGAATCAATTGAACATCGAGCCCATATTTCTCATAGAACTTCTTGTCGCGCGCGACATAGAGCGGCGCCATATGCGGCGTCGGCGTCGACAAAGCGACGCGGACCTGTTGGAGCTTTTGGGCGTGGACGCGATCGGTGGCAAAGAACAAGCAGGTTATTAGGAGAATAAACGGCAGCCGATTTCGCATTTTCAATTCTGCTTCCTCAGGTACGGGTGATGCACCCTGATTGTCACGATTTCCGTAGTTCGCTTGTGCTCTGACGAAATGAAGAGATGTTCAATGGCGGCAGGTAGCTACTCGATTATTCGAACAACTTGGTCGTCACACTGTCCAATAGTAGCTTGAAGCCGTTGAGAGTCAAGCTCGCATCGGCCGCGCAGGCAAGCTCCGCAGGATCAAATCCACCAGAAACAACCCCAACCCCAACGCTGCCAATGGCCACCAGGTGGCTTGCCCCTGCGTGCCTTTGCCGGGCGTCGGTGTGTAGAGCCGCTGCAAACCAGCCTCATACTTCTCCGCGTCGAGCAGCTCGCCGCCGGTCTCTTCGGCCAGGCGGCTAAGCAGCGAAAGGTTCGGCTTGAGCTCGCGGTACTCCCGGGGATAAGGCGCGATGTAAGGCACGGTGGCGACTTGCAGCGGCGCGGCGCCGGCCTGTCCTTCGGCGTAAAGCGTCAAAAAATGAACGCCGCGCTGCGCCGGCGTGAACTTGCCTTCGTAGCGGCCGGGCGCGCTTTGCTGCAACCGCTGCTCTTGGGTTGCGCGGTTGGGCGACGCGATGCTCGCTTTCAAGTTGAGCTGGTTCAAGAATTTGCCGTCCTTGGTAACTAGATCGGTCACGACTTTGACCGCTTCGCCATCGGGGTGAAACTCCGTGCGCATTCTCGTGTCGAGCAGTTTACGCATGGCATCGCGGCTAAGCTGGCTCGCCCATTGCGGCAACGCCGGCCAACTCACCCACTCTTTGCCCCAACGGCCGCTCAAGTCCGAAGTAAACGCCGTCACGCGACCCAGGCCGTAGCGCCACGAAGCCAGCAGCGGGTCTTTGTCGGCCTTCATTAATAACTCGGCGCGGTTCTTCGGATAGGTCAGCACATAGCCGCGCAGCGGCGGGATACTATTCGGCGCAATCCCTTTCAGCGGCCCGTCCCCAGCGACCACCGTCGGTGCGACGCTCTTTTCGATCAGCAGATCGCGCGAGATCAGTAGCGTCTCCGTGGTAAAAATCTGCGGCACCGTCTGCGGATCGAGCGCCACGTAGCCGCGCCCCTTGCCGAGCTTGGCGATTTCCGCCATCAGCGCCACATCGGCGTCGTTGCCCACCGAGACCGTCGATACCGTGACACCGTCGCGCGCCATCTTGGCGATCAGCGCATTGAAATCGGCCTTGTCGGTGAGCCCATCGGAGAGCGCGATGACATGTTTGATCGCCGCCTGTTTGGTCGCCATCACGCGCGCGGCTTCGACCATGGCTTTATACATGTCGGTGCCGCCATCGGACTGCACGCCGGCAAGTTTTTCCGTGATCCACTCGCCTTTGCCGACTTGGCGAAACGGCAGCGCCCAGTCCCACTTGGCGTCGAAAGCTAAAATGCCGACCTGATCCGTCGGGCTCATGATATCGGCTGCCGCCAGCGCCGCGGCCTTGGCGAGATCGAGCTTGGTGCCGCCTTCGGGCCCGGCGCCCATGCTGCCGGATTTGTCTAAGACGAACAGCAAGGCGACGTGGGGCAGATCGAGCCGCGCCGGCGGCCGCATGTCCACGGGGAGAATGCGCTCCAGCGGTGTTCGATAGTAACCGCCGGCGCCGTAGCTCTGTGAGCCGCCGACCACCAGCAGTCCACCCCCCAGGTCGCGCACATATTTTTCGACGTTCTCCAGCTTGGCGTGGGTCAATTGAAAAGCCGGCACATTGTCGAGCACCAAGAGGTCGAATGCCGCCAATTCGGCCAAGGTCAAGCGCGCCGTCGCCGGCGTCGACTCGACCACGGCATAGCCCTGCACGCGCAAAACCCGCGCGAGCACGCCTTGACTCTCTTTCTCTGAGGACACGAGTAAGACGCGCGGCGGCCCTTTAACTTCGACAACCCCTTGCAAAAGATTGTTCTCCGCCAGCGTGTCGTCGGCCGACTCCACCGTCAGCTCGTAGGAATGGTTGCCGCGCTGCGTTAAGCTCTCGCGAAAACTGACAGTGTTATTGCCCGGCTTGAGCTCGATTTCTTTTTCATGCACGAGCTTGCCATCGCGCAGCAAACGGACCCGCGCCGGCGCGGCGCGGCCGCTCTCGATTTTACCTTCGACGGCAAAGCCCTCGGCGCTGTCGACCTGCTGCGGCAGAGTGAAATCGCTGAGATAAACTTCGTTACGGCCGCGCGCCAGGCTGGCGGGCAGCGTCCAGATTTGCGTTCCTTGGGCGCGCAAGAGCGGCGCAGCGCGCAACGCCGCGCCACGATTTTCGTTGCCGTCGGAAATCAAGAGGATTCGCCCCTGCCGGCCTTCGCCCACCTGCGCCACCGCTGCCTGCAGCGCCGCTTGCAGATCGGTCTCTTCGCGGTCCAAAGGTGCGCCGAAATCACTTGCCGGCGGGGTCTGCTTGGGAAGAAACTCCCATTCGGGCGCGCGGCCGAAACCGAGCAGGCCGGTGCGCGTGTGCGGATTCTTTTCGCGGTTCACGCTTTCGAGCACCGCCAGGGCTTTTTCGCGCGCCTCCTGGCCGACGCTGCGCGACAGGTCCACACTCAAGATCACGTCCAACGCATCCACCGAGGAAAATAGCTTTGGATTGATCCACGCAATCAGCAAAGCCGCCAATGCGCCGGCGCGCAGCAAAGCCGGATACAGCGGCAGGCGCGTGCGCCAAGCGAGGATCCATTCTATAAAAAGCAGCACGATGGTCGCGACCAGCAAACTCGGCCACAACGGCCAGCCGGTCTCGTTTTGCGCGGTGCTCTGGGCGTGGCTGGCGCCCGGCTGCGGGTGCAGCTGCGGCGGCGCGGCGATCTGCGATTCGTTTTCATCGAGCAAATTCACCGCCAAGCGGCCGGTGCGCCCAGAACTCTTGTACTCGTAAAAGCCGGCTTCGAAAGTATCGGCGAAAACAAACGGACTCGCGGCAATCTTGAGCCGTTCCTTTTTGCCGGCGGGCGTAAGCAGTTCGACATCGCTGTCGCCCGCCGGCAAGCGCAGCACAAACGGCGCGCCCGCCTGCGTGCTTTCCGCGGGGAACTCGCGGCGCTGCGGTTGAAACCATTCCAGAGCGTTATGAAACAAAACCGGAAAAGCGATCCGGAGCGGCAGATCGGACGCCGCCAGGTCGAAACCAAGAATCAGCGCGCGCAGCTTGCCTTGGTCGAGCGCCACCAGCAAAGGATTGCCTCCGGCGCGCGCTATCACGGTCGCTTCACCACCGACGGTGAGACGCGACATTTCTTGCACATGCAAATCGCCGAGACTCAGCGATTCGGCGACGGGATGCTTGGCCGCTAGCACCGGCGCGCCGGGGTTGGCGATCTTACCGTTGGCCCGGATCGGTCCCTGGGCAGGAACCGTATCGATCAGAATCACATTGCCCTGAACCGACGGCGGCACCGGCACGCGATCGAAAATCATGACATCGTAGTGCGAGTTCTCGGGAGCGGCTTCCCAGCTCTGTGTCGTCGTCACTTGCACATGGGAAAAAAAGCGCAGCAGGTTGCTCAGCAGCGGATTGCCCGGCCCAACGTACAAAAGCCGCAGCGGCGCGCGGTCGTTCAACGCCAAATAGGCTTGATTGTCGGTTGGGAAATCGTCATCGATCTCCAAACGCGCCACCAGGCTGCCGGTGAGATTGCCGCTAAGTGATCCATTGGCCGGATAGATCAACACGCGCCGCTGCTCGGCGCCAATCTCTACAGTCTCACGCAAAATCTCTTTGTCGCCGAGCTTGAGTGCCAGCGGCCCACGCACGGTTTGGGTCGTATAATTGCGCAGATGAACCATGATTTCCGCCGCCGCTTGCTCCGGATGGCGCCGCACTTCGAAGCCGACGATGCCGACATTGGCCGGCTGGGGTTTGCCCGCGTCGACTTTGATCAGGCGCAGGTGCACGGCCGGCCGAGTGAATTCTTCGGCGCCGGTGAAAGCACCGTCGCTGATCACGACGACCTGATCGGGACTGCCGCGCTTCAAAAAAGCATGGGCGAACAGTATGGCGTCTTTGACGCGCCCGGGCGCATCGGTGGCGTTGATGCTCTTAGCGATGTCGCGCAGCCGACGAGTGTCCGAAGTAAACGGCACGATCAAGCGCGGCTCGGCGCCAGCGCCAATCACCATCATCTTGCGGCCGCTTGAAAGTGAATCGACCAGCGCGGCAAATTCCTTGCGTGCCGCATCGAAGCGCGTGCCGCTTTTGCCTTTGGCTTTCATGCTCGCGCTCAAGTCGAGCACAACAACCATATCGCCCGATGTGGGCGCCAAATGCAGCAGCGCCGGGTCGGCCAACGCCGCGATCAGCGCGGCGGCAGCCAGCAGCTGCAAGATCAGCAACAGATTTTTTTTCAGCAGCCAACCCAGCCGCGTGCCAAGCGGCTGCTCTTTCAACAACCGTTCCCAGATGAACAGCGTGCTGGTGGAAAGCTTGGGCCCCTTGGGTTTGAGACTATGGAGAAAGACGATCAGCGGCAGCGCGCCGGCGAGTAACAAGAGAGCGTATGGGACTCCCCAAAGCATAAGTTGTGTACGAGACTCCTCGGAGTCCTTCGACAGGCTCAGGACGAACGGGTAATAGGAGGACTCAGAAAGGGCAAATTCCGTTCATGCTGAGCCCTTCGACCTGGCTCAGGACAGGCTTGTCGAAGCATGTTCCTTATTCACTTCACGCTGCTCACGCGGCGCAGCGCCTGCAAAACAAAGTCATCGAACGGCACGTCGGTGGTTGTTCGTAAGTAGTCGATATGCCGCGCCGCGCACACCGCTTCGATCTCGCCGAAATAGCGCTCCAACTCCTCGCGGTAGCGCTTTATCAATGTGTCATCGAGAAAAAACTTGCGCTCGCGGCCGTTCTCGACATCGCGCAGCGCGACGTCGCCGTAGGCCTCCGGCGAAAGTTCCTGTGGATCGACGATGTGAATCGTCAAAACTTGATGCTTTTTGTTGGTCAACTCTTCCAGCGCCGCACGCCAGCCGATGGGATCGAACAAATCGCTGACGATGATGACAAAACCTGGCTGCCGAAAAAGATTGGTGAACGAATGGACCGCCGCGCGCAGCTGCGTTTCACCACCGCACGAAAGCCGCGTCAGAAAACCAAATAATTTAAGAATCTGCTGGCGTCCCCGTCCGAGCGTCAGCGGCTTATGCAGTGCAGCGGAAAACGACGCGCCGCCGACGCGGTCGAGGTTCTTGAGGCCGATATAACCCAATGCGGCGGCGACCTGTTTTGCGTAGGTAAGCTTCGTTGGCGCACCCTGTGCCATCGACAGACTTGTGTCGACCAAGAGATAAACATTGAGTTCTGCTTCAGCCGTGAAGATCTTTAACAACAATTTGTCCAGCCGCCGGTAGACGTTCCAGTCGACGTAGCGCAGATCGTCGCCATGCTGATAGCGCCGGTAATCGGAAAACTCCAAGCTAAAACCGCGGCGCGAGGTCGCATGCTCACCCTTGGCATTGGCGAACGTCAGCCGCTTGGCGATCAGGCGCAGGCGCTCGAGTTTGCGCAGGAAGTCGGCGTCGAAAAGCGTTTCGGGTGTGGCGTTTTCTGTCTGTCGTCTAGCGTCTGGCGTCTGGCGTTCAGCTTCCCCCGGACTCGCCGACCTTGAGATCGCGCGAACGTCAGCGACGCGCCAAACCGCCTCTCGAGCCTTTCGCGCGGCACTGGCAAATCGCTCGGATCTTAACCCCAAACGCCAGACCCTAGACTGCAAACGCATCATTCCACTTCCTTGGTCTGCTCGATCACTTCGCCGAGAATTTTCTCCGCGTTGACGCCCTCGGCGTCAGCTTCCAAATTCAAGATCAAGCGATGGCGCAGGCTCGGCAGCAGCATGATGCGAATATCGTCGAACGAAACATTCGGCCGTCCGGCAAACAGCGCGCGCGCTTTGGCCGCGAGGATAGTGCTCTGCAAGCCGCGCGGGCTCGAGCCATACTGAACATATTTTTGCGCCGCGCCATTGACACCGTTGCCGTTGGACTGCAGCGCGTGGGTTGCCAGCACCAAACGCACCGCGTAGTCCTTAACCACTTCGGCGATGGGCACATCGCGCACCCATTGGCGCATTGCCAGAATGGTCGCGCCATCGAGCACTTCGCGCAGCGCCGCCGGCGCCGCCGCCGTGGTCAAGTCGGCGATGCGGCTCAGCTCCTCGCGACTGGGATATTGCAGCAAGAGTTTGAAAAAGAACCGGTCTACTTGGGCTTCCGGCAGCGGGTAGGTGCCTTCCATTTCGATCGGGTTCTGCGTCGCCAGCACCATGAAAGGATTTTCCAAGCGATGCACCTTGCCGCCGACGGTGACGCTCTGCTCTTGCATCGCTTCGAGCAAAGCCGACTGGGTCTTCGGCGTCGCCCGGTTGATCTCGTCGGCCAACACGATATGCGCAAACACCGGCCCGCGCTGGAATTCGAAAACCTTTCGCCCGGAGGGATCGTCGGTCAGTACGTTTGTACCGGTGATGTCGGCGGGCATCAGATCGGGCGTGAACTGTACGCGAGAAAAACTCAGGCTAAGAATTTCGCCCAAACTGCGCACCATCAGCGTCTTGCCCAAACCCGGCACGCCTTCGAGCAAACAATGGCCGCCGCAGACCAGCGCGATAAATACCTGCTCGATCAACTCTTCATGGCCAACGATGACCCGCGCCAGCTCGGCCTTGACTTGATCGAACGCCGCCCGCGCGCGCTCCATGCGCGATTCGATATCTTGAACGGATTCCATATGACCTCCTTCCCCTATGCCCCACCAGGAGTGATGGTGTGGTGGAGTATTGTTCCGCGCCCAGCGCTCCTCCACTCCGTTACGCCAATTACTACGCTCACTCGATCGAGGTGAAACCCTGGAGGAGCGAAGGCATCAGCGCCAAACTTTCGTAACACTGGCCGACTCTTGGCTTTGGCCTTCGACCCTTGCACCGCTCTTCGCAAGGCAGGGTGCGGCGTCGAGGCAATGCCTTGTTGCCTTCGCTCCGCAAGGGTTTTGCCGCGATCGTTCTCACTTCTTTCCTTCGCCCAACGACATGAAGTAATTCCGAATCGTTTCTTTCAGCGCCTCGGGCACACGCTCGCTGTTGAGATCCTGCTCGGCTTGGCGCCGGTACGAAGCCACGATCTCGTCCTGCGAAAGCGTGCTCTTGCCCGGCGTCGGTTTGCCTTTGAAGACCACGCCGCTGCTTTCTCCTGCGCCGATGGTGCCTTTGACCTGCGTCGACGGACCCACGGGAAACTGCGGCAGCGATTCTTTATCATCGCTCTTTTTCCCGGGCTCACTGCCGGGGCGGTTGCTGGGGTTGCGCCCCTTTTCGCCATCTTCGGGATCGCCCGCGCTGCTTTGTTGTTCACGCCCCGGCGCGCGTGCATTGGCCTCGCCCTGTTGGCTCTGCCCCTGCTTCATCGGCTGTTGAAGAAACTGCTCGGCATCGAGCAACGCGCGGCGATCGAGCTCACCGGCAACTTGCTTTTCCATTTTATCGAGCAGTGATTTCATCTCTTTCTGTCCCATCCCGCCGCCGCCCTTTTCTTCTTTGTCGAGCTGGCGTTTGAGCTGGGGCAGCGCTGCCAAGCGATCGAGCCAGGAACCTTCTTGCTCGCGCGCGCCGGTCCCATCGCCAAATAAATCGCGCGCCGCCTCCAGCTCGGCTTTGAGCTCGCGCAGGCTTTGCTCGCTCTGCGCGGCGTTCATGGCAGCGTCTTTGGCCGCCTGCTTGCCGGCCGCGGCGATTTTCTGCGCTGCCCCGGCCAGCTCTTTTTTCATCTGCGCATCGCTGTTTTGCTTATCGATACCTTGCTGCGCCAGTTTCTCCAGCTCCTTGCCCGCCTGCAGGCTCTCTTTTAGCCCTTCGCTTTTGGCCTTTTCTTGCAACTCGCGCGCGAAGGCTTTCACCCTGTGCGCCAGCGTCTGCGGCTCGTGCAAGCGAGAACCGGTGGAAGCGGAAACATCTAACCAAACCAACAGCAACCAGAGACCCAAAAGCGGTAGGACACTGTAGGCTTGCCAACTCCAGCGCCGTGGGAACGCCAGGCGCGGCTCAAAGGCCGAGAGTTTTTCGCTCGCCTGCTCGATCACCAACTGCCGCGCCGCTGTGGTTTCCCCGCCCCGCAGTGCTTCCCACGCCGTGACGGCGCGCTCGTCGAGATGCAGCGCTTTGTCCAACTGCACCAAGGCTCGGATGCGATCCTGAGCGCGCCAGCGTTGCTTGAAAACCACCAGCGCGCCGAACAAGAGCCCAAAGCCGATGGCGACCCACGGCGAAAATCCAGCGCCAAAAAGCGCGACTAGAAACAAGATCAGGATCGCCGCCGCCAGCGCGTAGCAGGCAAGCGCCGCCAAATTGAGCTCGAGCCGCTTGCGCTGTTCCCAGCGCAAAAACGCTTTTAGCGATCGCTCAAGCTTTGGCTCTTGATCGTTCACGCCAGCTCCCGCCGCAGCGCCCAGCGATGCATGAGCAAACCCAAAGCGCCGAGCAGCAAATGAAAGCTCAAATGGACCCACGGTGCTGGCAGCCGCCAGCCGAAAACATTCAACGGCACGAGTTCCTGCCGTCCCACATAAGCCAGCAGAAACGCCACCGGGTTAAGCGGCAAGTAGAATAGGCCGGAGAGCAGCAGCAAGCCAAAGAAGAAACAGCGAACAAAAACCTGGCGGCTTTCGGCGCGCCGATCCCACAGCACCAGCGCAACTAGGCCCCAGACACCGTACGCGAAGGTGTAGAAAAGCAGCAATGCCAAGGCGCCGCCGACGGTCACCAGCGGCGTGCGCGCAATCGCGGCGGCCCAGAACAGAAATGGCAGGCACAAACCCAGCGAGCAGAGAACATGCAGACCGAGAAAAGCCAATTGGCCGCGACCGATCGTCATCGGTGCGAGCTGCTCGTTCATTACCCAATGGCGCAGCGCCTTGAAGCGCCACGGCGCAAACTCCTGATTGGCCACACGCAACGCGAAATAAGCGACCAACAACAGCGTTGTCACTGAGGTGATTTTGAACAGCCCCGCCGAACCGGTCCAGGCTTGCACATCGAGCGACGGCAGATAGAGCGACAAAAAATGAATCGGCGCGAGGATCACCAGCAAATAGAAGTAAACCTGAAAGCCCTGGCCCTCAACGAAAAACACCGCGAGACTCTCGCGCAGCACCGGGTTATTTCTCATTCCTCCTCCACCCTGGCCAGTGGAATGATGGCGCGAAACAGCGCGTACTCCTGCTTGAGAATTTGCGGGTCGTCGATGCGCACGCGCGGCTCGGGGTCTTTGATCCAGCCGAAGAACACGGCGGCGCCGCTGCTCCAGCGCGCTTCGTTCTCGCGCGAAAAAAGCGAGCTGTGAAACAGAATGTCGCGGGTCTTGTCAGAGAAATGCAGGTCGCGAAAGTTGACGCCATCGGTCATGCGCTCGTCTTGTCCCGCCGGCTTCGTTAACGAAAAAGTTTTCGCCAAGCTGGCGCCGCGCTGAATCGCGCCAAGAGCGTAGCGCTGTCCCGGCACAAACAGCCAACAGTCGACCAGATCTTTACCGCTTTGATTGTCGATCTTCATCGCCAGTTTGTCGCCCTGCGCTTCGAACTGCGCGCGCAGCGGCAGCCGCGTCACCGCGCGCATGCGAAACAGCCTATAGTCCCACTCGCGCAGCGGCAAGTGATAGCGGCTGGCGCCGCTGCCGTCTTGGCGCACAACCACAGCATCGGCCTGCTCGCGCGCGCGCGCCGCCGCCGGCTGCAGGTCGATCCAGCCGCGCTCCGGCTGCAGCTCGTAGCTGCGGCTCTGGGTCGAGAACAGGGCGATGTTAGATTGCGATTCGACGAAACCTTCGCTGTTTTGCTCGGTCACACTCGACACCAGCAAGACGCCATCGGGAATTTTGCCGCCGCGGCTAAAATAGAGGTAGCCGCCCAGCGACGCCGCGGCGATCCAGCCGGCTAGACTCATCACCACAAGCCGCGCCGCCAACTCTTGACGCTGCCACAACCAGGTGACCACGCCGAGACCCGCGAAATAAACCGCCAACGCGATGAGCGCTGTGCCAGTTGGCACGTAGCTCGAAATAAACGACGGGTTGAGAATCAACTGGGTAAAGACCGCGTCATCCCATTGGCTGCGCACCGAAGACTCGTCGCCCGCAGCCGTTCCGACGAGCGATTGGACCAGGCTTGGCAGCCCCGCCCATCCCGAGAGAGGCGGCCGACCGATATCCAACGCGAAATAAACCACGCTGCCGCGCCCACGGCTTTGCTCGACATGCACCGGCAAACCCTGCGCTTCGGTGACGACTTTGCCTTGCGTCAACGTGGCGGTTTGCGCCCAAACATCGGCGACCGAGCGCGCCGGCTGATTTTTTTCCGCCGCAGTTGTGTACGTAATGCGCCGCGCGCCGCTCACTCGCACCGGCAGAAAGCGGCTGAGCGATGCTTCCTGATAAAGCGCGTAGTTCAAGCTGGCGAGTATCACCATGCGCCCGCCGGCGATCAACCAGGTGTCGAGGGCGTTGAGCTGGGCGCGCGACAGCTCGCGCAGCGACGCATCGTAAATAATCAAATGCGACACGCCGAGCAGCGCCCGCGCATCGCCCGGCAGCTCGGGCAAGGAGAGCGCCACCAAACGGTTCGTCGCGGCCGCGCCCAAAGCGAGCGACGGCAGCGCGCCGCCATCGCCCACCAACAGCATGAGCGGCGTCGGCACGAAGTTGCGGCGCAGGTCCAGCTCGCGCGCCGCATTGCCGGCCGGGCTAGTGAACTTGATCGCCAGCGGCCGGCTGATGAAATCGGGATCGATGGTAAACTGAACGGTCTTGCGTCCCTGAGAACCAAGAAAAACTTCGCGCCGATGGTCGATCGGATAAAGCGCGCCGCCCCTGGTCGCGCCGCCCTTCCAAGCACGCACTTCAAGAATGCCCTCGGCGGGACGGCCGTTGTTGCTGAGCTCGATTTCCAGTGGGAAAGGACGGCCGAGCTGAAACACGCCGTGGAAACCGACCCGCGCTTCGAGGAAAATATCGGCGCGGCAAAGATCCGGTAGGAAAGCCAAGAAAACCAAAAGGCCGGCAGCATAAAAATACTTGCCGGCCCATTTCACTGCAATGGTCAGCCAACTCGCGCTCGCTTTGTGCTCAGCCCTGGCGGCTGAAAAGGGCATACGGCCTTTCCAAAGAGGCCCGGCCCACGCGCGGCAGCGATCTTACTCTACATAGTCGACACTGAGGATATCGAAAGTACGGACGCCCGTGGGAGTGCGGACCTGAACTTCGTCCCCCTCGCTCTTGCCGATCAAGGCGCGGGCGATGGGAGAGCTGATCGAAATCTTGCCGTTCTTCGGTTCCGCTTCGTGATCGCCGACAATTTTGTATACCACCTTGTCGCCGGTTGCACCATCTTCCAGCGACACCGTCGCACCAAAGACGACTTTGTCGCCGGAGAGCTTGGTGATATCGATCACCTGCGCGCGCGCGATCTTGTCTTCGCACTCGCGGATCTGAAAATCGAGCAGCGACTGCCGTTCTTTGGCGGCGTGAAACTCGGCATTTTCCGAGAGATCGCCGTGACTGCGCGCTTCTTCGATGTCACGGATGTTGCGCGGCCGCTCGACGGTTTTTAAACGCTTCAATTCTTCCAACAGGAACTGGTAGCCTTTGGTGGTCATCGGGACGCTTGCGTCAGCCATTCCTCAACTCTCCTGGACGATAAAAACCAAAGGGGAGGCTCAGCCCCCTCTGGAAACCCATTAACGGATGCACGCCAGGACCGGCGCGCTGATGACAAAATAAAAACCCCTCGGAATCGCTCCCGAGAGGCCTTAAATATTCGGCATCTCCCAGCTGTTCAGTTCTGGGAATATTTTAGCATCGGCTTCGCTTTATGCAACCGAAGCCGGCGGGTGACCGCCGGCGGTGCCAAGCTCAAGGTTTTGGGGGTCCGATTTTGACATCGGCGGGATTCGTCTGCTGATTCTCGATCAGCTCACGGCCGCGCTCTAAGCCCGTGGATACAACACATCGACCATGGCGCGCTTGTGATACAACGGCGTGCCCAAGTGCTGATAGAGCGAGTTGGCCAACACGCTATGCGCCATCAGCGGGTGCTTGTAGTCAGTCCCCGGACCAGCCCACACCATGTGGGCAAAGTGACAAGTTTGATAGTAGCCTTCGCTGGCGATGGACTTGGCCTGGTGCGCGCTGGCGCGCGCGTCGATGCCGTTATCGAGCTTCCAAAGAGTTTCATAGGTGGTCCAGCGCGAGCCGTCGAGATGGATCGAGATATCGACGCAGTGATCCTGCACCCGTTGAAAGCGGCCAATCGGCTGGCCGAAAACAATGCGCGTGCGCGTGTACTCGTTGGTCGTCTCAAAAATCTCCTGGCACGCGCCGACCTGATAGGCACAGAGCATCGGCAAGGACTTGATCAAAGCGCGGTCGACCACGGCCCAGTCGCCGATCAAATTATTTGCCGCCACCACAACATTTTCAAAAGTCACTTCCGCCGCCCCAATCATGAAACCGGTGATCGGCTTGACGGTAACGCCAGGAGTATTGCGATCGACCAACGCCAGCGCCACGTCACCCCGCTCGGTTTTGGCCGCACAGATAAAACTCGTCGCCGCCTCGCCGTCGAAGACAAAGCGCTTTTTGCCGTTGAGGGTAAAGCCACTGGCGGCAGGAGCAAGCCGTGTCTCTACCGAGCGCGGCCCGAATTGAATCGGATCGTCGGAGATCGCGGGAATAACGATGGAGGTGCCATCGCAGATTTTCGGCAGCAGCGATTTCTTTTGCGCGTCCGAGCCGCCGGCAAGAACAATCTCCGCCGCCAACACGCCCGAAGAAAAGTACGGCCCCGGCAGCGGCCCACGTCCCAATTCCTCGAAGACGACACCGCAATCGGTGTACGCCGTCCCACCGCCGCCAAACTCATCAGGCACGGTCATGCCGAGCCAACCGACTTCCGCCGTCTTTTTGTACAGCTCGGGAATAAAAAACTTCTTAGTCCGATACCATTCCGTAACGGTGTAAGACGGCGCCTCGGACTTTATGAAATCCGACGTCACCTTCTTTAACATGTTCTGATCGTCGTTGAGTTTGAGATCCATGGGGAACTCCTATTTTTAAACCGCACAGAACGCCAAGGGGGAAGGGCGGGTTTGAAACCCGCCCCTACCTAGCAATTCTCATTGTGTCTTTGCGGTCATTCTCCGAATCCGATTTTTACTTTGCGTTCTTTGCGGTTAACAAATTCCGAATCCGAGCCTCTGATGTTTTGCGCCTTTTGCGCTTTTTGCGGTTAATTTCTTATCCGAACTTCGTGCCCTTCGCGCCTTCGTGGTGAGTCATTTTTTCACACCGTCGTCGGCGCTGCCTCACCGCCACTCGGCCGCCCCAAGCCCAATCGCCGCGCGATGATTAACCGATCGGTATCGAGCGTGCCGCCGCCGTGCAGCCAGCCCGGGCCGCTGCGCACGGTGTATTCGAAATCGTCCTTCTCATGCACGGTGTCGTCGGGCACCAGCGCTTCGAAGCCGAGAATTTTTTGCACGCGCTCGGAATTGCGCAACCGGACCATGCGCTGCCAATAGAGATATTGCGGCCCGCCGTAGGGATGCGGATCGCGCACATGGCGATGCCAGAAGTTGCGAAAGCCCATCAGCCGCTGCACGTCGAGATCGTTGATCACCTCGGCAAGCAGATCCCTGACGTCCTGATCTTCCATCAGGCTCTTGCTGTCGAACTTTGCTTTCTGGCAATGGGCGATCAGCCGTTTGATCAGGGGATTTTCCTGCACGCTGCCGCCGCCGCCATGCTCCAATTCCAGGTAGCTGTTCGCGACTTTCCAACCGTTGTTCTCGCCGCCGACGAGATTCTTCGCCGGCACGCGCACGTTGTCGAAGAACACCGCGTTCTTGATGCCCATCATCAAGTGCAAATGTTGAATCTCAATGCCGGGCAAGTTGGCGGGAATGTAGAGCCAGCCCAAGTTTTCATGGCGCTTGCCGCCCGGGTTGGTGCACACCAGCGTCCAGAGATAGTCCGGCGGCAAATGATGGCCGACGAGAATCTTCTGGCCGTTGACGACATAGTGATCGCCGTCGCGAATCGCTTTGGTCAAACAGGTCGCCACGTCGCTGCCGCCCTGCGGCTCGGTCAACACCTGCCAGACCGCTAGCTCGCCGCGCATCATCGGCGGCAGAAACTCATCCTTTTGCTCTTCAGTGCCGAACTTCATCAGCGCCGGCGCGACCAAGCGTGCCAGCGTGTAGAACACCGAGCCCAACGGCAAACCGTATTTGTCGATCTCGGTTTCGAGCACGAACTGGTGATCGAGTGTCATCCCGCCGCCGCCGTATTTCTTAGGATAGGTCGGAAACAGCCAGCCCTTTGCCCCGAGCTTGCCGGCAAGCCGACGGCGAAATTGATATTCCTCGTCGACTTCGCGCGTCGACCAGATCGCCGACCAGCGCAGATGCTCGCTGCCCTTCATGTTCTCCGCCAACCACTCGCGCACCTCTTTGCGAAACGGGCTGATCTCCGGGCTGTCGGGGGCTAGATTGAAGTCCATGGGTAACTCTCCTTCTTAACTTCAAGGCGTGACCGCACGATTTCCGTACTACTAAAAGCGCAGGCGAATGTCTAACGAATCGGAACCGGAGAATTTCAACCACAAAGGGTCACAAAAAAGCGGACGAGGAAATTAACCGCAATAGACCCAGAAGGCGCGGATTCGGAATTTGTTAACCGCAAAGAACCCAAGGAACGCAAAGTAAAAATCCGATTCGGAGAATAACCGCAAGAAGCGCAAAACGAACCAGGGGTCGATGAATCGCCGTCTTTACTACGTCAGAATTCTTCTTTGCGTTCTCTGCGTTCCCTTCGACTTTGCTCAGGACATGCTTTGCGGTTAGATTCTCCGGGTTCCGAATCCGTCGAAATCCATTTTTGCGACTTTTGCGTTTTTTGCGGCGATTCTTTTCTTTGGTGGCGGCTCTGCGGTTATGACTCAGACATCCCACTCCCCCGCCACCAACCGCGGGATCACCGGGTGCAAAATTCGATAGGACAAACCCCAAAGCCGATGCGGCCCGACTTGATAAAAACTAACCTGCTCAGATTTCTGCCAGGTCGAGAAACGGCCGATCATCTTGTCGTGCGCACCGGGCCGAGTGAGGTCGCTCAGCTTCACGTCGATAATCTCAGCAATCTCGCGCTCGGCGATCTCCCAGCGGCTCGGGACAGCAATGCGCGCTAAGTAGGGGAATACCCGATATCCCGTCGTCCGCGTCTGCGTCATCGGCAGCTCGCACAGCACGTCGGCGCGATCGATCGCCAACCCCAACTCCTCGCGCACTTCGCGCAGCGCCGTGTCGAGCATGGTCTCGTCTTCCGGATCATATTTTCCACCGGGAAACGCCACCTGATCCCCATGCACGCCGCCCGGCTTGCGCAAAATCATCACGATATGCAGCTCACCGTCGCTGGCGCGGTAGACGGGAATGACAATGGCGGCGTCGATCATGCTGATTTCTAACGTTGCACCACGAAGACGCGAGAGCACGAAGTTCGGAAAAAACATTTCTTTCTTCTCTTACCTTCGTGGCATTCGTGGTGAATATCTCCCCTCCGAAACTTTGCACGTTTGCCGGAGATTCTTCCGGTCGGTTGCGGCTGCACCGCGCTGGGCCCTTTGTGGTGAATTCTCCTCTTATACCGTCGTCGGCGCGGCTTCCTGCGACGGTCGCCCCAACCCCAAACGGCGCGCAATGATCAAACGGTCGGTATCGAGGGTGCCACCGCCATGGAGCCAGCCGGGGCCGCTGCGCACGGTGTATTCGAAATCGGCTATTTCATGGACCGATAGGTCAGGCACCAGCGCTTCGAAGCCGCAAATCTTCTGCACCCGTTCGGAATTGCGCAGGCGAACCATGCGCTGGTAGTAGAGAAATTGCGGCCCGCCGTACGGATGGGGATCTTTCACGTAACGATGCCAAAAGTTGCGCAGCCCCATCAAACGCTGCACGTCGAGATCGTTGAGCAGATCGGCAATGACATCGCGCACATCTTGATCTTCCATCAAGCTCGCGCCATCGAATTGCGCCTTTTGGCAATGCTCGATCAAGCGTTTAAGCAACGGATGTTCCGCGACGCTGCCGCCGCCGCCGTGCTCGAGCTCCAGGTAGCTGTTGGCAACTTGCCAGCCATTGTTTTCGCCACCGACCAGATATTTCGCCGGCACCCGAACGTTGTCGAAGAACACGGCGTTCTTGATGCCCATCATCAAGTGCAAATGTTGAATCTCAATGCCGGGCAAATTGGCTGGAATGTAGAGCCAGCCCAAGTTTTCATGGCGCTTGCCGGCGGGATTGGTGCAGACCAGCGTCCAAAGAAAATCCGGCGGCAGATGATGGCCGACCAAGATCTTCTGGCCGTTAACAATGAACTCGTCGCCATCGCGTATCGCCTTGGTCTGGCAGTTGGCGACGTCGCTGCCCCCCTGGGGCTCGGTCAGCACTTGCCAAATCGCCAACTCACCGCGCATCATGGGCGGTAAAAACTCTTGCTTTTGCGCCTCGGTGCCGAACTTCATGAGCGCCGGCGCGACCAATCGCGCCAGCGTGTAGAATACGGCGCTCAGCGGCAAGCCGTAGCGATCGATCTCGGTTTCAAGGACGAACTGATGATCGAGCGTGAGCCCGCCGCCACCGTATTGCACCGGGTAAGTGGGAAACAGCCAGCGCTTCTGCCCGAGCTTGCCCGCGAGCGCGCGGCGAAATTTATACTCCTCGTCATTCTCGCGCGTCGACCAATTGCCCGACCAGCGCAGATGCTCGCTGCCCTTCATATTTTCCGCCAACCACGCGCGCACCTCTTGGCGAAACGCGCTGATCTCCGGCGTATCCGGTTGCAAACTAAAATCCATCAGTAGCTCTCCTGTTCCGCTGTCTCTCGCCAAGCCTGCATCAAAGTCATCGGGGGCGCAACCCTTACCTAATCGGTTTCGAATTTCGGATTTTGCTATTGGGCTAAACGACGCTAACCCAACCTAAGGGTCTGATTTGTCACGCCTGACCGACGATGGATAAAACCCCGCACTTTGGATTTCCACCGCAAATTCGGCGTGGATTCCGCTACATTCAATTTCCAACAGAGCGACCGTAGATATGGCGTATATCGCGCTCCGACGTGAAGTCTTGTCGGATCGCGCGGGCCTGGTGTCACGTGCTTATGAGCTAAAAGTCGACTCGACCCCTTTGTGTGGGACCCCTTTGTGTGTGTGTGTGGCTTGTGGTCCATCAGTCCGTCGACCAGCCAGTACCAGTTGAAGGTTGACTCGACGACGATGCCTTCGCGTGATTCCCGGTACGCCGCCAGTTGCTGCGTGATCAACGCCAGATCATTCGGCAAGCGCTTCTCATAGACAACGCGTCCTCCTCGTCGCTCAACACCACCACGTTGTTATTCGAGTGTAGATCAATAGCTCCGTACAATTTCATCTCCGTTTCCTCCTTCGGCACAAATTTCATTCCTCAAATTACTGCCTACTGGAGAATTCGGCTAGATGATTATCAAGTCGGCTTTTAGCTCTTAAACGGAGAATCCAATAGGATCGCGCTTTGATTTCCACTTTCTTTTGGCTGGGAGTCGGCGTGTGCCTGTAAATCAAATACTCGTTCCGTTGGAACACATAGAAGCCGGAGTTTCGTTGTGCGTCAAGCAACATGCTTTCACTGCTGCGGCGGACGACGCTAACCGCGGAGTCAGATGCTGGCAAGACGCTCAACGGTGTCCGGGTAACGCTTCACGAGACTGATCAGCGATACGGCCTGCGCGTTTGGAATTATACGCAAGTTACCTATGATACCCTGGGCGGGGAAAGCCCCAATCAAAGAATACGGAGATGTAAAATCTTTTCGCGCAAAAAAGGCCCGAGTGAAAACTCCTCGGGCCTTTGACATCAAAGCAACGATTAAGTATTAGACCCCCCCAAACCCCTCATCCTGCGCTTCATCCAACAACCACGGATCTTTGATCTCGGTGGTCGGTCCCTTGCCGCTCAGCACGTTGGCGACTTCCCTCGCCGCGTGGCTTTGGCAATCGATGTACGACTCGTCCGAGTTTGCTGAGGTGTGGCAGGTGACGATGACATTGGGCAGTGTTAACAGCTTGTGATCGGCGGGCAGCGGTTCCGGCTCCGTTACATCCAATGCTGCACCGCGCAACTCGCCGGCGACCAGTGCGTCGAACAGCGCGTCGCTGTCAACCAGGCCGCCGCGGGCGCAGTTGATCAAGTACGCCGTGTTTTTCATCATTTTGAACTGCGGTGTGCTGAACATTTTTCTCGTGCCCTTGGTCAGCGGCGCGTGCACGCTGATGAAGTCAGAGGTCTTCACCAGCTCGTCGAAAGAAACCATTTTCACGCCCATCTGCTCGGCGATCTTCGGATCGAGATAGGGGTCGTAGGTCTGCACGTTCAAGCGCATGCCCTGGGCGCGCGGCGCCACTTGCTTGCCGACGTGGCCCAGGCCGACGATGCCCATGGTGCGGCCCTGAATGCGATAGACGGGGCCGCGATAGGCGTGCAACTCGGCGGTGTGGCGCTTCCACTTGCCCTCATGAACGTACTGGTTCATGCGCATGAGCTTGCGCGAAATCGCGATCATCAAACCGATGGCCTGCTCAGCGACTTCGATAGAGTTGCAGCCAGCCGCGTTGCAGATCGTCAAGCCGTATTCCTTCGCCGCCGCGAGGTCCATGCGGTCGACGCCGACGCCGGTGCGCGCGACGACCTTGACTCGTTTCATCTTGCTGATGGTGTCTTTGGACAGCGGCACCGAGCCGTGCATGATGATGCCGTCGGCGTCCTTGGACATCTCGACGACGTCGGCCTCAGTCACCGGGCGGCGGATGGTCATGTCGGCGTCGATCTCTTTCAAGATCGGCCGAATCAGACTTTCCGGTACGTCGTTGCTGCCAAAATAAACTACGTGAAACTTAGCCATTGTTAGTTAACCTCCAGGCCGTACATGCGCACCGGATTGTCCCACAAGATTTTCCGCCGCGCTGCTTTGGAAAGGTGATCGTTCTTGGTCATGTCGCCGACGGTGCGATCGGGAAATTTGCCGATGCAGTCGCTGTGCGGATAGTCAGTCGCAACCACGAGATAGTCCTCGCCGACATGCTCGACGTAGGCTGGCGCCAATTCTTCGCCTGCTTCGCTGCTGGTCCAGCACTGGCGCTTAAAATAATAGCTCGGTTTATTCTTGGTCACCGCCTCACGCCCCTGGCCCTCGTGCTCCCAGTGCTCGTCCATGCGCTCCAACCAGAACGGCACCCAGCCGCAGCCGGACTCGAGATGGGCGACTTTTAACTTGGGAAATTTCTCTAACACGCCATCAGCACACAAGTTCAAACAAGCGAGCATCTGTTCCAACGGATGGCAGGCGATATGCCGGCCAAATTCGCTGTAGCGGTCCGAGCCCGCCTGCGGCAAAGCCGTGCGCGCCCCTTCGTGGACGCAGACGGTCATGCCGAGATCGGCCGCGGCGGCATAGACTGGATCGTAGTCGGGGCTCGCCATGGTGCGGCCGCAAATCTTGTTGGGCCGCCAAAAAATACCGACCAGCCCGAGTTTTTTGGCATGCTCCAATTCTTGCACCGCGCGCTTGGGATCTTGCAGCGGAATCAGGCAGACGCCGTAGAGCCGCTTGTCGCTCTCGCTGCAGTAATCGGACATCCAGGTATTGTAGGCCCGGCAGATCGCGGCAGAGAGTTCCGGATCGAGGTTGTCACGCCACATGATGTAGAGACCCACCGTGGGGAACAGCACGCCGAGGTCGACGCCTTCTTTGTCCATATCGCGCACATTCGACTTGGCATCAAACTTCGATGCCAACGCCTCAGCGAAGGTCTCGCGCCAGCGCTTCGACGCGGCGAAAGTAAAGCCGTAATCTTCCTGCTTGGCGGCATCGCGCAACTGGTCGGCGTCGGAAATTTTTTCGCCGTCGACTAACCGATAGGATTGATTGGGCCCGCGAATTTCCACGCGGCTGCGAAATTTTTCCGGCAAATATTTGGCGAACAAATCCGACGGCTCGAGCACGTGGCGGTCGGCATCGATGACTTTGAATCCATCTCTCATAGTTAACTCCTTTCGCGATTGGCGCGGCGACTGGCCCGACGATTTCTGTTTGCGACAACCATAAATAGGACGACTCGCCGCGATGAGTCAACCGCGCCCACGGCCACTCCGACGACCGAGTGAATCGACTACGATTGACAATAATAGGGCACCGGCGTAGGTGAGTCGCATGAAGACCCAACGCAAAGTTTTTTCTCTCTCGATCGTCGTTCTGCTGGTTGGACCCAAAAAAAGAGGCCCGGTCTCTCGTGAGCCGGGCCTCTAGTGAGCGGCGAAATCCGCTGCAGTAACCGTGAAAAATCTATTTGCGCTGAGATACCAAACCGGTCAACAGCGCGCCCAAACCAAGCAGAAGCAGAGCAGACGGCTCTGCAACCCGCTGCAGAAACCCTCGGATTTCGCCGCCTGGAAATTGGCTTGAATGAATATTGAAATAAGCTTGGCCGCTCGCAAGTCCTGCGGCCAAGGCAGCTTCGGCTCCAGCACCAGTGCCACCATTGTTGGTCAAAAATGCAGGCCGGTATGTCGTCGTTGCTTCCGTGTTTAAGGTGTTTTGATAAGTTCCAGAAGTGACTCCTAATGGAAACCCCGGCAACGCGCCTACCCCAGGAACCGCGACAGCCACATTTCCTGGAGGGGCTACACAGCAATGAATATGCGCATCGCTGGTGTTCGCCACCAATCCACTAAAGCTCGCCTGGATAAAAAGGGTATTGGCATCAGTGTCGATGATGACAACCGCATTGCCCGTACCCGGCGAGTTGTTCGATGGGTTTTCCGCAGCGCCGGTGAGGTTCACCGCATATCTGATTGGCACCGCAAGGCCTGTCGAGGCACTCAGCATAAGAGCTGCTAAAACAAGCGGGGTAATTAGTCGTTTCATAGGCAGTCCTCCTCCAGGTTGTTTCTTCAGACGGGGCCAATCCTAGTTGCGACAGGATGTGATTGTCAAACAAATTGTAAATAGGCCTCAGCAAAATTTTTAACACTCGATCGGAGGATCATACGGAAATCCCCGATCGAGTCTGTAAGATTTATTGACAAGTAAGAGCAGCCGACAAGAATCCTTTTTAAGTCGGACTGCTTGACCGCTCGCTGGCGCCATACTAAAGATCAGCAGAATTTACTTAGCCAAATTGAGAGGACTTACAATTATGGTTGCACCCAATCTCAAACGTGCCGGTAACGAGCTTGGCGCTAGAACGACATATGAACTATTTCTCGAGCGCGAGGGCATTCCTGCTCTTGGCGGTTTTCACATCGAGGACATCAATAAGGTGGACCTCGCACGGTGGCCGCGTGTCGACGGGCGCGGTGTGTATTTGAACCTCGAAGGATCCGAAGGCGTGAACAATTGTTACATCTGCGAGATCGCGCCCGGGAAAGCGCTCGCGCCGCAAAAGCACATGTTCGAGACACTCTTGTTTGTCGTCAGCGGCCATGGCGCCACGACCATCTGGCAGGAGGGTGGCAAGAAACAAACGTTTGAGTGGGGCGAAGGCGCGCTGTTCTCGCCGCCGCTCAACGCGACCTACCAGCACTTCAACGGCGCCGGCGACAAACCGGTGCGGCTGTTGGCAATGACCAATGCGCCGACGGTGTTGAACCTCTACCACAACATCGATTTTGTTTTTAATTGCGACTACAAATTCAGTGACCGCTACGCTGGCGAGGAAGATTTTTTCAGCGGCAACGCGAAAATTCCCGGCGAGGGTTTTCACGACACCAATTTCATTCGCGACGTGCGCAGCTATGAGCTGCCCGAGCGCAAAGACCGCGGCGCCGGCGGCAAAATGTTGATGATCGAGATGTCTAACAACGTCATGTCGGCGCATATCTCGCAGTTTCCAGTCGGCACCTACAAAAAAGCCCACCGCCACGGCGCCGGCGCCCACGTGATTATTCTCAAGGGCGAAGGTTTCTCGGTAATGTGGAAAGAGGGCGACGACATCAAGCGCTACAACTGGCGCGCCGGCAGCTTGATGGTGCCACCCGAGCGCTGGTTCCACCAACATTTCAACGTCGGCCGCGAGCCGGCGCGCTATTTGGCGCTGAAGCCGTTTAGCAGCCGCAAATTCCCCGGCTTGAGAAAGCAATGGGGCACTTCGGAAAGCGTCAAGAACGGCGGCGACCAGATCGAGTACGAGGATGAGGATCCGCGCATTCGGCAGATGTTCGAAGAGCAAGCCGCCAAGCGCGGTGTCGTAAGCCAGATGACCGGCGTGTACAAGGCGGCATAGACGATGTTCCGATTCGGATTGCCTCGCGCAAAGGCGCAAAGGCCGCAAAGTTCGGAAAAAAACTATTCTTACCTTTGCGTCCTTCGCGTCCTTTGCGCGAGGCAATTTCTGCGGCTGCTCATCTTCTTCTTAATCGCACTTTACCCACTCACCCACACCGCAGAGGCCGCCGATAAAGTCCGCATCGCGGTGACCAATCTTAACATGTCGTTCCTCCCGACCGGTGTCGCATTGCGGCGTGGCTTCTTTCGCGACGAAGGGCTCGACGTTGAGATTATCCGCATGAACACGCCGAATACGCTCGCCGCCATGACCACCGGCGACGTCGGCTATACGCTGTTGTTCGGCTCGGTCGTTCGCGCCGCGCTGCGCGGTTTGCCGATTCGCGCGCTGGCGAGCCTACTCGACAGCCCGACCTACGCCCTGATCGCGCGGCCGGAATATAAGTCGCTCAAAGATCTCAAAGGCAAAACCATCGGCATCGCCAACTTTGGCGGCACGGACGAAGTGCTATCACGCATGTGGTTCCGCAACGCCGGCATCGACGCCGACAAAGAAGTCAAGTATCTCGCCCTCGGTCCCGATCGCGCCCGACTCGCGGCGCTCAAAGAAAACATCGTCCAAGTGTCGATCATTTCGCCACCGGGGGACACGCTTGGTAGCCAGATGGGCTTTCACGTGCTGACCCGCGCGCACGAGCAGTTCAACTTTCCCTTCATCGGCATCGGGACGAATTTGAAAGCGCTCAAAGAGCGACCGCAGGAGGTAAGAAAGGTCGTCAAATCGCTGGTGCGCGCCAACCGTTTCATCCGCGACGACAAAGAAGGCGCGGTGCGCGTGCTGGCCGATTGGGCGAGACTCGAGCGCGAGCACGCCGTGGCCTCCTGGGAGTCGACGTGGAAAGTCTTCAGCGCCGACGGCACGATTCCGGCGGACGGTCTGCGCCTGGTCTTGGACCAAGCCAAGGCGGAAATGAAACTGGCGAAGGAACTGCCGCTGAGCGAAATCGTCGACCCGGCGCCGCTGCAAGACGCGCAGCGGGAGCTGGGGATAAGAAAGTAAGATTCACCACGGAGTACGGGGGCACAGAGTCCGGATTAGAACAACCACGAAACACACGAAATACGTGAAAGGTTTCGAATTTATTTTCGTGTGTTTCGTGTATTTCGTGGTTACTCCTAATCCGAACTCCGTGTCCTCCGTGCCACTGTGGTGAATCAGGAGCATCTATGACCGAAGAACAACAATTACGCGAACTGGACGAGCGGCTGCGCAAGCTCAGCGTCGATGGACTCTGGTCGCAGCCTTCTGAGGCCGACAAGGCGACCTACAGTAAAGATCCGCACACCACTGTGCTACCGCATGTCTGGAAGTGGCCGGAGATGTACGACGCGATTCAAACCGTCGCCAACATGCACGGCCTCGACGGCAAAGCGGAGCGGCGCGTCTTGCGCCTGATCAATCCTGCTTACTTGAACAACACCAATCGGCGCCAACGCACGACGACGCACACGATGTTAATGACGCTACAGCTCTTGAAGCCCGGCGAGATCGCCCACGACCATCGCCACAATTTCGCTGCGTTCCGATTTATCTTAAAGGGCAGCGGCGCCTACACCGTCGTCGAAGGTGAGAAGATTCCCATGGAAGCGGGCGATTTGATTCTCACACCGTCGATGACGTGGCACGGCCATCGCAACGGCAATGAAGCCGTGGTGTGGTTGGATGGCTTGGACAATCCCCTGCTGTTCCTGCTGCAGTCAATTACCTGGGAGGCCCATTCAGATCGCATGCAGCCGATGAAAAACGAAGCGGAGCACACCGCGCCGCGGCTTGGCATGACACGCGCGACCTGGGAGGCGACAAACGACAGGCCCAGCTACAACCTGCACTACAAATGGAGTGACACTTACGCGAATCTAAAGCGTCTCAGCGCCGGCCCGTGCAGTCCTTACGATGGTGTTTCTCTGGAATATGTCAACCCTGAGGGCGGCCACACAATGCCAACCATGTCCTGCGGCATTCAAATGCTGCGCCCCGGTGAAGTGACCAAGACGCACCGGCACAACTACAGCACCGTCTACCACGCTTTTCGCGGCAACGGCACGATGATCGTCAACGGCGAAAAATTTGAATGGGAACAGGGCGACTGCTTCGTCCTGCCGCTTTGGGCGTGGCACAGCCACCAGAATCGTTCGAAGAGCGACGATGCGATTCTGTTTTCCGTCAGCGATCGGCCGGTGATGGAGGCGTTGAAGCTGTTTCGCGAAGAACCCGGCGAGGGATAGCTCTACCAAAGTAGTGTAGGTCGGGTTAGCGCAGCGCAACCCGACAAGTCACGCCCAAAGTCTACGAATCGGAATGTTGGGTCACGCTCACGCTAACCCACATATTCGGCCCGCCTGTCCTGAGGTTTTTATCGGGAGCAACCGATTTAACGTGTTCGCCTTCAGCGGTTTGAACTCGTTTAGGACAAGATTCTCGGTCCAAACAACTTCACCGCATTGTCCCAGAGAATTGTCCGCTTTGCATCGGCCGACGTGATCTGTGCGTCAAACATCGGCAGAGCCTTGGCGGGTTCAACGGCGTCGGCATGCGGATAATCTGTGTTCCAGACGATGTTTTCGCCGTTCAGTTCGCTCACTACAAAGTTGAGGGCTCGCTCGTCGCTATCGCAGGAAATCGTGCACTGGCGCATGAAATATTCGCTCGGCAGCATGCAGAGCCTTTCCGACTTACCCATGACGCTGTTGCGGCCGTGCGTATGATCGTCCATGCGGCCGAGCCAAAACGGCAGCCAGCCGGCGTTCGATTCGAGAATCGCCAAACGTAGTTTCGGAAACCGTTCGAGCAGGCCGGTGAAGATAAAGTGGCCGAGGGTCGCCATGTTGTCGCACGGAAAACCAAGCGCATGATTCAAGCCGCGCAGCGCCAGCTCCATGTCGTCTTTGCGATGGCCTTCCAATTTTCGAAACGGCTGGAAGCGGCGCTGACGATTTTCACCGTGGCAGGCGATGGGAAAATCGAGCTCGCAGGCAAGCTGCCAGAGCGGGTCGTACTGCGGCTCGTGCAGCCACTTGCCCTCGGGCAGGTAAGGATTGCGCACCGAAACCGCGCCCAACTCGGTGACAGCGCGGCGCGCTTCTTTAACCATCTCACCGACATCGGAGCCCGGCAGCACGGCGACAAACTTGAGCCGCTTGGGGTCGGCGCTGCAATACTCATGGCACCAATTGTTGTAAGCCCGGCACATGGCAGCGCCGAGCTGCAAGTCTTTGAGCGCCACACGATAGGCGAAGTTGCCGTTGTTGCCGGTCGGCAAGAGCACTTGGATATCCCATCCAAACTGATCCATGTCGCGCAGGCGAATGGCCGGCGACCACCATTGCCGGTAGGCTTCGCCATATTTTTCTTCCATCGCCCGCCGGGCGCTCTCAGGCGGCGCCGCTTGGATCTCGCCCTTGCCGATGAATTCCCCATCGGGCTCGTACACCATGATGTTGCCATCCATAAAGGCAACTTTGGGGACCTGATCGCGGTATTTAGCCTCGACATTGCGCGTCCAAAGATCCTGCGGCTCGTGCATGTGCCCGTCGGCGTCGATAACGTTGAATCCGTTCCACATCGCGACCTCCAGAATACCGGATTCGGATCAATTAACCGCAGAGAGCGCAAAGAACGCAAAAGTTCCGAAATCTCATCTTTGCGGCCTTTGCGTCTTTGCGCGAGTTTTTTCAGATCAGTCTACGGCCACTAACTTGCCACTCTGGTGCTCGACCGTTTTCCCGGTCATCTCCATGCCCGCTTGCGCGGCGAGGACAAAGCCGTTGCCCAGTGAATCCGGCGCCGGCAAGCGCTGGCGCGCTTCCTCAGGTGCGTCCTCGGTCGCAATCGCTTGCTTGGGACTGAAGGCAACGACGCAGACGTTCCACTCGCGCTCTTCCTCGGCCATGTATTTCGTAAAGGTGCGGATCGCGTCTTTGCTGACGACGTAGGGCGACGCGCCGTGGTTCTCCGGGCGCCCGCCGCCCCAGAGATTGACGATATTCCCCGAGCGCCGCTCCTCCATAAATGGCACAACGTACTTGGAACAGAGAAACGTGCCGCCAAGATTCGTTTGAATCACGCTGTTCCAAAAATCGTAACTGAGATTTCTCACCCGCGGCCACTTCGGAATGCCCCAGTTGAAATGGGGCACGATGCCGGCGTCGTTGATCAACGCGTCGATTTGGCCGAAGCGCGTGGCCGTTTCGTGCATCAATCGGCGCACGTCTTTTTCATCGCGCACGTCAGTCGGCACGGCCAGCACTTCGGCGCCCAATCCTTTGATTTCCCCTGACGTTTTGTGCAGCCGCTCGGCATCGGCGTCGGCCAACACGACCTTCGCGCCCGCCTTTGCCAGTGTATGCGCCGCGTGACGGCCGATGCCCTTGGCGCCGCCTGTAACGATGACTACTCTTCCCTGCATGATATAAGCCTCCTAATTTAATGTTTCAAAAATCTCGGGCAAAATCTTTATTGCGTAGTTGCGCAATTGCGCAACTATGCAAGTATCAGCTTTCGTCCGGCTCACCGTCGGCGCCGCTTTCGATCATTTCTTCAAAATCATCAGGCAGCGGCTCACCAGTTTCATCGGCCATCGTCTTACCCATCTCTTTAGCCCAGCGCGCCATCGCCTTGGGATCGTCCATGTCGCCCAGCTGACTCAAATCGGCGATATCTTCAATGGATCGCTTGGACCGCGCCCGTGCGGGGCGCGAGATTAACTTGCGCAGTTTTTTACCGCCGCATCGGGTGCATTCTGGCTCGTTCGAGTCAGCCACGACGCCAACGAGACAAGAGAAGGGTTTCTTACAGTCAAGACAAAGGTACTCGTAAATCGGCATCTCCACGCGCTCCCAGTTCTCGTCGAGCAGTCGGCCGAAAAACTCTTCGGAGCCCTTCGACTGAGCTCCGGGCGCACGGATCGGAGGTGGAATCTTTGCAGAAAGTCCGTTCATGCTGAGCTTGTCGAAGCATTCTTACGAGTTTTCAGCAGCCCGCAGCGATATTTCCCCTCAGAGCTTAAGCGGGCGCGATGAATCGCGGCCCTTGCTACGCCGGATCTCTCTGCTTTCCGCTCTCTCGGCGTCTCCCTACTTTCGCCAGCTGTGCACTGGCTGCCAACCCAGCAACTCCTTGGCGCGCGTGTTCGAATAGACGCCTGCGCTGCCGGTCAGCGCGCGCGCTTTGTCGCCTATCGCCGGTTTGACACGCGGATAGAAATCGCACAGCGGCTCGGCGATGGTGCTGTCGTCGGCAACGGCGAACATGATCGTGCCGCCGCGCAGCGGCCGTTTGACGGCTAAACCAAACGCCACTGCCAAATCGCGCGCGTCGACGTAGCTGTAAGCCTGAAACCCGGACGGCTTGCGGCCGCCGGATTTGCTCATCTCTTCGAGCTCATCGGGTGTCACCACGCCGCTCGGCCTAAGGCTGACAGTCACCAATCCCTTCAGCGCGTAGGAGCGCGCGATCGTCTCGCCGATCTCTTTCGACAAGCCGTACACATCCACCGGGCGGAGCGGATGGTTTTCATCAATCGGCAAATAGTCGGGCATGAAGTCTTCGCTGTAGCTCCAGCCCACTATCGCATTGCTACTCGCGGAAACGACCCGTTTCACACCGAGGCGAAAGGCGGCGTGATGGACATTGAACGTGCCGATCACGTTGGTCTCATAAACCAAGCGGGTCGTCGCGATGTTGGGATTGTGAATCGCAGCAAGATGAATCACCGCATCGGCGCCGTGCATCGCTTCCATCACTTGGCCAAGGTCCTGAATATCGCCGATGAGATATTTCACCGCGCCGCGCTCGGGCCCAGGGATTTGGTCGAGCACCGTAACTTGATGCGAAGCACTGACCAACTCCTGAACGAGATAGCGGCCAATTTTGCCTTGTCCACCGGTGACGAGAATCTTCATGGCTTTGTGGCTGTATTCTTTACCTCCCTTTGAAAAAGGGGGGTAGGGGGGATTTTCGTCGTCGCGAAAAAAACAAATCCCCCTCGATCCCCCCTTTTCCAAAGGGGGAAGCAACGCACTTCGTGCATCGATACGGTCTCGGCATTTCTACAGGCTGTAGAGAGCGCGCGGATTGTCGCTGACAATCTTCGCCGCAACGGCTGGGGTCAACCGTGCGTCGCTGCAGACACCGTTCAACGCGCCCAGCTCCGTCGCGCTATCGGCATGGCCGTAGTCGGTGCCGACGACGAGGTTATCGTCGCCCGCGGCTTGAATGATGTAGGGCAGATCGTCGCTGGTTTCGACGCCGACGTAGAAGCGGCTGTCGCGCAGCAGGTTCTTCGTGTCTAGCGTGCGGCCTTGCAGTTTGTAGCGCTTGTCGAGGTCGGTCATCACATAGGGCAGCCACTGGGCGCTGACTTCGAGAAAAGCGATTTTCAGCTTGGGAAAGCGTTCGGGAATCTTGTCCATGATGAGATTGTGAAACGCCCCGACGATGACCAATTTAAATTTGGCAAAGCCGATGGTCTCATACTTGTAATAATCGAAGAGTGCCGTGCTGCCGGTGGCGGAATGGATGCAGATCGGCAAGTCCAAGCGGCTCGACGCGTCATAGAGCGGAAAGAAATAGCTGTCGCTCAACAGTTTTTCGCATTCCGAACCGCGGGAAAAGATGCCCACCGCGCCGTTTTCTTTGGCGAACTTGGCCTCTTCGTAGACCTTGTCCATGCTGAACAGTGGCAGTACGGCGACCCAGCGCAGCCGTTCTTTGGCTTGCTTCCAGATGTCGGCCATCCAGCGGTTGTAACTGCGGGCGAGGGCGAGCTCGATTTCTGGACGCTGCGTCAGCGGAATGATGAAGACCGTTGGGGAAATCACTTGAATGTCGACGCCCAGCTCGTCCATGTGTTTGAGCCGCGCGTTAACGTCGCGCAGCTCGCGCGACGCCATCGGCGTGTTCTTGCCGACGTTGCGCGATTTCAAGCGCAGCGTGCCGTCGACCAACCAGTACTCGTCATTAGACGAGCCGTCGTTGGGGCCCACCACTTGCGGGCGAAACTTGCGTTCCGCACCGTCCATGTATTCCCAGGTTTTCTCGGTCTCCAGCACGTGCGCATCGGCGTCGATTTTGATCATAGGAGTTTCTCCGACAAAAGGGTTGACTGCTGCGGTTCTCATAACACCCGCTAAAGTACCGCGTCAATGATTCTCCTTGACAGCACCCCGTTGTGTGATAGGTAGCGGGCACAGTCCTGGATTCTGCTGAAGACCCAAGAATGCTTCGACAGGCTCAGCATGAACGGATTTTTCATGAGCGATTGCAACTCCGATTCCGTTCGTCCTGAGCCTGTCGAAGGACTCCGGATGGGTTTTTCGGCAGAATCTGATTATCCACGGGACTAATTTCCCTTCGGGTGTTTTTCGCCATGCAAAGTTTCGAACTTGCCGAACCGCACACGCTCGAAGAAGCGTGCCGCCTCTTGAGCGATGACAGTGACGCCAAAGTAGTCGCCGGCGGCACCGCCCTGCTGAATCTCATCAAGCACGGCATCTTCATCCCAAAGACTCTGGTCAATTTAAAAAAGGTGAGCGCCGCCGGCGCCATCGCGTACAATGAAAACACCGGACTCAAGATCGGCGCACTGGCAACTATTTTCGACGTCGAGTCCGACCCGCTCGTACGGCAGTATTATCCCGCGCTGGCAGAGGCCTGCCATCTGGTCGCTAACATTCGTATCCGCAACATGGCGACCATCGGCGGCAACTTGGCGCATGGCGACTATCAGTCCGATCCGCCGACTATTTTGGTCGCCCTCGATGCCAGCGTCGAGCTGATGCGCAAAGGCGGCACACGCCTGGTGAAACTCGCCGATTTCTTGCTCGGCAGCTATGAGACGGCGTTGGAGCCAGGAGAATTGGTGTCGGCGCTGCTGGTTCCGCCGCTTGTCGGCTGGCGCAGCACCTATGTCAAATTTACCACCGGCTCGTCGGAAGAACGGCCCGCCGCGGGGATCGCCGCGCTGGCGCGTATGGAAAATGGCAGTTGCCGCGATCTACGCTTGGTTGTCGGCGCCGTTTCGCCCCGCCCGGTGCGCATTTTTCAAGCAGAGGAGATGGCCAAAGGAAAAGAACTCACTCCCGCTCTGCTGGCCGACATCGGCGCCGAAGCGAGCCGGACGGTGGATCCCATCGATGATTTGCGCGGCCCGGCCGACTACAAGCGTCATCTTGTCGGAGTGCTCGCGCGGCGCGCCTGCGGCGCAGTCACCCAAGCTTGAGAGAGAGTCATCGTCGTGGCTGTCATTGGCACTGACGTAACCATGGTAGGCGGGCGCGCCAAAGTAACCGGCGCGGTGAACTACACGCCCGACCTCGAATTTCCTCGCATGCTCCATGCCAAGGCGCTGCGCAGCCCCTACCCGCACGCCAATCTGCTGCGCGTCGACACCGGCAAAGCGCTCAAACTTACGGGAGTCATCGCCATCGTCACGCGCGACGATCTTGCGGGACTCAATCCCTATTTCGGCCCGGTGGTCGACGATCAACCGGTGGTGGCCACCGAGCGCGTGCGCCACGTCGGCGAAGTGGTCGCGCTGGTGGCGGCCGAATCGCGTGAGATCGCCGAAGAGGCGCTTGGCTTGATCGAAGTCGATTACCAAGAATTGCCCGCGGTGTTCGATATTTTCGCCGCCGTGAAACCGGACGCGCCGGTGCTGCACGCGCAGCGTCACGAAACCACCGCCGGGGTGCATCGCGAAGAATTTAACTTTCAAGTCGGCGGCAATATTTGCAGCGTCTACCGCTGCGAAGACGGCGATATCAAAAAGGGCTTCGCTGAAGCCGACGAAATCTTCGAAAACACTTACACGCTGCCGCCGGTGCAGCATGGCCACATCGAGCCGCACGCAGCGACGGCATACTGGGAGCCGAGCGGGAAGCTGGTGCTTTATTCTGCGAGCCAAAACCCCTCCGGCGTCCAAGAACAGCTGGCGCAAATTTTCAAACTGCCCGAGAACCAAGTTCGCGTCATCGTGCCGCTCGTCGGCGGCGGCTACGGCGGCAAAACCCACGCGCGCCTGGAGCCGGCACTGGCGCTGCTGGCGCGCAAAGCGCGCCGCCCGGTGCAGTGGGTGCTGACGCGCGACGAAGTTTTTCTTACTGGCCGGCGCTACGGCGCACTAGTCAAGATCAAAACCGGCTTCAAGCGCGACGGCACCATCGTCGCGCGCCAGGTCGAAGCCTTTTATGAAATCGGCGCCTACGCGCTCAACGGCCCGGTCAACGCCAAGACCGGCTGCTACGTCTCGAGCGGGCCCTATAATATTCCCAACCGCAGTCTGACCACCTACTCCGTCTACGCCAATTTACCGCCCACCGGCCCTTACCGCGGCGTTGGCGTGTCCCACGTTTGTTGGGCCTACGAGTCGGAGATGGACGACATCGCACGGCGGCTGAATATCGATCCACTCGAATTGCGCTTACGACATCTGGTCCGCGAAGGCGACCTCTTCGTCACCGGCGAAAATCTGGTTTCCGTCGGCATCACCGATTGTCTGCGCAACACGGCACAGGCGATCGGCTGGCAAGGCAAACAAGAACAAGCGGCACCGGCAAGCGGAAAAACACTGGTGCGTGGCAAAGGGCTTGCCGTAACGATCAAAAGCACGACGACACCGACAACCTCGTCCGCTAACGTGCGCTTGAACGCCGACGGCTCGGCGGTGCTCCTCACCAGCAGCGTCGAGATGGGTCAGGGGCTGCTCACTTCGGCGGCGCAAATCGTCGCCGATGAATTGGGCTTGGGTTTCGACAAAGTCACGGTCAGTTCGCCCGATACCGAGATTACGCCCTACGACAAGTCGACCAGCTCGAGCCGCACGACGTTTCACATGGGCCAGGCAGCGCAAAAAGCCGCGCGTGAGATCAAGAATCAACTGCTCGAAGTCGCCGCGAAGAAGCTCGAAGCCCGCGCCGAAGATTTGGAGCTGCGCGACGGCGCGGTCGCCGTGCGCGGCGTGCCGGACAAGAAGATCTCCATCGCCGATATCTTCAAAGCGCGCTTCGGCTCCACCGTCGGCAGCATGTTCGGCGGCCATTGCTTCAAATCCGACGGCGGCCTGGATCCGAAAACCGGCAAGGGCAAAGCCGCGGCTTTCTGGTTTTTCTCCGCCTGCGGTGCCGAAGTTGAAGTGGATGTTGAAACCGGCAAGGTGCGCGTCTTAAACACCGTCACCGCCGTCGACGCCGGCAAAGCGATCCATCCGCGCCAGTGCGGCATGCAGAACGAAGGCTCGCTGCTCTCCGGCATGGGCTCGGCGCTGTTCGAAGAAATGGTTTACGACAACGGCCAGCCGATCAACAGCAACTTTTTGGAGTACATGCTGCCGTCTCTGGAAGATCATCCGGGCGGCTTTCGCTCGATCATCGTCGAGACGCCGCATCCCGATGGTCCCTACGGCGCCAAGGGCGTCGGCGAAGCGGCGCTGCCGCCGGTGGCGCCGGCTATCGGCAACGCGATTGCCAACGCGCTCGGCGGCGCGCGCGTGAGAGACTTGCCGATCAAGCCGGATAAGATTATCGCCGCGCTCAATGCTTTGAAGGAGAAACCCTAGCGTGGACATTGCTATCTCAACGACGATCAACGGCCGCGTCCATGATCTCAGCGTAAGACCAAACCAGACGCTGCTCGATTTGCTGCGCGATGATTTGTCGCTTAAAGGCTCGGTCGAAGGCTGCGGCGCCGGCGTCTGCGGCTCCTGCACGGTATTAGTCGATGGTCGCCCGGTGAGTTCCTGTCTAATGCTTGCGACCAATGCCGCAGGGAAAAAGATCACGACCATCGAAGGGCTCAGCCAAGACGGCAAGCTCGACCCGGTGCAAGAGGCGTTTCTCAAACACCAGGCGTTTCAATGCGGCTACTGCACGCCGGGCATGATCATGGCGGTGAAGGGCTTGCTGCTCAACAATCCGCATCCGACCGAAGAACAAGCGCGCGACTATCTATCGGGGAATCTGTGCCGCTGTGGCACCTACGTCGAAGTGCTCGCGGCGGTGAAGGAGTTGGCGACCGGCTGAAGCCGGTCGCGTTCAAAAGTTCAAGGTTGTCAACTCGGTTCTGGGTTTAATCGTTTTCAAACAGAAACAAATTGGAGGATCTGCCATGGCTTCTCCCGTTCGCATTTACGCTGGCACCCAAGAAGGTTTGTTTGTCTGGCGCGCGCAGAGCGGCGGTTGGGAAACCGTTAATGTCGCGTTCAAGACCGGCACCATCGATGGCATCGATGGCTTGCGGCGCAAGCCCAATGTGGTTTTTCTTTGCGTCACCCAGGATGGTCTCTATCGCACCGATGACGCCGGCAAAAGCTGGCGCCGGGTTTTCGAAGGCAACGTGCGCACCGTTACCGTCGACCCGACCAACGAAGAAGTGATCTACTGCGGCGTCGAGCCGATTCACCTCTATCGAAGCGAAGATGGCGGCAAGAGTTGGGAAGAATTAACCGGCGTGCAAGCGCTGCCGGCGGAAGTAAAGAAAAACTGGAGCTACCCGCGCCCACCGCACCGCGAGCATGTGCGCCACGTTTTCGTTCACCCAGACGATCCGAACATTCTGCATGTCTGTCTGGAACATGGCGGCATCATCCGCAGCTTCGACCGCGGCACGACTTGGCAGGACGTCAGCCGCGGCATCGATTATCTCGACATTCATCATTTGAGCAGCGCACCAGGACGCAAAGATCTTTTTTTCGTCGCCACCGCGCGCGGCTTTTTCAAAAGCACTGATCCAAGTAACGGCTGGCAGCGCGCCGAGAATGGTTTCACCCGCGACTACTTTCACGATTTCGTCTTTTTGCCGGGAAATCCCGGCGCCATGCTGGTGGCGACGGCGGATAAATCGCCCGGCTATTGGGACCGCCCCGAGCGCGCCCAGGGCGCGGTCTTTCGCAGCCGCAACCAGGCCGAGAGCTGGGAGCGCGTCGGCGTCGGCCAGTGGCTGCCCAACGATATGAAACAGATGGTCTGGGCGCTGGCACAGCACCCCGAAGACCCATCGATCGTCTACGCCGGCCTGGGCGCCGTGTCGCGCGGCCGCTCGGCGGACGCCAGCCAAAAAGGCGAAGGCGATATCCTCGTCAGCGAAGACCAGGGGGACAGCTGGGAGAGATTGCCGTTGGATTTGCCGGCCGATCGCGTGCTCTGGATCGCCGCGGAATGATTTGGATTATTCACCACGGAGACACGCAGAGCGCGGAGTTCGGAAAGGGTCTATTTTGAAATCCTAACTCTGTGCCCTCTGTGCCGTTGTGGTGAGTCTTTGTTAGGCTCGAGCGGAGGAGTCATGAAGTTTCTTTTCACCTCGCTGTTGATCTTTGTATGCTTGGCTTCCACTTTGTCTGCCCAATCGCCAGAGCTCATTCAAGCCGCCAAAAAAGAAGGTGAAGTCGTCGTCTTCGGCTCGCTGGAAAACGACGTCGCGGCGGCGATTAACAATGGCTTCGAGGCCAAGTACGGCATCAAGCCGAAATATTTTCGCGGCTCGTCGACGGTGATCATCGACCGCATCACTACCGAACATCGCACCGGAAAGATCAGCTCAGACGTGGTTTACACCACCGCCGAGCCGATGAAATTCATCAATCGAGAAAAGGGATTGCTGACCCGCTACCTTTCGCCTTCGGCCAAGAATTACGAGAAAAAACTGATCGACGATTTCTTTGGCCCCAACTATCGCAGCGTCATCATTGGCTTCATCTTCAACAAAAGTATGATCAAGCCCGAGGACATGCCGAAATCCTACGAAGATATCGTCAACCCGAAGTGGAAGGGCAAGATCGCCATGGGCAATCCGACGCTGCACGACACGACCATCGACTGGCTGGCGAGCCTGCATCACGTGTTTGGCTCGCAGCAAAAGGCCAATGACTGGATCAAGCGCTTGGCGGCCCTGGAGCCGCTGCTGCTCGATTCCATGGTCCCTGTAGGCGAGCGCGTCGCCTCGGGTGAAGTGCCGATGGGCGTTGCCTATCCCAAGTACGTCCAAGTCTGGGGCAAAAAAGGCGCGCCCCTCGACTACGTCAAAGGCCTGCCGGTTTACTTGGGTGACGGCAACTACATAGGCCTGACAACAAAAGCCCCCAACCCCAACGCGGCGAAGCTTTTCATCGACTACTTCCTCGGCGAGGAAAGCTCGCAGATCATGGCCAGCGCCGGCGAGTTCGTTAATCGCCAAGGCATCTACCCGCCGATGCCCGGCGCCGAGCAGGTGGTCGCGAAATTTGTGCAGATGAACGCCATGAGCGCCGACGAATACCGCCAGAAAAAAGAGGAGTACCGGCAGATTTTCAAGCGCTAGACGAGCACATCGACAACGGCGGTTTCGCAACTCGCTCTAACCATTTTTCTTTACGAAGGATACCCATGAGCAAGCCCGTTTGTACTTTTGGTTTTCTCTGCGCCGTCATTCTGCTGGTCATCTCTCCCCTTTACTCTGCGCAGACGCCACTAAAATCCCGCGCTGCCTACACCGTGATCTCCGGCATTCTCACGCCCATCTGGCTGGCGGCTGAAGAGCGCGCGTTTCAAAAATACAATCTCGACATCGAATTGGTCTTCATTTCCGGCTCGCCGGTTACGCTTCGCTCCCTCGTCGCCGGAGAAATCGACTTCGCCGCGCCGGGCGCCGAACCGGCCGTCAGCGCCATCTTGGGCGGCGCGGACTTGTCGATCGTCGCCTTCGTCGCCAACCGCACACCGATTAGCCTCTATGTCGAACCGGCGATTGCAAAAGTCGAAGAGCTCAAAGGCAAAACCGTCGCTCTTACCAGCTTTGCGTCGAGCGGCGCGTATTTGCTCAAGGTCTGTTTGGGCGAAGTGCGGCTGGAACAGCGCAAGGACGTTCAGGTCACCCAGTCCGGCGGCTATGTCGAATCGCTCGCGGCCTTGCAGTCCGGACGTGTGCAGGGCGCCATGTTGGCCCCGCCCATCAGTTACCGGGCAGAAGCTTTGGGCTTCAAAAAAATCTGGAGCGGCCTCGGCGTTGAATACCCCTCAACAACCATCGCGGTGAGAAAGTCCTACCTGACGAAATCGCCAGAGCCGGTCGGACAGTTTCTCCAGGCCATCGCTGACGGGGTACATCTATTCAAGACCGACCGCGAAAAAGCGCTCAAGGTGATGGCGCAATACACCAAGCTGAAAGATCGGACCATTCTGGAGAAAACCTACGCCGACAACAAAGACGTTCATAACCAAATGCTGCTGCCAACGGAGTCCGGGATAAGAACTATCCTCGAAGTGCTCGCACCAGTAAATCCGAAGGCCGCCGGGGCCAAACCGGAAGCTTTCATCGATGCCGGTCCGTTGAAAAGATTAGAGGAGCGTGGCTTCTTCAAAAAGTTTTCGAGCTAATCCCATTTGCATTGGTGCGACCCGACTCTGCCGCCTTTGCGCGAAACCGTATCCTTGGTACTATCGAAAACTGTATTAGGGCGACATGGATGAAAAAGATCTCGAAAGTTGGGGTTTTGCCGCACTATCGGTTGGAATTGGAGTTTGATCTTTTCATGCCTGAGACTAGCCGTTTTTTTGGTATCGTGATCAAAATGTTTTCAATGATCGCAACCCGCCGCACTTTCACGCAGAATATGGGAGTGCGGTTGCGCTCATAGACATCCAAACCTTGTCGGTGTTCTCAGGTTATCTTCCGCCGCGGGTACTGGGACTTGTAATTGAATGGGCAACATTGCACCGACAAGAACTTCTCGCAGACTGAGAAAGGGCCCGTGCACGTGAGGAGCTGAAAAAGATCGCGCCGCGCGAATGATGACAACCGCAGCTATCGCCCTTGATCTATTGCCCTGGAGACCAAACTCATGCTCCTGCTTGTTTCGTTGGTTTTGCTATCGCTAGCATGCACTCCGGTTTACGCCCAGGAAAAAATCCGCGTCGGCTTGGGCTCCATCAGTTTACAATCCGGTCTGGTGCACATCGGCAAGGACCGCGGGTTGTTCGCCAAGTACGGGCTGACGACGGAGAGCATCTACATTCCTGGCGGCTCGACCAACGTGCAAGTGCTGGTCTCGGGCAATCTCGATCTGTCGCAGCTCTCCGGCGCGCCCGGGGTGGCGGCGAATCTCGAAGGGGCAGACATCGTCTACTTCGCCGGTTTGCTCGATAGACTGAACTATCAGCTCATCGCCCGGCCGGACATAAAGAACATCGAACAATTGAAAGGCAAAAAATTCGCGGTCAGCCGCTACGGTTCTTCCGCCGATTTCGGCATGCGTGCCATGCTCAAGCGCGTCGGCGTCGATCCAGTGAAAGAGGCGACGATCTTGCAAATCGGCGACGAGCCGGCGCGCATCGCCGCAATCACGTCCGGCAACGTCGACGGCACGGTGGTCAACGCGCCTTTTGGCACCGAAGCGGAGCGCTTGAAGCTCAGCGTCCTCGCCGACTCGGTCAAAATGAATATTCCCTTCTTCAACACCGGCCTCTTGGGCAGCAAGCGATACTTAGACCGGCAGGACGCCAAGGTGATGAACTTCCTGCGCGCCTACTTGGAAGCGATTAAAGTTTTCAAGGCCGAGCGCGACTACTCGATCAAAGCGCTGGGCCAGTTCACTCGCGTGCAAAACGTCAAGGCGCTGCAGGACGGCTATGATTATTTCGTCACTCAGCTACCCAACGTCCCCTATCCGTCCGCCGAAGCAATGCAAGCGGTCGTCGCGCAGATCGCCGAGACCAACCCGCGGGCGCGCGGCATCGACGCGAAGAGTTATGTCACTGATCGCTACCTGAAACGGTTAGAAGAAGAAGGGTTCGTCAAAAGACTCTGGGGGAAATAAATTGTTTCGTTCAACAGTTCAAAAGTTCAACGTTCAACGTCGGGGACGCAGAAGTGGAAACCTTAGGCTTCATCGGTCTTGGCACCATCGGCGGCACCATCGCCAATAACTTGCGCAGTGCGGGCTATCCGCTGATCGTGCACGACATCCGCCCCGAAGCGGGGCAGCGGCTCGTTGAGGCCGGCGCGCAACGCGGCGAATCGGCGGGCGATGTTGCCCAGCGCTGCAAAACCGTTTTGACGTCTTTACCGAGCCCGCGGGAGGTCGAGGAAGTCGCGCTGGGCGCGGACGGATTGATCCAAGGCATCCGTGCCGGCAGCCTCTACATCGATCTGACCAGCAGTCATCCGGATCTCATCCGGCGCATCGACGCTGAGTTTCAATCGCGCGGCGCGCAGGTGCTCGACGCGCCGCTGATTGTCGGTGCCAAAGGCATCGCCAATAAAAGCGTGCAGATATTAGCCTCTGGTGAACCAGCCGCCTTCGAAACTGCGCGACCGATTTTCGAAGCCTTCGGCGACACGCTGGTCTACACCGGCGCCCTAGGCACCGGCACGGTCATCAAGCTGGCGCACAACTTAGTCCGCCGCGGCATCGGCCTGGCGATCGGCGAAGGCATTGTCTTGGGCGCCAAAGCCGGCGCCGATCCTGAGCTGCTCTGGAAATGCATGCACTGGGGGTTGGACGTGCAATTACAACAAATGGCCAAGACGCTGCCGGAAACAGTGTTTACCGGCGACTTCGAGAAACCATCGGGCTTCAACATCGCGCTCGCGCGCAAGGATGTGGGTTTGGCCACCGAGCTAGGCCGCCAGCAGAATGTGCCGATGCCCATCGCGGCACTGGTGGAGCAGATTATGACCCAAGCGATCGGCCGCGGCTGGGGTGCTCAGAGCACGCTCTCGCTATTTCGCTTGCAGGAAGAAGCGGCCGCAATCGCGGTGCGTAAATCGGGGGGAATGGACGCGGAATAACTCACCACGAAGGACCTTGCGCGGCGTAGCCGCAACCAAGCGCTCCGGAGCATTCACCACGGAGGACACGGAGATCACAGAGGCAAGAAAGAGGCATTCGGAAATTGTTCACAAAGCTTCTTTGCTCTGTCTTCTTCTCCGTGCTCTCTGTGCGCTCCGTGGTGCATTGTCCGAGAGTTTTCGCAAGCCGGCAAATTTTCAACTATATTGGCACGAAGAGCACAAAGGTAAGAGAAGATAATACCGTAGACTTTCTTTCCGAACTTCGTGTCCGGAGCCTGTGGCGAGCAAGTCGAACCACGCGCTTCGTGGTGCGTGTTCCGAGAAACTTGTTGGAGGTTTTATGGAACAACTCATCCGGTTGGCGTTCTTCTTATTTCTGCTCGCCTTATGGGTCGTGTCGCCGCCACCGCCGGCATATTCTCAAGCCGATTTCTACAAGGGCAAAACCATCAAGATCGTCCGCGGCGGCGGGCCGGGCGGATCGGGGGAGTTCCAGACCCGGGCGCTGGTCAAATTTCTCGAAAAATATATTCCCGGCAGGCCGCACATCGCCGTTGAGTTCATCGAGGGCGCGGCGGGACGCAAAGCGGCGAATGTTATTTACAGCACGACCAAGCCGGATGGCTTGACCATCGGCTCCATCGGCGCGGGACTCGTCGTCGGACCGATCTTGAGTCTACCGGGCAGCAGCTACGATCTCGACAAATTCATTTACCTCGGCTCCACCGACAGCGGCGATCCCTATGTGTTTTACACAAAGGCTGAATTAGGGCTGGACAATATCAACAAAGTGCGCGGCGCTAGCGGGCTGCGGTTCGGTGCCCACGCGGTGGGCCATCCGGTCCATGTCACGGGACGGATCATTGCGCACTTGCTGGGGCTCAAAGATCCTAGATTTGTCACCGGCTTCACCGGTCCGGAAATTTATATCGCGATCTCTCGCGGTGAGCTCGATGCCCACGCCACGGGAGCGGCCCGCTTCGTCATCGAGCAGGCCGAGTGGATCGAGAAAAAACAGGTCCATCTCCACGCGACACTGACGGTTCCCAAAGGCCGGCACCATGCGACGTTCGCCAAGCTGCCGGACTTCGACAGCTTCGCCAAGACCGACATCGATCGCAAGCTGCTCGACATGTTCCGCGCCTTTCAATATCCGCGCTGGCCCTACATCTTTCCTCCCGGCACGCCCAACGACCGCGTGCAGATCATCCGCGAAGCGATGCGCAAGTCCTTCGCCGATCCGGAATTTCCCGTCGAATTCAAAAAGCTGATGGGCGACGGCCCGGCGCCGATGGGCGGCGAAGAGCTGGAGCGCGCGATCAAAGAGCTGCCGCGCGATAAGGAAGTAGTACAGCTGTATCAGAAACTTGCCGGCGCCGACCCGCTGCCGGCGCGGTGAATCGGCTTGTGAGACTCCGATGGCTCTGCGCCGCTGAAGCAAATTCTCTAGCTTCGGGGGTTCGGGAGTTTCGGGGGTTCAGCGGGGTTCGGGGTCGGACCAGGGCAACTTATCGAATCCGCTTTTGAAACGGTTTGAACCGAGCCCTTCGACAGGTCTCAGGACAGGCTCCGCGATTGAACGGCTGGAACGGTTTGAATCCAACCATTGTCGGTCGGAAGCCATCGCGGTCGGCAGCTTGAGTTTTGTTAATGGTGCGAAGAGGGAACTCGGATTCAAAGTGGCGCATCGCGAAGTGGCGCGCTGGAAGGGAGCTGTGCGCTTGGTGAAGAAAGCGAAGCTTACGGGCTTAATTTTGGGCGTAAAAGTGAGGCTCTAAGCCTAGAAAACACCCGATTTTAGAACGAAAATCCCGAAGCTACGGCAACTTAGCTTGGTCCGACCCGGCCCCTGACTTGCGACAGCACCAGCATGATCTTGACCAGGACTTGGGCCGAGTCGTGTTGCCCAACGCTTTGGATCGAAAATATCCGAACGCAGGCAAAGAATGGGCATGGCAGTGGGTTTTTCCCGCAACACGATATTATTCCGACCGCGTTACGGCCCAACAGTATAGGCATCATCTCCACGAGTCTGTGCTGCAAAAAGCCGTACGCGAAGCGGTCCGCAGCGCAGGAATTTCCAAGCCGGCAACCTGTCATTCACTAAGGCATTCCTTCGCCACGCATCTTCTCGAAGATGGATACGACATTCGAACAGTCCAAGAATTACTCGGTCACCGCGACGTCAGCACCACCATGATTTACACTCATGTTTTAAACCGCGGTGGCCGCGGTGTTCAAAGCCCCGCCGATCGGCTTCTGAAGCCTTGACTCGTACTGTAATCGCCCGGAATAGGCTGCGGGCCAATAGTGGAATAGGCGGCCAAATTGGCCGTGTTTACTGCCATGGAAAATGTTGACTTTCAAACTCGAAGCGAGCGATATTACATCACAATGTTACTATTTGTGTTTTGTAATTTCGTCGGAGATAGACGGCGAAAGCGGGAGCGGTCTAAATCGCTCACTTAATAGTTAGGCCTCCGAATGAACGGACTCTGCCAGTCTTGCCGAAGGGAAACCGCTGAAGTTTCCGAACCCTGCGACAACAAGGATGCGCCGTACCTTGTTTGCCGAGGTTGTCATGCGAGACTGCTATCAAGATCGTTGAGGCCTGGAGAGTGGTTCAACTTGGCCGCAACGTATGGCTGGTGGCAGTACCTTCTGCACGATGACTTCTATGATGATGACGGCACCGCATCCCAGCCCGAGGATGTCGTCGAGGCTGCAGAACTACTTCCATGCCCGACCCTGTCGCAGGTCTCGAACGACTGCGAACGTCTACTTGACTACACAACTACGCGTTGGCGCATTGAAGACGAGCTCGCCGCCGCTTGGTGCCAGCTCCCACCTGCGGACGTCCAGCGCGTAGTTGTCCAGAGATTCGTCGGTGCACCCAACTCCGGTGTTCGGTCCGCCTGCCTGGATGTCCTGGCAATTGCACTCAAGTCGTCCGCTGGTGACTTCGTGGCGGAGGTATGGCAGAGGCACAAGGACCTCGTGGACATCAGTTCGCTGTTTCGAGCCACCGCTGCCTGCATGCCGGTGGATCAAGGTTTTCCGCTTGCAACCACGATGGTCGAATCACTTGACGGGCGTGAACGGCGGAACGCTATGGTGGCGCTCAGCTACTTTCAGTCCCCACGAGCTTTGCAGTGGATTGAGCAGCACGCGGCCGAGCCGACGACAGAAGATTGGGGCAACTTGGCAGCGGCCTCCTGCCTGAGTTGGTCTGAGGTGCGGTCGTGGCTCGCGCACGGTCGTCCCCTCAGTCTGATTGCGATTGATGCTTTACGCGCGATAGCGGACCCCAGGACGCCCCTACTTCGCGCAACGTCTCCAGCGCTACTGACACCGCCCCCGCAGGATGACTTCTTACGCGCACTTGCGGCTTACGAAGAGCAAGATCCGGTTCCCCGCGTCCGGCAGCGGATCGAATTCCTTCGGGCAGCAGGGCACAAGCTGTGCGCGGAGGCCTAACCCCTCGCTCAAGCTGACCCGCTACGGCAGGCTTTGTAAGCCCGGCCTGAGGTACTCTGTACATTTTCTCAGTCCGGGCTTACAAAGCCTGCCTCCGCGGGCAGCTTAGCTCGAACGTTAGCCCGCACACATGAGGGCTCTTGCTGCGTTCCCGAACTGCCTTGAACGCATGTCGGTGGTAGAGCGCGGTTTCGACGGATTGTGGTCCTGTATTTATTGCGAAGGCATTGGGCTCCCCCCGCTACGACGCGTCAGCGGTTGTGCGAACGCGTCCTTGTTGCTATGACACTCTCTTCGGTTCATTTGCGCGCCAGTTACACCCGGAGTATGACATGTCGTCGATATGGCTGATCGTATCCATGCTGCTTGGGTGCCAAGTTTGTTCGATACCGCTGACCAAAGCGGTCGCGACGCTCATCGCGCCCGCCGCGCACGCTGCGTCAACCGTTCCGGTCGTCCGTCAGTCGGGCTCTTCCTCGCCCAGGCTCACCTTCATCCCGGGCTCCACGCAGAAAGTGGAGCAGCTCATCGGGGATGTTGACCGCGAGACGAAGCGCCCCACCCTGAGCCGCACCGAGGAGCGCTTCGGCATCATCGGCACCGACCTCGGCTACTCCTTCGAGCACGAGGGCAAGCTGTTCTTCCTGTTCGGCGACACGATCGCCCGGGGCGGCACCGGCGATTCCATCGCGACCACCACCGCCCAGTCCGGCGAGGGCGGCGTGCGCCTCGACTTCGTCACCGGGGCCGACGGGCAGTGGCTTAAGGTGCGCCCGCCCGGCGTGAGCATGGAGACGAATGAGGTCCCGCTTGCTGGCCTGTCGATCGGCGGCCGGATCTATATGATGGTCAGGACGAATCGCACGGCGGGAGCATCCACGGGATCGGACATATCGAAGCTCGTCAGGTTCGACGAGCAGGCCCGCCGATTCGAGTTGCTCCGCGATGTCTCGCGCCTACCGCTCGGCCGCTTCATCCAGGTCAGCCTCTACCACGCGACCACCCCGGTCGCCGGACTCCCGAGTCAGGGCCCCGCGGTGCTGATGTGGGGGAACGGGGCCTATCGCAAAAGCAACGCGTACCTCGCGGTCACCCCCACGCAGAACTGGGTGACCGGCGAGGGGACGCGCTACTTCGCTGGCCTCGACGCGGCCGGCGAGCCGACTTGGGCCGCCGACGAGTCGCACGCGGCCCCGTTGTTCGAGCAACCGGTGATTGGCGACCACTCGGTGACGTATGTGCCGCAGGTGGGCCTATGGCTCATGCTCTATGACGCATGGCCCGGAAGACCCGACAGGCCGGACGCCGGCGTGCAGCTCCGGACTTCGATGACTCCCTGGGGACCGTGGAGCGCGCCCGAGCAGGTCCTGAGACCGGTCGACGCGGCGAAGGGCAGGCTCATGCACATGGCGAACACCGACGATGGGCTTGAATGGCCGCTGAAGAAGTTCAATGGCATGAGCCGAAGGTCGGAGCAGGGCGCCATCTACGCCCCGTACGTGATCGAGCGCTTCACTCGGGTCGAGGGCGACAGGCTGAAGCTGTACTACACCCTGTCGACCTGGAACCCTTACGTCGTCTTGCTGATGCGCTCCGAGTTCAAGGTGCAATGAGCGTTCCGAACATCGTTGAGCTCATCACTGACAGTAGTATGTCTCGCCGATGTCACTTGGTATCCGCCACATTAGCGGAGAAATGCGTTCTAACTTCAGTTCGAGCGGACGCGCCCGCAAGCGGCATCGTGCTTGCGCACATCAGTGGGACCATCGCTTTTGCGAACAGCGTCGCGGCGCGCCGCTCACCCTGAGCGTTCTGCTCAAAGGAGAAAGATGATCACGATCCGTTCAAGTTTGCCGGAGGACGCGGAGGGCATACGGCGGGTTTCTGAATCTGCGACCGCTACGCTCCGAAAGACCTACCGGCCCAATCAGAAGGCGCTGGAGAACCGGAAAAGCTTCTCCTCACAACTCAACCGCCTCGTTGCACTTGTTGACGGAGAGATTGCTGGAACGACCCAATTCTACCGTGACGGGGAAGCCCTCCGTATTATCGGTCTATTTGTCCACCCGGACTACCGGCGTCGAGGGGTCGCAAGGGCAATTGTTGATGAAGTGGTCGAAATCGCCCTGAAGCAAGGAATCGATCTGCTCGTAACTCGAACAGTCAAAGAGACGGGGAACGTTCCGATTTTCGAGAAGATGGGATTTGACGTGATGTCTGTCCACGCGGATGAGTACTCGGAGAGCGATGAATTCCGGCAATTGTCAGAGGTTGATTTGCAGAAGAAGATAACATGAGAAAGCAGAACCAGCACCTGCACTTTACCGGCGTTGACCGCGCCGGAAAGTGAGGTGCGCCGTTAGGCGACGCGACCGTGTTTCCCGACAACGTGCTTTTGCCCCCTATCTTGTGAGATAGTCCCTCAGTGGCATTTTAATATCAGTTTGAGTGGGACCTGGTGAAAGCCCGGCAAAATGCGCGAAAACATCGCGTCACCTTTGAACGTGGCGCCACGGTGTTTAAGGATCCAAACGCGTTGTCCTTGTTTGATGACGAGAAGCAATATCAGAGGAAGTAACTATGAGACGGGGGTACGATTTTTCGAAAGCCGTTCCGGGAAGAGTTTTACCCCAAAGGCGCAGAACTGCGGCTGTCCATTTATTCGAACAAGATCGGTAGAGCGATAAGCGTTGGGATGCGTGGTTTTGGAAATATCGTTTCCTAACCGCGCTGTTGGCACCGATGACGCCTAACCGCTTCAGCGAACGGCGCTCCGTGCCGGCGCTGGGCTTTGTCGTTCTCATTAAAAATAAGTGAGTGTTCAATGACACCGCTATTTAAGAAGCTCAACCTCGGTGACAACAAGACTATTCTCGTCCTCAATGCACCGGACTCATTTGAAATAGAACTATCGCAGATTTCCGGAGTGACCATTCAACGGAAAGTGTCGTCAACGTCGGCCTTCGCGCTCGGTTTCGCCATGACTCGGGAGCAGCTCGACCGAGTTTCGGCAACGCTTGTGAAGGTGTCTAAGGGCGACGCTATCGTGTGGGTCGCATACCTGAAAGCAACGTCGAAGCGCTACGCCGGCGAATTCAATCGGGACAACGGCTGGACCGTTCTCGGCAACGCTGGTTTTGAACCCGTGCGCCAGGTGTCGATTGACGCGGATTGGACGGCGCTTCGCTTCCGCAGGACGGCGCACATCAAGTCCTTCACTCGCAGCAATGCGATGGCCATATCGGCCGAAGGAAAACGCCGAACCAGGCGGTGAACTGGAGCCGCCTATTTGAAGTCCCTGAAGACGGACAGATGAAATTCACAAAGGCAATGTAGGATTCTGAACTAAACACCCCAAGTAGAATACCGCATGATCGGGATGTTCACATGAACAAACAAAGTCGACATAGAAGAATGCGCGCCAATGGAACCCAACAAAATCGCCACCGCTCTGCGCCGCTACGCGATGAACGGCTTTCAGAGCGCTTCGACGTGGCGGGCGATGTGCGCGCGCATGGCCTGATCGGGCAGCGCTCCGAAACCAGCCTGCATATTGTCGCGCAGATGCGCCACTTTGCTGGTTGCCGGAATCGCGCAGGTCACCGCGGGATGAGAAATCGCAAACTTAAGCAGCAATTGCGCCCAGCTTGAGCAATCGACTTGCGCGGCAAAACTCGGCAGCGGATAAGGCAACACCCGCTTGATCAAACCGCCGCCGCCAAAGGGACGATTGACCAGCACGGCGATTTTTCGCTCTGCCGCCAAGGCGAGCAGTCTTTTCTCCGCGCTGCGCTCGGCGATCGAATAGTTCAGCTGGACGAAATCGAGTGGCTCCGCTTTCATCACGCGTTCCAAGTCACCGTAGCCGCTCTCGGTGTAATGGGTCACGCCGATGTAGCGAAGCTTTCCTGGCTCTTTCCAACTGCGCAGCGTCGCAAGATGGGTGCGCCAATCGACGAGGTTGTGCACCTGCAATAAATCCATCCGCGGGGTGCGCAAACGGCGAAACGATTCTTCCATTTGGCGGATGCCGGGCTCACGCCCCTGCGTCCACACCTTGGTGGCGAAAAATATCTTGGCCGTAAGCGTAGCCTCGGCAATCAGGTCGCCGGCAACGCTTTCGGACCGACCATACATGGGCGACGAGTCGATGACGCTGCCGCCGTAGGCCGCGAATTCGCGCAGCACCGCACGCAGCGGCGCGCGCTCCGACTCCCCGCCAACGTCGAAGGTCTGCCAAGTGCCCAGACCGATCACCGGCAGAGTCTCGCCGCTCTGCGGTATGACTCGACGAATCATCGGCGTTGTGGTGGCAGCCATGGCGCTAGCGCATTTCATATAAAGCCCACTCGCCAAAAACGCGCGCAGCAGTTGACGTCGCGTCATAGCGTCTGTTCAGTTAAGCGCTTCGTCAATGCTCCAAACCCCGGCGCCGCGCGTCGCGATGTACAAAAACACAATACAATAGAGCACCGCCGCGACGCCTTTATTTTCCAGCGGCCAAAAACCTGCGGGGAAATGACCGATGAAGTAGGCCGCCGCCATCAGGCCGCTAGCGACGAAAGCTGCGTAGCCGGCCCAGAGCCCTAACGTAAGCAGCACACCAGCCACCAGCTCGATGGCACCGGCGACGCCAATCAGAGACGCCAACGCCGTCGCGCTGCCCTTGCCATCGATGCCGCCGAACCAGCCGAAGATTTTCTGCGCGCCATGGCAGAAGAACAACGCGCCGAGCACGATGCGCATGAGCGCATAGGCGTAGTCGCTATAAACGCCGAGAATTTTTTCCACGATCCCCTCCGCTCGCTGCTGGTTGACCTAGAAGCCGATGCCGACACCGACGGAGACGCCGCGCCGCAGCCGGCGGTCCCGGTCGTTCAGAAAGCGCTGTTCCTCGCGCCGTACCCGCTCGATCTCTTCTTCGATTTCTTTGCCGACCCATTCACCGTTGGTGAAGAGCGTCGGCAGATCGAAATCTCTGCCTTCGATCAACTGCAAGGTTTTCGCGATTTCGTTGCGAATCTGGCCTGTCGGGTCCCAGTAGCCCAGCGTCAAACGATGTGCAGCGGTGTATTCGATCCAATCGTAAAGGCCGCGCAAACCCACGGCCATCTCTTTGGCGCCGCGGTCCCGCTCAGCTGCGCGCGCCAATGTTAACCCGAGATAGAGACGCGCCATGGGATCTTGCGCATCGAGGACGAGCGCTCGCTCCAGCGATTGCCGCGCTTCCGCAAATCTGCCGGTGAGATATTGGCTGCGCCCCAAATAGGTCAGAACCCCTTGGCGAAACAGCGAATAGGTCGCAACGTAGCTCGGGTCTTGCGCTGCGGCTTGGGCGAAATAACCGAGCGCCGCTTCGGGATGATGGGTGAGCAAAGCTTGTCTGCCCGACTGGACTTGACCGGCGAGTCGGTAGGCTGCGCAGCCGGTCACCCAACCTGCGAGCAACAAGAGCGCCCCCGAGCGCGAGACTCTCATGTCAAAAGGCTAGAATTCACAACCGCCACTGTCAAGCATGGCAGCGTCGATGGCTACGATGGCCGACCCCCACGACAATCTGAACAAATGGCTTTGCCGATCGCGGCAGGAGACGCGCCAAAACCCATCCGCAAAAATATTGCGCGTCAACCTTGTGCGCCGTTCCATTGGTAAAAATATTTCGCTTGCGGCCCACGAGAAAGCGTCAAGATTTTGACCGTTTTTTTCCTTGCATCGACGGAACCGATCAAGTAGCCTGCCCGGACTCCAATCAAATGGTGCTCTATGTTTTTCAACGCAGCTATTGTTCTGCTGGGAATTCTTTTGTCTCTTGTGACCGGTTGCGTGCCGGCGCCCTTCCAGGCGCCGCCGCGCCCGGTTGCCGTCGTGCAACCTTTGCCCGCCGCCCCCGCGCCACCACCGCCGTTTACGCTCTCCGCAGAATTTCAAGCACTGGCGGAAGTTCAAGACGAACTGGACGATGAAGCCGCCAATGGCCTGGTTTGGCCCGCTGGCATGTTCGCTGCCGCGGTAAAGAAAGAACCGGAGAAGCCGGCCCAAGCCGCCAAACCCATCGACGATTCACCCACGGCTTTGCAAAGGGTTTCCGGACCGCTCGCCGACGACCGGCTGTTGGACCTGCTGGAGAAAGATCTTGACAAAGCGGTCAGCCAAGCGCCCGAGCGGCGCCGCTTGCAGCTCTCCAAAGCGGTGACCGACGACCCAAAGGTGCGCCACTACGTTACGCTGTTTTCAAAAACCACTCGTCCCTACTTTGCTCAGCTTTTGGCGCGCTCCGGGAAATATATGCCGATGATCGTGAAAACTTTGCGCGAAGCGGGACTGCCAGACGAGATGGGTTATCTGGCCCTGATCGAAAGCGCGTTTATCCCGCACGCGAAATCGCCGGCAGGCGCCGCGGGTTTGTGGCAGTTCGTGCCCGACACGGCGCGGATCTATGGGCTGCGCATCGACTCATGGGTCGACGAGCGTTTCGACCCGGCCAAATCGACACGCGCCGCAGCCTCCTACTTGAAAGATCTACACGAACGTTACGGCCGTTGGTTCTTCGCCACGGCGGCGTACAATTCCGGCCCCTCCATTCTCGACAACGCTCTGCAAAGAACCAAGAATCAAGATTTCCAGAGTCTCGGCGTCAATCGCCGGCTGAGCGCTGAGACGCGCAACTTCGTCCCGAAATTCGTCGCCGCGGCGCTCATCGCCACCGATCCGCGCAAATATGGCTTCGAGCAGCTGCGCTATGAAACGCCGTTGGAGTACGATGAGGTCGAAGTACGCGAGCCGATGAAATTGGAAACCATCGCGGCCATGACTGGCAGTGACCTCCGTTTGTTGACAGAGCTCAATCCCGCCTTGCTGCGCGGCCAGACGCCGCCGGGCGAACGCAACTACCGCGTCAAGATACCCGAAGGACGCAGCCTGATGTTAGCCAAAGCGATGGCGCCCAAGAAAGAAATCAGAGAAACCGTCGAACCGCCCAAAGAACCTAAGGAGACTAAGGATCAGCCTGAAACTGAAGTGATCACCTACGAGGTCAAACGCGGCGAGACACTCTATTCCATAGCACGCCGTTACGGTCAAACTGTGCGGAGCCTGATGGCGCTCAACGGCCTAACCAGCGCTAAAGTGCGCGCTGGCCAGCAGCTGAGAATCTTAGTCGACACGCTACGCGGCGCGCTGCGTTAGCTTGGGCGACGCTATTTTCGCTTGCTCATCGGCACGAAGTCACGCGGCGCAGCGCCAAGGTAGAGTTGTTTCGGCCTAGCAAGTTTTTGTTCAGGATCGGTGAGCATCTCTTCCCACTGGGCAATCCAACCGGAGGTGCGCGGAATCGCAAACAGCACCGGGAACATATCCATCGGCAGGCCCATCGATTGGTAGATCAAGCCGGAATAGAAGTCGACGTTCGGATAGAGTTTGCGCTTGATGAAATAGTCATCGGACAGCGCGATTCGTTCCAACTCGAGGGCGATGTCGAGTAACGGGTTGCGCCCGGTGACTTCAAAAACTTCGTCGGCGGTCTTTTTGATGATTTTCGCGCGCGGGTCGTAGTTCTTATACACCCGGTGGCCAAAGCCCATCAGCCGCCCATCGCCGCCTTTCACTTTCTTGATGAAATCGGGGACCTTATCCTTCGAGCCGATCTCCATCAGCATGCGCAGCACGGCTTCGTTGGCACCGCCATGCAGCGGGCCGTAAAGTGCGGCGGCGGCGCCCGCCACTGCTGAATAGGGATCGGGCTGGGAGCTGCCGATGCCGCGCATCGCATTGGTGCTGCAGTTTTGCTCGTGATCGGCGTGCAAAATAAACAGCAGGTCCAGTGCTTTTTCCAAGACCGCATTGGGTTTGTACTTTAACTCAGTCATCTTGAACAACATGTTCAAGAAGTTGCCGGTATAGCTCAGGTCGTTGTCCGGGTATGCGTACGGCTGCCCAAGGCTGTGCCGATAGGCGAACGCCGCCAAAGTCGGCATCTTGCTGATCAAGCGATAGGTCTGCATGCGCCGATTACCGGCATCGAAAATTTTCTTGGCGTCGGGATAAAACGTCGACAGCGCGCCCACGGTGCTGACGAGAATGCCCATGGGATGAGCGTCGTGATGGAAGCCGTCGATGAGTTTCTTGATATTCTCATGGATAATCGAGTGAAAAGTCACGTTGTGACTGAAGTCTGCCAGCTGTTTTTCGTTGGGCAACTCACCATTGAGAATCAAATACGCGGTCTCTAAATAGGTGCTTTGTTCGGCGATCTGCTCGATCGGATAGCCTCGGTAGCGCAGGATTCCCTTATCGCCATCTATATAAGTAATGCGGCTCTGGCACGAAGCAGTGTTCATGAACCCCGGGTCGTACACCACCAGCCCATCGTCCTCAGTGACCTTGATTTGGAACAAATCCGTCGCCTTCACGGCGCCATGTTTGATCGGAACTTCGTATGTCTTACCGGTCCGGTTGTCCGTAATGGTCAATGTCTCTGAGGCCATTTGTGGTTACCTTTCGGGTTTCGTCAGATTCTATTTAGACCATCCCTATCCGCCGGTCAACCGAGTGCTTTACGGCGCCAAAGACCATTGGACACCCCAACGCGGCGCTTGTTTGGCCAGACAAACCAAAGTAGCCGGTGCGAAGTCGACCACGATGCGTTCGGCGTTGCCCTTGACGAGCAACCCCACGATCCGGTTCATGAAGGGCAGATGGCCCACCAACATGATCGAGTCCGTGGCGAGCTCCAACATGGCAGCGGTTCCCGCCGGATCGGCCATCGGCTGGAGACCGTCCATTGGTGCCATGCCCCGGGCTGGGCGCAGCTGTTCGCTCATGATCTCGGCGGTTTGGCGGGCGCGCAGTATGCCGGAATGGTAAATGACCGCCGGCTGCACACCCTTTGCCGCGGCCTGCTGCGCCAGCCGTGCCACCTGAACCCGACCCATTTCGCTGAGCGGTCGCTCAACATCGACCAGCTCGGAAACCGCATCCCCATGCCTGACAAGATAGAAATCTACCACCGTAGCATCCTTGCTGTGGTATCCCGAAACCTGCCGGCCGATGGCCAACGCAGCGGGACGTTGCTCTTGAAAGTGGCCCGGCCGCACACACTGCTGCACGCGAAAAATCGGTTGCAAAATGTTTTTGTTGATATAGTATGCGACCGTCTTAGTTTCAATCCGATTTTCCCAACGTGATCGAATTTCGCAACCTCAACAAATGGTTTGGCGCGCTTCAGGTGTTGAAAAACGTCAACCTAACCATCGCCGGCGGCGAAGTCGTCGTGGTTTGCGGCCCCAGCGGCAGCGGCAAGAGTACGCTGATCCGCTGCATCAACCGTCTTGAGCCTTTCCAGTCCGGCGAGTTGATCGTCGACGGCATGTCGCTCACCGATGCCAATCTCGACGCTGCCAAGCTGCGCACCAACGTCGGCATGGTGTTTCAATCGTTCAATCTCTATCCGCACATGACCGTGCTGCGCAACATCACCCTGGCACCGGTCAAGGTCAAAAAAATCGCCGATGGCGAAGCCGAAAAAATCGCCCGCCAGCTGCTCGAACGGGTGGGCATTCCCGACAAAGCCGACGTCTATCCGGCCAATCTCTCCGGCGGCCAACAGCAGCGCGTCGCCATCGCCCGCGCCCTGGCGATGAAGCCTAAAGTCATGCTTTTCGACGAGCCGACCTCGGCGCTCGATCCGGAAATGATCAACGAAGTGCTCGAAGTGATGACCGACCTGGCGCGCGACGGCATGACGATGATCGTCGTCACCCACGAGATGGGCTTTGCCCGCCGGGTTTCTCACCGGGTGGTTTTCATGGATGGTGGACAGGTGATCGAAGAAGCCGCGCCGGAGCAGTTTTTCGCGGCGCCGGAGTCGGAGCGAGCCAAACAGTTTCTCAGCAAAATACTTTCACACTAAGGAGATCGCGGATGAAAAATTTTATCTGGCTCTGTGCCGTCATCGTAGCGCTGGCTGCCGGCGCGACTAGTGCGCGCGGTCAATCGACCTTGGAGAAAATCGACAAGAGCGGCGTCCTCGTCATCGGCACGCGCACCGGTTCGCCGCCGTTTGCCTACGTCAACAAGAATAACGAATGGGTCGGCTTCTCCATCGACTTGGTCGAACAGGCGATCATTCCGGTGTTGAACAAGAAGCTCAACAAGACCATAAAAGTCGAAAAGAAAGAATCGGCGCCGGCGACGCGCATTCCGCTGCTAACCTCGAACGCCGTCGATTTGATCGCTGAAACCATGACCGATACACAGGCGCGCCGCGACAGCGTCGATTTCAGCATCACCTTCTTCGCCACCGGCGCGCAGTTTCTGGTGCGAAAAGGCAGCCCGATCAAAGGCATTCAAACCATCGCCAACCGGCGCATCGCGGCACAGCAGGGCTCGACCAACGCCAAGATCGTCCGCGAGCGCGTGCCCAACGCCAAGCTCGTCGAATTCCCCGATCAGCCCGCTGCGTTTCAAGCGCTGGCACAAAAGCAAGTCGATGCTTATACCAACGACGGCATTCAGCTCGCCGGCCTGAGAGCCAAAGCGCCCAAGCCCGACGAGTGGGCCGTGGTCGGTGAATTTTTTTCCTATGAACCCTATGGCATGGCGATGCGCAGGAACGACTCGGACTTTCGCCAGGTCGTCAACGTCGGTCTGATGGACGCCATCTCTTCCGGTTTATACTTGACCATCTACGACAAATGGTTCGGCATCAAGGGCGAAGTGCCCTATTTGCTGGCACCGGAAACTAAACGGTTCCTAGAGATGCAGGTGGTGCCGAAATAGAACGAGGCAAGAGGCAACAGGCATTAGGCAATAGTTTCGGATTCCGAACTGTGTCTATTGCCTCTTGCCTAATGCCGATTGCCTGTGAACTACCAATTCAACTGGAGCGTGCTGTGGAGCGGCCAGACCGGCGGCTGGCTGCTCCAGGGGCTCCTTACCACTTTACAGATATCGCTGCTCGGTTGGCTCCTCGCGGTCGCGCTCGGCATCGTCTCTGGTGCGCTGCGCACGGTGCCCTTTCCTCCACTGCGCTGGTTGGCCACCTTCTACGTTGAGTTTTTCCGCAATGTGCCGCTCTTGGTCTGGATGTTTTTTTGGTACTTCGGCGTGCCGCCGCTGCTGCCTGAAGCGGTGCGCAATTGGCTCTTCGATCATGGCGTCGAGTTTTGGGCCGGCCTTTGCGCTCTCGGCGTCTATCACGGCGCGCGTTTCTCCGAGGTGATCCGCAGCGGTATCCAGTCGATTCCGAAGACCCAATTCGAAGCCGCCATCTCCACCGGACTGACGGTGGCGCAGTCCTATCGCTTGATCATCATTCCGATCGCGCTGCGCTTGATCGTGCCGCCGGCGACCAATGAATCGCTGAATCTCCTCAAGAACTCTTCGGTGGCACTGACCATCGGCGTTGCCGAACTGACTTTTCAAACACGTCAAATCGAAACCTACACCGCCAAAGCCTTTGAAGCGCTGGCGGCCGGCACGATTGTTTATCTCATTCTATGTCTGAGCATCGCGGCGCTGATGGCGCGCGTCGAAAAACGCTTCGCGATTCCCGGCATGATCGCCCAGGGCACGGGCGACTGACATGGACCTGCAGGTCATCACCAACAATTTTGCCTTCTTGATGCAGCAGGGCTTTTTCGGCATTGGCAACTTCGTCGGCGGCACGCTGCGCTTGGCCGTGCCGGCGATGGTCCTCGGCTTTTTGTTGGGCATCTTGATCGGCCTGGCGCGTTTATCGCGCTTGCGTTGGCTGCGTTGGTCGGCAACCGTTTACGTCGAATTTTTCCGCGGCGTGCCGTTGGTGATGGTGATCTTTTGGTTCTGGTTCATCATTCCGAACCTGCTCGGCAAATCGCTGCCGGAGTACAGCGTCGCGCTCACTGCGTTTGTTATCTTTGAAGCTGCTTATCTGGGCGAGATTATTCGCGCCGGTATTCAGTCCGTGCCCAAGGGCCAGGTCGAAGCCGCGACCGCGACGGGTTTGGCGCGCGCGCAGATGATGCGCTGGGTGATTTTGCCGCAGGCGTTGCGCAACATGCTGCCGGCGCTGGTGACGCAATTTATTGTCCTATTGAAAGATACCTCCCTCGCCTCGATCATCGGCTACGTCGACTTGACCAAAGCCGCGCAGATCGTCAACAACCGCGAAATCCGCCCCTTCGAGCTTTACCTCTTCATAGCGGTCATCTACTGGCTCTGCAGCTACGCGATGTCGAGCTACGCGCGCCATTTGGAAAAAAACCTGGCGCGAAGCTGAGATACTTCCGCCTCCGGGTTCCTAACCCGAACTATTCACGCCACGCGACACTGTGTAGGAGCGAAGGCCAAGCCGCCTTGTAGGGGCGACCGGCTGGTCGCCCTGTTCTGCCTTCGCTCCGGAATGGTTGCACCTCGATCGACTTTGTCACCGTCGACATTTTGACGCCCGGCGAATTCACGAAAAAAAAGCACGCTTTGAAGCGATCCTTGCAACCGTTGCTGAAGAAGCGACAGCGGTTGCCGATAGCGTCACTATGACGACCAACCGAGTCTGTGCGTCGGCTGGCACTGGATAACGAAGGAGACAAAACGACAATGGCCCACTATGACATGCTGGTGATCGGCTCCGGCCCCGCCGGCCAGAAAGCGGCGATTCAAGCCGCCAAGGTTGGCAAGAAAGTGGGTATCATCGAGAAAAAGAAAGTCGCCGGCGGCATCTGCATCAACATCGGCACCATCCCGAGCAAATCGCTGCGAGAAGCGGTGCTCTATCTCTCAGGCTATCGCCAACGCAACCTCTACGGCGCCAGCTACCGCGTCAAAAAAGACATCACCTTCGAAGATCTGGCTCAGCGCTGCGATCACGTCGTCAAAGCCGAACAGGAAGTCATCCAACACCAATTGATCCGCAACTACGTCGACTTCATCGTTGGCTCGGCTAACTTTGTCGATCCGCATCGAATTTCGATCACGCAAGGAAGCGAGAGCAACGAGCACACCGCCGACCACATCGTCCTCGCCGTCGGCACGGAAACCGCCCGCCCCGAGGGCATCCCGTTCGACGGGACTTCGGTCATCGACAGCGACGGCCTGCTGTATCTCAAAGAGCTGCCCAAAGCATTGACCATCGTCGGCGGCGGCGTCATCGGCTGCGAGTACGCTTCGATCTTGGCGACGCTCGGAATTCCAGTAACGCTTGTCGAGCGCCGGCCGCGATTATTGGAATTCGTCGATAGCGAAATCATTGAGTCGCTGCAGTATCAAATGCGCAGCATCGGCGTGACGCTTCGCTTCAACGAAGAAGTCGTCGGCGTCGAAAAATCGGCTGACAACTCCGTGTCGATCTTCCTTAAAAGCGGCAAGAAAATTGGCGCGCCGCTTTTGATGTACTCGGTCGGCCGTATCGGCGCGACGCGCACTCTCGGATTGGACAAAGTCGGCATTCAGCCTGACGAGCGCGGCCGCATCAAAGTCAACGAAAACTTTCAGACTGCCGTTCCGCATATTTATGCCGTCGGCGACGTCGTCGGCTTCCCGGCGCTGGCATCGACCTCGATGCAGCAAGGCCGCCACGCCGCCTGCCACGCTCTCGGTTTACGCTGCGAGACCACCACCCATTTGCTCCCTTACGGCATCTACACGATTCCCGAAATCTCCATGGTCGGTCGCAACGAAGATGAGCTCACCCGCGAAGGCATCCCCTACGAAATCGGCGTCGCCCGCTACCGAGAGATCGCCCGCGGCCAATTGATCGGCGATACCGTCGGCATGCTCAAACTGCTGTTCCATAGCGAGACGCGCCACCTCCTAGGCGTGCACGCCATCGGCGAAGGCGCGACGGAGCTCGTCCACATCGGCCAAGCCGTCATGGCGCTCGGCGGCAAGCTCGAATACTTCGTCGACACCGTCTTCAACTACCCAACATTGGCGGAATGCTATAAAGTCGCCGCCCTCGCGGCCCTCAACAAATTCGCCAGCAACGGCAGCTACGTCAGCGGCACGGCAAGCGCGGATGCGAACCATTTGGATGCACGCTAGCGGTAGTCCGAACCTGCGCCATACTGTTCATTCCACCGAACTTAGGCTAAAAGAAAGCCTGTCACGCAAATGGCAGGCTTCAACAATCTTCATAGCTCCAGCCCTCCTCTCCTAAACCGCACGCTGGCCTCGCCCAGTGAGAGAGGCGCGCAATATTATCATCGGAACGAAAGCAAAATGGGGTCAGGTCTCCGCTAAGCTCATAAGGAAGTTGATTCCGCGTCTCACGCGCTAGCGCGATTCTTAAAGAGCCGCCAACTCACGATGCAAGAGGAGAACGAAACCATGCAACAAGAAAACTGGAAGCTCAGAGCGAGAGAATACCGGCGCATCATGTACGGCGTTATGGCCGGTGCGCTGTTGTTCGCTCCGGCGCTGGTCGATCACGGTCGCAGGACACCCTCGATATCTGAGCTGCCTTCCGGAAGCAGTCGATGGAAACAGATGCTTTTGTCAGTCAGCGGCGGCCTGCTGTAGAGACGGACTGAAAAGTTTTGCCATTACCTGCTCTCCGCGCACGGTGACAACGAGAAACTGATTGATCGGTGTCGCGGTAGGAGAAATATCTTTACATTGTCTTCAACATCGAGCCCCGTCAAGGGGATCTCGCTGCCGGCGGACGCATAATGGTAATAATTGAAGATCGTCAAGCCAGGAGCTTTCTGCGTTTTGAAACTCGGAGCAGCACTTGATCGAACAGTTGATAGCCCGTCGATGGCGAGGGTCGGCCGAAGATTGCCGCATTTCGTGCTCGTACTCCGCCAGTGCAGTAAGTTCTTCGCAAACGCGTTCCCGACACTCATCAGTCAGATAAATTCCATGGCCAAGCTGACCTGTAACAGTTCAGACCGCCCATAGTCTTCGATCCATTGAATTTTATTTTCGGTCTTGTTTGTTGAGCGATTTTCGATATGTAAAGAACTCACAGAGATAAGACCCGGGCGCATGCATCATGGTTTTCAGCTCTCATATTTTTATTTTCTATTTTTTGCCTCTCACGCTGCTGCTTTACTATACGATGACGCAGCGTTATCGGAACCTGCTCCTGACTCTGCTCAGTTACGTCTTCTACGGTTGGACTAATCCGCTATTTGGTCTGTTGATGTTGGGCTCTACGGCCATCGACTACGTCTGCGGCCTAATCATCTCGAACCAGCTAGGGTTCCGCACCTCAAAAGGACCGCCGCCGCTGTTGCCCCGAGGCGAGGCCCGCACGCGGACACAGCGAATCGCACTGATCGTCAGCATCGCCTCAAATCTGAGCCTGCTAGGCTTTTTCAAATATTTCAATTTTGCCGTTGAGAGCTGGACGGCGCTTGCGGCGGCGCTCGGACTGTCTCACTTGGGACTCGATCTTGCCTTCCAAATCGCGTTGCCGCTGGGTATTAGCTTCTACACGTTTCAATCCATGAGCTATGCCATCGACGTCTACCGCGGCGATGCCCGCGCCATTCGCAACGTCATCGATTTTGCCTGTTTCGTGGCAATGTTTCCGCAACTTGTCGCCGGCCCGATCATTCGCTTCGCCGATATTGCCGAACAACTGCAACAGCGTTCACACACGTTGACCAAGTTTGCCCGCGGCGTGGCCTTTTTCAGCGTTGGTCTGGCCAAAAAGGTGCTGTTCGCCAATCCCTGCGGCAAAGTCGCCGACACGGTTTTCGACGCGGCATCGGTCACGTTTCTCGATGCGTGGTATGGTGCCATCGCCTACGCGTTTCAGATTTACTTCGATTTTAGCGCCTATTCCGATATGGCGATTGGCCTCGGCTTGATGCTCGGATTTGTTTTCGCCAAGAATTTCGATTCGCCCTACGAGGCCCAGTCGATCACCGACTTCTGGCGCCGTTGGCACATTTCGCTGTCGACCTGGCTGCGCGATTACCTCTACATTCCCCTCGGGGGAAATCGCCTGGGGGCGCGGCGCACATACCTGAACCTGAGTATCGTTATGGTGCTCGGCGGACTCTGGCACGGCGCGTCATGGAACTTTGTCATCTGGGGCGCGCTCCACGGCGGGCTGCTCGCCTGTGAGCGCGCCTGCGGCAAACGGCCGATCTACTACGCGCTGCCCAAACCGCTCCGCGTTGGATGCACTTTCGTGATCGTCTTGTTCACCTGGGTTTTCTTTCGCGCCAAGGACTTGCCAACGGCGCTCAACTATTGCGCCACGATGCTCGGCTTGGGCTCGCCCGAGGCCTCAGCCTTACTGCTGTCCGGCATCATCGCCAAGCCGTACTATCTAGCCACCGTGGCCTTGTGCGCTTTGATTGTTTGGACATGCCCCCAGACCTGGGACTGGTCAAAGCAACTGAACACCGGCAAGGCCGCCACCGCTTTGATGCTGTTTGTCATCGCGGTGGCTGTGCTCTCCGCCCAAGCGTACAACCCATTTATCTATTTTATCTTCTGATCGTTTGAGCGCCGCCATGGGCACAGATAACTTGCCACCGAAAATGCTTGAACCGCACCGGCGCTCGCGCGAAGAAGCCGCCAAGGCCGAAATCGGCCACACCGATACTCGCCCTGGCGTTGCCCTGGTCTTAACTGTCTGCTTCCTCGTAATGATTTTCGCTCTGCCGGTCGGCCAACAGCTAGTCGAATTTTTCCACGGTCAGCTGGGAAATCGTCCCTCCAGCATGCCGCAAGCGTGGCATGTCGCTACGATCGTGGGCGATGCCGTCAGCGAACTCCGAAAAAACCGGCAAGCCCTGCGTCAAGTCCTCGCAGTCAATCGCGATGTGATGCGCAAGATTAAGCTCTATACCGACCGACTGGAGGAGGAATCTTGGTTCAACCAAAGGGCGTTGCCGCTAACCCAGGCCATGTTGTCCAACGTCTTGGGCGTAGGCAACGAGAAAGTCTATCTCGGGCGCGGCGACTGGTTATTTTATCGTCCGACCATCGACTATCTCATCGGCGATGGCTTCCTCGAACCGACCCAATATACCCGGCAGGCAAACTCGCAAGATGCCGATAAGCGTTCACGCCAGTCCGATCCAGTGAAAGCGATTGTCCAGTTCAAAAACCAGCTTGCAGCCCACGGGGTAGAGTTGGTGGTCATGCCGGTGCCGGTTAAGGCATCGTTGCATGGCGACAGGTTTGTCAAGGCACTGGCGCAGGACCGGCAGGTGCTCCACAACGCTTCCTACGAAGAGTTGCTGCAGGCGCTAAGCGCCACGGCGTTCGCTATTTCGATCCCACTGAGAATTTGGCGGCGTTCACGCGGCAGCACGCGGCGTCGGCGTACCTTGCTACCGACACCCATTGGGTGCCTGCAGCAATGGAGAGCGTCGCCCGCGCTCTGGCCACCGAACTGCAACCATTCTTGCCGCCTCCTCCGAACACCCCAGCGTTTCGCGGCGAAGCCGCGACGGTGCAAAACCGCGGCGATCTCGCCAGAATGCTCAAGCTGCCTGATGGCGCCCGCTGGCCCGCGCCGGAGAGTGTGGAGATTCATCCGGTTCGGTCCACGGCCAGCGGCGCGGCGGCAGTCATCGATCCGCGTGGCGAGGTGCTATTGCTCGGTGACAGCTTCGCAAACATCTACTCACTGGCATCCATGGGTTGGGGCACGTCAGCGGGTCTGGGCGAGCATTTGGCGCTGGCACTTAATCGGCCGGTGGATGCGTTGCGCCGCAATGACGCTGGGGCCTATGCCACGCGGGAGATGCTGGCGCACGAAGTGGCGCGCGGCTGCGGCCGACTGGCGGGCAAGAAGGTGGTCGTCTGGCAGTTTGCCGCGCGTGAGCTGGCTTACGGCGACTGGAAGATGCTCAACCTCAACCCAGGTGCGTTGATCGGCTCTCCGCTCTGCGGCGCAGACGGGCTGCGCACGCTCGTCGGTGCGCGCGCTCGCATGGTCTGGGTACGCGCGGTCGATCCGGCTTCCAAAGACGCTGGAGCTCGCCATGCCGGGTTCCATCTGATGGGCATCGATACGGAGGACGGCCGCGGCGTGCGCGAGATCCTGCGCGGCCCGATCTCGAGCCGCAAGCCACTGCTGACCCCCGACGGGCGCCGTGTTGTGTTCACCGACGTGCCCCTCGGTCGCATCGGCGTGGTCGATTGGGACGGAACCAATCTGCGTTATTTAGCCCACGGATTTGCCGCGAACGTATGGGCCGATCCTGAAACCGGACGCACCTGGGTCTACGCGGTCGAAGGGCCGATCAATCCGATACCCTTTAGCGGCAAGCCCCTGATCCGTTTTGACCTCGATCGCCCTAAGGTGCGCGAGGTGTTGTGGGATCGCACCGAGATCAGCCTTGACAACTTGCACATCTCTGCTGATAGCAGGCATATTTTTGGGCAATTTCCCTGGCCAAACGTTGGCATCGCCGACTTAACCAATGGCACATTGGAAGCGACGGGCGGCGGTTGCTGGACTTCCTGGTCCCCCGACAAAAGCAACGTTACCTGGATTTTTGACGGCCTGCATCGCAACCTGATCTTCGAGGACCCCGCCACCCGCCTCGCTTGGACTGTGCCGATTAATCAAGCCCCAGGAGTTGACGGCTTCGAAGTGTATCATCCGCGCTGGGCCAATCACCGCCAATTTTTTACCATGACCGGTCCATACAAAGAGGGCAAAGGAACCAACCGCATCGGCCAAGCGGGGCGAGAGGTAGAAATCTACGCGGGCCGGTTTAGCAAGGACCTGCGGCGAGTGGAGCGCTGGGTAAAAATAACCACCGATGCGGGACCGGATTTTTTCCCCGACCTCTGGATCGATCCCGCACAGCCGCCAGCGTTCGATCCCAACGATGTCGAGGCGCCGAGCGCCGCCACAGTGCGGGCGACTGGACCCGTTGTCGTCGATGCGCGGCTTTCTGCAGTCACATTGCCGCCGACTCTAGAATCCATCGCTCCCTACCGGCAGGCGCTCGTCGTCTACGCCTACGACGTCATGAAAGTCCACACCGGAGGCGATCCGGGCAAGCGTATCTTGGTGCAGCACTGGGCGCTCCGCAACGGCCGCACGGTGGCGCCGCTTACCCGCGTGGGCGATACGGTTCGTCTCACTCTGAATCCGTCGGATTCCCATCCCGAATTACAAGGGGAACGAGTCATCAAAGATATGACCGATACCGGGCGGCCGATGTACTACGCGCCGCCTGGCTAACCCACACAGTTCGACACCCTTGGCTGAAATAGTCAGCGTCTTTCGCAATTTTCACGCGCGCGGTGGATAGGATTGGCACAGACGACGGATTTTAAGAACCCCCGCGTATTGATCTCGCCCACCGAAACGGCTAACTCTTGCGAGATTCCTTGGAGACTCGTTATGCGTAAACTATTTTATTTCTTGGTTTTTCTTTGCGCCCTTTCCAGCACCGGCAGCGCCGGAGCCCAGGAACGTTTTTCGTTCTTCCAGGCGAGCACCCCGGAGGCGGTCGAGCGCTTGCTCAAGCTGGCCAATTTGCGCGACGACGACGTGGTCGTCGACCTGGGTTCGGGGAACGGGCTGATCGTGTTGATGGCGGCAAAACTGAATTCTAAGCTGCGTGGCTGGGGCGTCGACATCGATGCCAAGTTGGTCGCCGAATCGAACGGCGTCGCTGCGGCGCAAAAGGTTGACCAGCGCGTCAAGTTCTTTCACAAAAACGCCTTCGATGCCGACTTGCAGGACGCCACAGTAATCACCATGTGGCTGTTTCCCGAGCTAATGCGGCTGCTGCGGCCGATCATTCTCGAGCGCGCCCGCCCAGGAACGCGTGTGCTCACCAGCACCTGGGACCTTGGCAGTTGGCAGCCCGATGCAAAGGAAAGCGGCAATCCCGACGTCTTTCTCTGGGTTGTGCCGGCGCGCGTCGGCGGTTACTGGAATTGGGATCTCACGGTAGCCGGCCAGAAAGTCTCCTACGCCGCGGTGCTCGAGCAGCAGTTTCAGAACGCCGAAGGCGTCGTGCGCGCGGGCAGCAATCGCGAAGTGTTGAACGACGTCAAGCTCAACGGCGAGAACCTTTCGTTCAGCGTGGCTATAACGATCGAAGGCATCGGCCTGACGCGCCACGAGTTCACCGGCAAAGTGCGCGGTGAGCGCATCGAAGGCACGGTGCGCGTCGACTCGCCGGCCGGCACCCCGGTCACACTCCCCTGGCACGCGACGCGCACGACCAGGTCGGCGTACTTCGCGCCGACAGGAATGCCTTAAGCGACTCTCGCGTAACCCGATTAGCCCATGGTCGAAATCCTGTCGGGGCGGATTTTGTAGATCACCCGCACTTCGCCTGGTCCGCGAAACGGGTATTTGTCCTTGCCGAGATACTTTTTTGCCAACGCATCGATGTGCGCGTCGGCGCCATCTTCGGTGATCTCGACGATCTCCCCCTGCACCGCCAAATAGCGATAAGCATTGTCGGGATCTTGGATCGATAGCGCAACCTCTTTGTTGCGCCGCATGTTCTTGTCTTTGACTCGGCCCTTGGCTGAATTCACCCGAAAATACTCGCCGGCGAGGTCAAACCACACTGGCGTCACCTGCGGCCGGCCGTCGGCCATCAGCGTCGCCAGATGCGCATAGGATACTTTGTTGGTGATGTCTTTGAACTGATCCGGAATTTTTGCCGCCATAGAACCCTCCTCTCAGCTCTTACTATGAGGCTAGCAGAAATATTCGTAGAGTGTAGACAAATCATCAATCAAGAAATCCGGCTGGGCCGCGGCGACCGCTTCTCTTGCGCATAAGCCGTAGGTGACGCCGCAAGTAATGACGCCGGCGCGCCGGCCGGCCTCGACGTCGATCTCACCATCGCCGATCATGACGGCCCTTTGCGGCGCAATATGAAATCGCTCGACGGCGTGATTGATTAGCGCCGGATGGGGTTTCTTTTCGGCAACGCTGTCGCCGCCGAGAATCAAGTCGAATTCCTCGGCAATGCCCAAGCCGCGCACCACTTCGATGGTCAGGCGGTACATTTTGTTGCTCACCACGGCGCGTTTTTTATCGCGAAAATAATCGAGCACTTCGCGGGCATGCGGATACAGCGCCGTCGCGTCGAGCAGGTGATTCTGGTAGCGCTCGAGAAAAACGTCCATCACCTCCTTGAAATGCAGCGAGCGCTCCTCGGGCACCGCTTGCTGGAGCAGATGCTCGACGCCGCGGCCGACGTGGGAAATAACAACGGCATCCGGCAGCGCCGGCAGCTGAAAATGCGCGCGCGTGAAATTGACCGCGTCGGCCAGATCGCGCCCGGTGTTCGCCAGTGTGCCGTCGAGATCGAACATGACCAGATCCACCGAAGTTTTCATCGCTGTTAGACTTAAACTTGAAGTCCGGCGGTGTCAATGCGACAACGTAAACAGCCCGTCTATTGGAGGTGAATCATGAGTCGTCTGATCGCCGTAGGCCTGAGCGCCGTGATCAACTTTGCGCTCACTCTGGCCACGCTGTCCGCCAACGCTGCCGACAGAATCAACACAGCCTACATCTCCACCACGCCCGGCACCTCGACGGTCATTCAAGTCGCCAAAGACACCAAGATCTTCGACAAGCACGGCATCGACGCCACCGTGATTTTCATCTCAGGCAGCGTGCGCGGCATCCAAGCCATTCTCGCCGGCGAGATCCCCATCGGCGAAGGCGGTGGTCCAGGGTTAGCCAGCGCCAGGTTAGCGGGCGGCGACGTGGTCGCCATCGCCGGCAACGTCAATGTCCTGCCCTACTATCTAGTCTCCCATCCGAGCATCAAGCGCCACGAAGATTTGCGCGGCAAAATCGGCGGCAATCACATCGCCGGCACCACCGCCGAGTTCGCCATGAAAGTCGGCCTGAAAAGAATTGGCATCGATCCGGTGAAGGACGTCAGCATGCGCGTCATCGGCGGCGCCATCGAGCGCATGATCGCGCTGCAGAAGGGCATCGTGCAATTCACGGTCGTCACCGAAGCCGGCAAGGTGCAGGCGGAACAGCTTGGCTATCCGACCGTGCTCGACATGGTGGCACTGCAGATCCCGTTTCCGCAAAACGGCATCTACACGTCGACCAAGCTAATCCGCGAGAATCCCGACCTGGTGCGCCGTTACATGCGCGCCTACACGGAAGCGATCTGGTTCTACAAGCGCAACAAAGAGGAAACCCAGCGAATTATGCGCAAGTACTCGCGGGTCGAAGACCGCAGAATCTTGGACGAAGCATGGGAATGGCACGCCAAGTTCATGCCCGACCATCCCTACCCGCCGACCGAAGGTTATCAGTTAGTCCTGCAAGACATGGCGGAGAAAAATCCCAAAGCGGCGCAAGCCAACGTGCGGGACTATATCGATGTGCGGTTTGTCAAGGAACTCGAGGATGCTGGTTTTGTGAGAGGACTCCAACGACGATAAACCGGAGTCCCCTCGATACGGCCCTACGGGCTTACTCGGGGAGTCGGACATCAAAAAACCCGGTTATCCTGAGTCGCGCGCAGCGCGTATCGAAGGGGGGTTAAACCACGCGAAAAACTCTTCAGAGTTTTTCGCGCGCCACCTGCAGTACTTGCTTCATCGGCTCGACGTCGATGACCATCGACGACAGTTCCAACTTTTCCTGGCGCAAATTTTCCGGCACCACGTCGACCACTTCCGGTTCGAGCACGTGATAGACGGGAATCTTGAGCGCCACACCGGCCAACGGACCAGCGAAACTCGGATCGCCCTGGGTTACCGTCTCAGCGAACACTTCGACACCGTTGGCTTCGCCGTTGCCCAACACCACCGCTAAATTTTCCGGACCATACTGGTCCGCCAGGCGCTTGATGACTCCTTGGTTCTCGAAGTTCATCGCGCCTGCGGCGGTTCAAACAAAGCACTCGGTGGCCTGAAAGACGACTTCCATGCCGGCGCCTTCGAGGCACTCGGCGATCACCGGGCCCGGGACGCCGTCGCGCTCGCCTATTGCTATGACTTTTTTGCCTTTGATCATTCTTTCCTCCGTTAACGTTTAGCGAAAGCCTCGATCGAGGTGGAACCCTGTAGGAGCGAAGGCATCAGCGCAAATCTTTTGGTTTGTTGGTCGATGCTAGCATGAGGTTCGCTACCCTACCGCCCGTCGCATGGCAGGGCGACCGGCCGGTCGCCCCTACACGCCGGCTTTGACACCGTGCCCTGTTGCCTTCGCTCCAGAAGGGTTTCACCTCGATCGACCACCCCGACCGGACACTATCCTTGATTGCGCTCGACCAAAAACGAGCAGCCGTCGGAAAGCTGCGTCATGCGGCCGAGAAACAAACTGCCCTTGGCAATAAACAAAGTATTGCGAATTTCACCGGCGCGCAACGCATCCAGAGCGTGGCCAAGATACGAAACCGCCGACGGGATATGCCCCTGCGTCGGCGCGTAGCCGACCATGCCGCGCGTGCGGGCGAAATCTTCCATCTGTTCCTTCTTTATATGGCCACGCATCACCGCCAATGCCGCCAACGTCCGGTAATTGGTGCGCGGCACATCGCCGCTGCCCGACGGCACGGTGATCTCGGGATTGTGCAGCTCCACCGCGTAGCGATCGACATCGGTAAATTTCATTCCCAACTTTGCCAGCGGCTTTTCGGCGAGGAACTCCGCCATCGCCTGCGGCGAGCCGCCGGCGCGCACCGGATGAAACGCCGCCGAATCGAGGCGAATGCTCGGCGCGTCTTTTTTCGCCGCGCTGAGCATAACGGCAAAGCTGCCAAGCATATCTTCAAGAATCGGCATGTTGCCTTTCACGTGGGACTCGAACTTCATACCGAGCTTGGCGAGCGAGCCGCCGGCAACCACCGCGACGTTGCGGACCACGCCCGATTGAATCAAGCTCGCGCCGTGCACCATGGCGTACATCGGCCCGGCGCAAAACGCTTTAGTGTCGGAGCCCGAAGCGTTCTCGCAGCCGACTTTTTCCGCGATTGCTTTCGCAAGATTGCCGCCGCCGCGATTGTAGCGATCGCCGATCGCTTCTTCGGAGCAGCTGATCACATAGTCGACTGCACTGGGCTTCATGTTCAAAGAATCTAACAGGCCGCGCAGCGAATGCGCCGCCGTCGCCTTCGCCGCAAGATTCTCCAGCAAGACATCCGGCGCAAGATTAGCGTCTTCGGCAAAGTCGGTATCAAAAGCGCCGACCAGCCGCTCGCCGGCATAGAGCGGTATCGCGGTTTTCTCGCACAGCGCTTTGATTTCAGCGAGGGTTTTTGCTTGGACCGTCGCGCCGTTCGCATATTTAGCGCCGACTTCCTGAAACCACTGGTCCTCCAGTGTGACAAGCTTAAAATCGTCCGCGGCCGCCAGCAGCGCATAGAGTCGATCTTGGCTGACGATATCGCCAAATTTCCCCTGCGCCCGCGCCCCTTCAATCAATTTGCCGTACCAAGGTGTCGGCAGATCGGCCAACTGTTGCGGCGTGATGGCGCCGATGAAAACCTGATGCGGCGCATAGCACACCGCATCGGTAAACTTTCGCAACTGTTTGTTGATTTCACCCAGCCGCGCGCCGCTGGCGGCAATCTCACGCGACGGCTTAGAGCCGTAGCGCACCAAATCCGGCGCATGGGTCAGCGAGTAATAAACGCCGTCGATACTTATGTAAACCGGTGTTGCCGTAGTCACTTCGCTCAGGTCCTCCGCTCAACTTGCTCTAGCAGCGTGCGAAAAAAAGTGGCGCGTGCTTCGACGCACTCGGCACGAACGATCCTTTTCCTAACGATCTTCTTCCTTCCGTTCGTCCTGAGCCTGCCGAAGGACTCCGGGGGGTTTCGCAACGCCCGCTACGCTACCCTTTCTGAAAACGCGTGATGCTGCAAGAAGGCCTCGGCGTCGGCGGGCGCGAAAAACACCAAGCGGATTTCTTTGACTGAGGCATCGCTATCTATAAATTGTTCAATGGTGTGCGATGACACCTTGGCGGCCTCATGCTGGGGATAGCTATAGATGCCGGTTGATATAGCTGGAAATGCGACCGTGGCAAGCTTGTTCTCCACTGCCAAGCGCAGCGAATTGAAGTAGCACGCCGCCAAGAGATCGGCTTTATCCTGACCACCGTTGCCATAGACCGGCCCTACCGTATGAATCACATACTTCGCTGCCATCTTGCCGGCGGTCGTAATCACCGCCTGGCCGGTGGGCAAGCCGCCGGGATACTGCGTGCGGCGAATCTCCTTGCAGGCATCCAGAATCGCCGTTCCGCCGGCGCGATGAATCGCGCCGGCGACGCCGCCGCCGCCCATGAGCGATCCGTTGGCGGCGTTGACGATGGCGTCGGTGTTTTCCTGGGTGATGTCGCCGACCTTCACTAACACACGGCCCTGAAGAAAACTCTTGGCGGTACTCATAGAACGTCCTAGCCCATCGGCACGAAGTGGTCTTGCGCCCTTACACGCTCGATCCATGCTCGGATCTTTGGAAAGTCATCCAGCGCAAACCCGCCCTCGTCGGCCAAATGCGTGTAGGCGAACAACGCGATATCGGCGATCGAATAATCACCAACCAAAAAATCGTTCTTAGTGAGCTGCTCTTCCATCACCTTCAACGCCGCCCAACCGCCGTCGCGCTTGGAAGCGAGCAATGCAGTCTTCTCCGGCGAGTCCGGTTTATGCTGCAGCCAGAACCGCGACGTCGCAATGAATGGCTCGTGGCTATACTGCTCGAAGAACATCCATTGAAAGACCAAGCCAAACTTCTGCCGATCGTCGGGAAGATATTTCGTGCCGCGCGCAAGATAGGCAAGGATCGCGTTGGACTCGGCAAGCACGAAGCCGTTGTCGTCGAGCACCGGCGTGCGGCCATTGGGATTGATCTGGAGAAATTCCGCCGTGCGGCTCTCGCCTTTCAAGATGTCGACTTCGACGATCTCGCAGGGGATTTTGAGGTGCGACAACAACAAGCGGGCTTTGTAGGAGTTGCCCGAATACGCGACGTTGTAGAGTTTCATGATCGAAAACAATCCGTCTTTAGACCTGCGGTTCCAAAATCTCCAGCCCGTCGTAACGGTCCATCAAATAAAGCTTGCCGTCTTTGTCGTGGAACACGTCATTGCTCATGACCACGCTCTGGTCTTTGCCAGGGTTGGGCACATAGTAACCAACCTCTTTGGGTTGGTAGGGATTGGAAAAATCCACGGCGCGCAGGCCGCCGGCGAACCAGGTGACGTACAACGTGTTGCCGTAGACTTGTTCAGCCGGCTGGTGTGCGCCGAAGCGCTCCGTGTGCGTCGACTTGCCGTCGAACGGGACGATAAAAGTTGCCACTGGCAGCGGCAGGTCTTCCTTCGTAATATCGACCACCCAGAGAAAAGCATTGTGGGTTTCGTTGAGCTTCTCGCCGACCTCTTCGTCGGTGACGATCAGCCAGTCGCGCTCCATGATTTTGTTCAGCATCGGCAAAGTCGTGTGTGTTGGACAAGGATACGGCGGGCTCCAATCGAGCATGCTTACCGTTCTTGGTTTTGACATGTTCGAGATATCAACGATCGCAAAGCCGCCGTGCCAGTAGCTAATATAGAGCCGGTCGCCCCTGCGGATCGGGTGATGACAGCGCGTCGCTGTGCCGTGCCAGGTCGGCGTTTCGCCGCCGGCGACCCATTGACCGGGCATCCACCAACGCATCGCCTCTTCCGGCTTTTCCGGATTCTTCAAATCGAGCATCATCGCGATGTTGCCTTGGTAACCTTCCACCGTCGGCGAAATGTAAGCGTAGCGGCCGTCGAAGGTGAAACGGTGCACGCCTTTTCCCGGTGTTTTGTGAAAGTGAATCTCGCGCGGCTTCGACTTGTTCGAGATATCAAAAATTTTTAGCCCTGCCTCAGGCGGATTCTTCGACTTATACTGCTCATAGTTGATCAACATGATGTCGCCGTGCACACGCACTTTGTGCGAGTGGACGCCTTCGGAAATCGGGATGTGCGCCACGAGTTTGGGATTTTTCGGGTCTCTGACATCGATGATCGACGTGCCATGCGGCGGGTCCATGTGGCCGACGTAGGCGTAGCCGTTTTCGACGACCACCGAGCCGCCGCCCGGCAGGTCCATTCGGCCGATCATTTTGATGTTCTTGCTGATGCCCACCGGGGCAGTGCCATTGGTTGCCATGGTCTTCTCCTAGAGTGTTCAACACCGCGCCACGAAGTAACGAAGGGCACGAAGATTCTAGGCTAACCGCTTCTCCGAACTTCGTGCTCTTGGTGTCTTCGTGGTGAATAATTTCTTGGTTATTTTTGCGCCTTTTCGATCAGCTCGATCACCTGTTCCGTCGTGCGCACGCGCGACATGCGCGGAAACACCAACTCCATCAATGTGTCGTGCGCCCGCTGATCGTGCGATGTGCCGCAGGCGTCGCTAACAACGATCGTGTGATAGTCCAGATCGCGCGCCGAGTACAACGTCGACGTGACCCCGACGTCGGTCGAACCGCCGGAGACGACTAACGTGTCGATGCCGCGCGTGCGCAGGGCTAGGTCGAGATAGGTCTGAAAAAAAGCGCTCCAGCGGTACTTGACGATATAATAATCGTCGGGCTTCGGCCCCAAATCGGCGAGCACGTCCGAGCTCTTGTCGCCGGCGATCACATGCATTTTGGTCTTGGTCACTTCGCCATTGGGCCAGGGCGTCAGTGAATTATTCGTGTCGGTGAGCAGCAAAGCCGTCGTCGCGTTATCCGGGCGATGATTTCCCTTGGCGAAAAATACCGGCAGACCCGCGGCCCTGCCCGCCTTGCTGAGCCGCACGGCGTTCTGAATCCACGGCTTTAATACTCTTGGCTTGCCCGGCTCAGGCTCGGGCACATAGCCATTGAGAATATCGAAAAACAACAAGCAGCTTTTCTTCAACTCGAAATCTTTGACGTTCATGGGCGCTCCGTGCCTCGTAGGCAAATTAGATCGCCGCACTCTAGCGCGGCTTGAGCATACGTTCCAGCTCCGTGTAGAGACCGCGCTGGTCTAAAATCTGCGCATAGCGGTTGTCGATGAAATCATTCGGATTGGCATTGAGCGCGGCTGGTGTCGTGTCGCCCATCTGGCGCAGTACAGTCTGGATCATCGGCGCGGTGGTGTAGAGCTTTTTCTGCAAGAATTGAGTCGCATGCAGCTCATAGCCGGCGTCGACGATCGCTTTGTCTTCCAGGCGCGACACTTTCTGGATCACTCTGGTGCTGAACGGCTTGTCGCTCATCATGCGATAAACCGCTTTCGACATGGCGCCTAGAAAACTCAGCGTTTCTTTTTCGTGGTTTTTGAGAAAGGATTTCTTGGCGGCAAATCCCGCGTGGGAAAACGGCACACCGTAGTCTTTGATCGCCACCAGTTCTCGCAGGCCGAGCTTCTTGCCTTCGAGCATGCCCACATCGGTGGTGATACCGGCGTGGACCTTGTTGCCGTTCACCGCCAACACGGTCGCCATGCCGCCGACAGTCTGAATCATCGCCACGTCTTTATTGGGAACAAGCTTGTGCCGCTCGAGCACCAAGCGCGCCGCGAAATCCGTGTTCGAGCCGAAGCGGCCGAAGCCGATGGACTTGCCCTTTAGGTCGTCGACCTTGTGAATTTCCGGCCGCGAAATCAGATAGAAAATCAACGTCGGTATCGTCGTCGCGATCATCATGACGTCGGCGCCGCGCAGGTCGGCCGCCACCACCGGTGCCGGCCCGATCATGGCGTAGTCGATTTCATCGGACAAAAGCTATTGAATCGCAACGGAACTGTTTTGAATGAACAAGGTCTCAACGCGCAGACCGGCTTCGGTGAAATAGTTGGCTTCGTTGGCGATCCACAGCGGCGCCTGGGGCAGACCGAGGCTTACGTAGGCGACGCGCAGAGACCGACCGTGCGAGGCCAAAACTGAAAATGGCAAGTTAAAAATTAAAAAACTCAGAATGGTAGCAACGAGAAGGTTTTTCATGCAGACCTCCCGGTGAACGATATAGATGGGTTTATTTAATCTTTATGCCCTTTCGCTCCTTTTCTTCAACCACCTTCCAGCCACCGTTAACGTACCATTCGATCTGGCGAAACATACCGGCGAGGATTTTCACGTCCCGTTCCTCCAGGCCGCCGCGGCCGAAAATGCGCCGCAGCGCCAATAGCATATGCTCGGGATTGTCCGGGTTGAGAAAACCGATCTTCAACAGCGACGGCCGCAGAATATCAAACAGCCGCTCCACCGATTCGGCTTTGGCGAGTTTTAGCTGCGCGGAGGGCGCCGGCTCGGAAGCCGCCAAGAAAATTTCGTACATGCAGACGACCACCGCCTGGGCAACGTTAAGCGACTGGTAGTCGGGATGGGACGGAATGGTCAACAACAATTGGCAATGCTCGATGTCTTTATTGCTGAGTCCGTGATCTTCCGGACCGAAGACAACGGCAACTTTGCCGGTTTGCGCCGCCGCGGCGATCTTCGGCGCCACTTCGCGTGCCGTTTGGCTGTGGCTGCGATAGAGCCCAGGACGACAAGTCGTACCAACCACCAAGGTACAATCGGCGATCGCTTCGCGAATCGACGCATAGCTCTGGACTTCGCTCAGTATGTCGCGCCCGTGCACCGCCATGGCCCGCGCCCAGAAACTCTTAGTGCGCGCCGGCCCGACAACCGCGAGCTCGCGCGCGCCAAAGTTTTTCATCGCGCGCGCCACCGAGCCGATGTTGCCCGAGCCGCGCGGACGTACCATCACGATCTTGACGTTGCCTAACATATTCGAGAAGTAGAGAGGCAAGAGGCAATAGTAAGAACGCTGCCGAACTGCTGCGTGCTTATTGCCTGCGAAATCATTTGGCAAACGCACAGATGCGATTCTTTTGAATCACGCTGCGATTCTTCATATCGAATTCGGTCCGGTAGCCAAAGTCCTCATGCATGATCGACGACGGGTTGGTCACGTGCTCCGCGCCGAAGACATGGCCCAGCTCATGAATCAAAGCTAGTAGATCATGGGTCGGCTCGCCGCTAACACCCTGGTAACGAAAAACTTCGTGGGCCGTGGTTACCACATAGTTGCTGAGACCTTGTTGGCAGTTGCCGATGCGGTCGACTCGCGGTCGACCGCTTGGTAGATAACGGCTCACCCCTTCCGCTGTAAACGCTACGAGAAGATCATAGCTGCCGTCGTTTCTTGCGGCGGGAAACTCCTGACGCAGTTTCACCAGCAGATTGGCAGTCGAGGGAATGCGCTCGTCCGCAGGCCACGCCGTCGTGCTTTGTGTCACTAAGCGGATGTCGAACTCACGCTCGTAGTAGTCCGAGGCGGCTTCGATGATGCCGCGCACCTCGACGTCCCACCTCGGGTTGCGCGCGCGAAAACTGGGATCGGCAAGAGCTTTGACGCGAACCGTGCGTTGGGACGAAACGCTATCGACCAGTTGGCACGACGCGATAAACAGCGCGCTAAGGATGCAGCAAATTATCCGTCGGCGCATAGTCATCGGTCAGCATAGGCACGTCCCCCTCGTTGAGCGGACCATCGTAATAGGCAACCGCAAGATCTTGGATCGTCGCCGGGAAAAGGCCCCGATCGAGCGCCGCGGCGCGTTTGACAATCTCTCGGATATCGACGCGCTGCTTGTCTTTGGTCGCGACCAAGATCACGTTCTGCACGGTCTCCAAACTCACGTTGTCCGGACGACGCGCGGCAAAGACATAGACCTGCGGAAAGATCGGCCGCTTGGTTTTGATGATCGAGCGCGCGATCTTGCCCGAGCGGCCCGTGACGGCGCTAATCAAGTTCGCAACGATAATGCCGTTGGGCGCTAGCTTCTTGTGCGCCAGCTGGAAAAATTCCTTGGTCGCCAGATGAAAAGGCATCGCATCGGAGTAGTAGGCGTCCATCAGGATGATGTCGTATTGGTGCGGCGAGCGAGCCAAGAAGAGCCGGCCATCTTGGGCGTGGAGACGGAGATTTTTCGATTCCTTTACATTGAAATGTTCCTTGGCGATCTTGATCACTTCCGGGTCGATCTCGACCACATCCATTTCCAGATTAGGAAACTCCTTCTCCAGCTTTTTCGGGATCGAGCCGCCGCCCAGACCGATGATCAGCATCTTCTTGGCGTCGGGCCGAAAAGTGAAGCCCAGCGAAGTATAACGTGAGTAGACCAACCGCAACGCGGTCGGGTCTTTTAAGTTCATCGAGCTTTGCAGCGTCCGATCGAAATAGATATGGCGCGCGTCGCCGTTTTCTTCGACCCGGATGCGATGGTAGAAAGTATCTTTTTCCAAAATCGTTCTCAGTCTGGCCCACGCCGCCGTCGGCCACGACGCAGCGATCGAGCCGATCAACGACAGCGCCGTTACCGCCCGCCCCACAGCCATCGGCCGCAGCCGCGCCAACGGTAGCACAAGCAGCGACAAACAAACCAGGGTGATACCCAGGCCGTGAATGATATTGGTAACACCCGCCACCGGGATCAGATAAAAGGACGTCAACAAGGTGCCGCAAATGCTGCCAAAGGTCGACACCGCGTAGAGTGTACCCGCCGTGCTACCCACAGAGTTTAACGTCGTCGCCGCGAGCCGTATGACGTAGGGCGATATGGTACCGATGAATACCCCGGGCGGCAAGAAATAAATCGAGCAGGCGATCAGCGGGTTGAGTCGTATGCCGAAATCTTTGGCGGCGATCCATTCATTGACCGGCGTGTAGACGTAGGGCAGAAAATAAATCATGATGCCGGGTATCATCAGCAGCATCAGCAATCTGCCATACGAAGGCTCCCGCGCCGACAGCCAACCGCCCCAGTAATAACCGGCGCTGAGCGCCATCATCACCACGGAGATCAGGCTGCCCCAGACAAAAATCGAGCTGCCGAAATAGGGCGCGAGTACGCGGCTGCCGACGATTTCCAGCCCCATGAGCACCCCGCCGCTGATAAAAACGACCGTGTAGAGCAATAACGACACCATAGTTTATCTCTCCCAACCCCAGTTACTTTCTTCGTCGACGAGCGACGCCGGCTCGAGCAGCTCCTCCGAAATGCCTTCGATAAACTGCGAAGGCCGCGAAAGGATCATGCGCGAGCTGCGGTCGAAAACCCGCGTCGGATAACTGATGTATAAATTTTCCTTGGCCCGAGTGGCGGCCACGTAAAGCAGCCGCCTTTCTTCTTCGAGATCATCGGTGGAACTGATGTTGTACAGCGACGGGAAGCGCCCTTCGAGCGCCCAAATAATAAACACCGAGTGCCATTCCAACCCTTTGGCCGAGTGAATCGTCGAGAGAATCAACGGCCCTTCGTCGGGATCCACCGCCAGCACACCGGCAACGCTGTCGTTGGGCGGCTCCAACGCCATGTCGCTCAACAGGCGGTCTAGGTTGCGGTAGCGTTCGATGATGCCCTGAAAATGTTCCAGGTCCTTCATCCGCTTGGGGTGATCTTCGGGATGGTTGTGTTTGAGAATCGGCAAATAGTACTGCAAAAGATACTGCGCCTGCTCCACCGGCTGCTCCGCCTCGGCGGCCGCTTGAAATACTTGCGCGAGGGTTTTTAGTCCGTGCGCGACTTTGCCCTTGGCATCATAGGAGCGCAGCCGCTCGACGGGATGGCTGCCGCCCAACAGGTACTTGATAATCTTTTGGCTCGCCTGCGCGCCAACGCCTTCGATCAGCATCAGTACTCGGTTCCACGAAATCGAATCCTGCGGGTTGGCGAGAATGCGCAGGTGCGCGAGCAGGTCTTTGATATGCGTGGTTTCCATGAATTGAAACCCGCCGCGCTTGACGAACGGAATATTATTGCGCGTCAACTCGATTTCTAAATCGAAGGAATGAAAGCTCGACCGGAACAGCACCGCCATGTCCCATAGCGGCACGCCCTCTTCATGCAGCTCGAGAATTTTCTGGCAGACAAAACGCGACTGCATCTGCTCACTGTCGGCCTGCACGAGCAACGGCGTCTCGCCTGCACCCTTGCTGGTGAAAAGCTTTTTCTCGTATCGGTCCGCCGCGCGCGCGATGATTTCGTTGGTGAGATTGAGAATCGGCTGGGTGCTGCGATAGTTCTCTTCGAGCTTGATGATGCGCGTGCCGGGGAACGCCGTCGGAAAGTCCATGATATTGCGGAAGTCGGCGCCGCGGAAAGAATAGATGCTCTGGGCGTCGTCGCCGACCACCGCGACGTTATCGTGATCGGTGGCGAGCAAGCGCACGATGCGCGACTGCAGCGGATTGGTGTCCTGGTACTCATCGACCATGATGTAGCGGTAGATCTGCGACAAGCGGTGGCGCGCTTCTTCGTGGTTGGCGAGCAAATCTTTCAGCTTGGTCAAAAGATCGTCGTAGTCGACCAGGGTCTGCGCGGCTTTGTATTTGATGTACTGGCCGTGCAAACGAACCAGGTCGTCCAGCGACTCGTAAAGATGCGGATATTCTTCATCGACCAACTCTTCCACGGTGGTCTGCTTGTTGACCGCCATGCTGAAGATCTCCGATACGGTCTGCTTGCGCGGGAAACGTTTGTCCTTGGTGTTTAATCCCATTTGGTTACGCAACAGCGCAATGGCGTCCTCGCTATCGGCGCGGTCCATGATCGTAAACGACGGCAGCAAGTCAATGCGCCGGCCAAACTCGCGCAGCACCAGATTGGCAAACGAGTGAAACGTGCCGCCGGCCACCTGGCTGCAGCGATTGTCGATCAACAAACTGGCGCGCCGCAGCATTTCTTCCGCCGCCCGCCGCGTAAAGGTCAAAAGCAAAATCGCCCGCGGCTCGATGCCATGGTCGATCATGTAAGCGACCCGATGCACCAGCGTGCGGGTCTTGCCGGTGCCCGCGCCCGCAACGATCAAGAGCGGCCCGTCGAGGGTCGTCGCCGCTCGGTACTGGGCGTCGTTGAGTTCGGCTCGGTAATCGAGAGTGCTGGGTCGGACAGGGCTCGGCGCACTGTTTTTGAGTACGTATTGCTTGGCCAAAAGGAACTCCGTGTGCCGGTAAATTACCTATTTTCCCGTACCTGAGCAAGGGAATCGCGGCCAGCTCAATGGCGTGGCCGCAGGCGCAGTGGCATCGATGACCGCGCTCGCAGCGGCCGATTCACCTTGACTCTCCAAACCAATTCTTTTAGTTTAACAACTCTACCAAACACTGAGGAGTCGGCTAATTGGTAAGCCACCTGACTCTGGATCAGGCGATTGAAGGTTCGAGTCCTTCCTCCTCAGCCACGGTCCCATCGTCTAGCGGTTAGGACACCGGCCTCTCACGTCGGGAACACGGGTTCGAGTCCCGTTGGGACCATACAGAAATACCTTTTGCATTAGCTACTTTGCGCAATCGGGCGCTTTCTGCCTGACTATCTGCCTCACTTTTGGTGGCCACGCTTTCGATGTAGATGCCGTAGTGGCGTTCCAAAGTGGTGAGCGAAATGCCTGCTTCTTAAGCGACTTTCTTGATGTTCACGCCAGCCATTATGTCGAGGCTGATCGCCGTGTCCTTGCACGCATAGAAGCCGCGCGGTCGGATCGCGACATGACGATCTTCCGCGAATTGCTGCGCGAACAAATCGAAGCGGCGGCGCGCGGCGGTGAACTGCTTGCCATGGTGCGCGACCGGGCAGAGAATCAAGTGATCAACTTCGTCACCACCGAGTGGAAAGGCAGCGAGGATTGATCGACCGAGTGTTAGGTGTGCACATGATCGTCGATTGCGATAGTCACTTTATGCCGCTGGATGCTTTTCAGCATGTGCCGAAGAAGTTTTGCGACTTGGTGCCGCAGCTCAGGTTCGACAGCGAAGGTACTCTCACCGGCATCGACTTTCCCCGCGCGCCGCCACCCGTGCCAGGAACGACGCCGCTGCGGGCTCCGACGCGCACTGCACTGGCAATTGCGATATGGCGGCGCGGCTGGCGCAGTATCGGGAGATGGGGATTGACGCGCAGTTGACCCTACCGCAGTTCACTGGCTGGTGGTCGCCGCAACCAGAAAATGACGGATTATTCACCACAGAGTGGTTCAGGTTCTGGCGCACGCCTCCAGACGATTAAATCGCCCTCACCCCAACCCTCCCAGGGGACTGGGCGAGGGAGTTCTCCTCCCTAATTTGATTTTCTTCTCTTACCTTCGTGGACTTCGTGCCTTCGTGGTGAGTCCCTAATTCGCCGCCCTCTCGATCCGCAGGGCGAAGCCGTTTTTCTCCAAAAACACCTGACTGCAATCCTTGCGCTTCGACAGCTCGCCAATCAATCTAACCAAAGGCTGCGTCACCGTCAGATATTCTTTGGGACGGCCGGCGGCGAGCATGGCGTCGACGGCATCGCTGCCGGCGATGACGCGCAAGACCAATTCTTCATCGGATACATTCGCGCCAAATTTCTTCCGCACTTCGGCCAGTGTCAGTTCCGGCGGCGACCATTTCTCCCAGTCCTTCGCCCGCGGGCGGTTGAGAATCTTGTCTTTCACATTCGGGTCCATCACCTGGGGCCCCTCTTTGCCCCATTGACCCAGCGCGTATTGGATCGCTTGATCGGTCACTTCTTTGTAGCGCTCGCCCGTGATCACGTTGACCGCCGCTTGGCTGCCGACAAACTGCGCCAGTGGCGTCACCATGATCGGATAACCGAACTCAGCGCGCACCCGGGCGCACTCTTCCAAGGTTTCTTGAATCTTGTGCCCCATGCCCAACTTCGTGAGCTGATAATGCAGGTTGGAAATCATGCCGCCGGGCACTTGGTGCAGATACTGCGCGGCATCGTATTCCCGTTGAGCACCGAACGGGTGGCCTTCCCGCTTGGCGATGAAACGAAAGTGATCGCTCACCGGCTTCACGGCATCGAGGTTGATCAGCGGTTTGTAACCCAAGGCTTTGGCATTGGCGGCGACGTTGAAAATCGACGGCTGCCCGGAGCCGTTGGCCAACGGTGGAATGCCGGTGTGGACTTTCGTAACGCCCAGCTTCATCGCTTCCAGGTAATTAAACGGCGCCATGCCGTTGTTGCAGTGGGCGTGAAATTCCAAAGGAACGTTGCCGATATTTTTCTGAATCAGCGGAATCAAAGTCTGCGTCCGCTCGGGCGTCAACAAGCCCGCAACGTCTTTAAAGCAAATCCCCGCCGGCTTGATCGCCGCCGCCTGGCGTGCCCTTGAGGCGAAGTATTCGTCGGTGTGGCGCGGTGAAACCGAATAGATGATATTGACGATCACTTCCATGCCGAGGTTCTGCAGCGAAGCAATCTCCACCGCCGCGGCATCGTAGTCGTTCCACGGATCGGACGAGCGCGTCAGCGTGATGCCGTGACTGACAACCCGCTCGATCATCAACAAGCGCACTGAACGCGGGATTTTCTCAAAGCCCGAGGCAAGCCCGCCATGATAACGCAGCCGAGTTTTGCGAAATTTCTTGGCTCCCTCGCCCATCCAGGTCCAAGGGTTTTCTTTGTGCTCCTTGACGTACTTGATGTAGCCGGCAAAGCCGAAGAACTCCATGGATTCAAAACCGCACTGGTCCATCTGCTCGGCGATCGCCAGCATCGCGCCCGTGCGCATGCCCAACGCCCACAGACTCAGCGAACCGTCGCGCACGGTCGTATCGACAAATTTGATTTCGTTCATGCTGTGACTCTCCTGTTCTCGGATGGTTACCATAGGTCGAGCTTGCTAGTCGAGAGCGCAGACGCATCGGATTCGGATTTGCCTCGCGCAGAGGCGCAGAGCACGCAGAGGAAAAGTTTTTCCGAAACGTTGCGCCCTTTGCGCCTTTGCGCGAGATAATTTACTTGTAAATCTATGGCTCAACTGAAATTCGCCACCTGGAACGTCAACGGCATCCGTGCCCGCGAAAAAGATGTCGCCGCGTGGCTCGAACAGGAACAACCCGACGTCATCTGCTTGCAGGAACTAAAGTCGACCACCGCTCAGATTCCCGAAGCGCTCTGCAATTTACAGGGATATGACTGTTACTGGCATGGCGAGCGCGCCTACTCCGGCGTCGGGTTGCACATTCGCCGCGAGGCCTTCTCACAACCGGCGCGCTTTTATCACCCCGACTTTGATTTCGAAACGCGCATTGTCGTCGCGCAGATCACCGACCTGCATTGCATTTCGGTCTATGTTCCCAACGGAGGTAAAGAATTTGCCGCGAAGATGGATTTTCTCCATGCGCTGAAAGGCTTCATTGCCGGGGTGCATAGTGCTGGTTCTCGGGTGATTCTCGGCGGCGACCTAAATATTGCACGCACGCCGATGGATGTGCACCCCAAAGAGCGCAACGAAAAGAAAGTCGGCCAACTTCCCGAAGAACGAGAATTGTTCGAAGACATTCTAAAGCAAGGCTTGGTCGACGTCGGCCGGGCCCTCGATCCTAATAACGAAAATCTCTTCACCTGGTGGGCGCCGTGGCGGCAACTGCGCCAGCGTAACATCGGCTGGCGAATAGACTACGTGCTTGCCAGCGAATCGTTGGCCGCCAACGCCGTGCAATGCGCGGCCCACCGGGAGATCGGCACCAGCGATCATGGTCCAGTAGTAGCGACTTTCACCCTCGACTGATCGCTTCTGGTTGCCGCAACCCGGCGGCAGATCTCCGCGATCCGCTCGATATCGACCAGGTCCACTTCGGGGCCACAGGGCAATTCCACGAGATCGGACCACAGTCGCTCGGTGTTGGGCAGCCAGTCCCAAACGCATTGCGGAAAAGCTTCGAGCAGGTGTATCGGCACGAAACTGCCTTGCACTTCGTAGCCCGCGGCCTTGAGCTCGGCAATCACTCTTGCCGCCGCGTCGTCCTTAAAATGCGCCGGCACAATGCGCACAACTTGCGTCAAACACGCTGAGCCCGCAGCGTGCGGGATCAGCTCGATGCTGTTGGCTTTACTTAAAAGCAGCCGGTAGAGCTCAACCCGCTCGCGCCGCGCCGCGATATTTTCTTCCAGTGTGCGCAGCAAACTGAGGGCCACGGCAGCGTTCAGATTCGTGAACTTTTCTTGGCGATAGGGTGCCGGCGCTTCATCCGGATTCGCTACCCGCCGCAAGTGAGGTTCGGCGCGCAACGTCCAGCGCCGCCAACGGCGCCAGACAAGGACCTGCGCAAGCTGTGAAACGATTGCCGACCATCGCGGTGTCGCAAGGTCGATCCCAGATTTTTCCCGGGAGCTGGTGTCGCGCGCCAGCAAGACGCCGCCGCCCAGCCCAGCGCAAACTTTCTCTGGGCCAAAGCTCACAATGCCGCAATCGCCCAAACTGCCGACCGGCTTGCCATCGACGACGGCGCCCAATGCTTGCGCCGCATCGTCGACTACACGCACACCCTTCGCTCGCGCAAGTTCGACAATCGCGCCGATCGCCGCCGCCGGGTTGCCGAAGAGGTGCGGTACAACGATGGCTCTAGTCTTGCCGGTCAGCGCCGCGTTGACGGCATGAGCGGTTAGATTTAGCTCATTGCCAACATCGGCCAACACCGGCACCGCACCGACTGCCAGAATGGGCGGCACGACCGCACTGCAACAGAACGATGGAATAACGACTTCATCGCCCGCGTGTATGTCGCATTGGCGCAGCGCCAACTCCAACGCAAGACTGCCCGAACCACAGAGCAACGCTCGGCCAACGCTAAAAAATTCACCAATTCTCGTCGCCAATAGCGCGAGATCGGGTCCATTGCGCACCCGCAGCAACAACAAACAGCGCACGATGCTGCGAAAGGTCGCGCGGTTCCAAAATGGCACGCCGAGAGGAACAATCGGAAAGAAGTAGCGAGGGCGATCGTTCAAGAGAGGGAGGCTCGATCGTTATTGTGATTAAACGGGGCGCTCCATCGCGCCCCGACAGTTCCAAGTTCTGCGCGCTCAGCGCCGCTGCGCGAGACATTCCGACAGTTTTGATTTTGCGTCTCTTGCTTTTTTGCGGCCATTCCTATTTGGCACCGTTGTGCAGTGCGAGATTACTATATGACGCGCTCGTCTCAGCAAATCCACCGTTGGCGTTAGCCGCCTGAATGCGCCGCCACTCGTCGTGATAGCCCGCGGTATGGCCGCGGAAATGTGGAATGACGTAGCGGGCAAACAGTTCGTAGGACCGGCGCATCTTGTCGGTGCCGACCCACTCGTGCGTGGTCAGCATCAAGCCGCCGAAGCCGCCGACTTCTGCCTGCATCCGTTCGATATGCGCAATCGCATCGTCGGGCGTGCCGATGATCCAATCGCGCCGGTCGGCCCCGGAGCGCGCGGTGATTTCGCTCATAGGTTGGCCAGGATACGATTCGTACGGCGCCTTAAGTCCGATCGCCGCGAAATATTGCATGTCGCGCGCGATCGCCGCCTCGACATCGCGCCAGGCCTCCTCCTTGCTGTCGGCAAGATACACGCAAGTGGCGATGCGCCAGTTGTCGCGCGAGGTCGGCCGGCCATGCTTGGCGGCGATCGCTTCGACCTTGTTCCACTGCTCGGCTTTGGTTTGGTTGTTGCGGACGTTTTTTCCGGCGGGCGAGAGAAAGAGCATGCCGTGCTTGCCGGCCAATTCCAGGCTGACTGGATTCCCCGACGACGCAATCGCCAGTGGCAGCCGCGGCTGCTGGTACGAAGGGAGCTGCAGGCGCATCTGTTTGATCTTCCAGAATTCACCGTCGTAGTCGATGGGACTGTCGGATTCCAGCAGCTTCACGATAATTTCCACCGACTCGGCCATCATCGGATAGAGTTTAGAAGTCGGTAGACCGAAAAGAACTTTGTCGGTCACGAGCGCGCACGGCCCCACCCCCAAAATCGCCCGCCCGCGCGTCAAGTGATCGAGAAACGCCATGCGTTCGGCGACCTGAAACGGATGATGAAACGGCACACTGATCACCGAAGTCCCAAGCCGAATCCGGTGCGCCCGGGCCGAGGCTTTGGCTAGCGCCATCTCCGGCGCCGGCATGGTCTCCCAGCCACCCGAGTGATGCTCACCGATAAAAAATTCATCGAAGCCCAACTCATCGGCATACTCAATTAGGCCGATATCCCGGTCAAACGCCAAGGATGGATTCTCCGTAGGGTGGTGCAAAGGCATCATGAAAACCGAAAATTTCATAAGACCTCCTGGATTCATCATTCTCTACTGCGGAAGCGGGATCGGGAGCAAGAGGAAACTGCGACGCGCGTGTATAAAGTTAGCGCATTGGCACAACGAAAGACTGCGCTGAAAGATTCCCCGCCCGGGCATCCTGCAGCGTCACTTCCCGTAGTGCCGCGTCAATCGACGACACCGAGGCCGTCAACGAAGGCTCGAACCCCGCGGCGAAAACGTCGTAACATTTGGCCAGAACCGCGGGATGTTTTTGCATGACCGGAAGCTGGCGGGAGATTTCTTCACAAGCCTTCCCCCTCTCACGCCGGTAGTAGGCAATGCTCTCCACGTACACAGCCGCGACTTTCTTTACCAACTCACCGTGCTGCGCGAGAAATCTCCGCGTGGTCACCAGTGGCACCCAGTGACAATCGAGATCGTGGCTATCAGCCACGATCTTGAAACCCTGCGCTTCGGCGAAAAAGGCCTTTTCAGGCGGCAGCAGCGCGGCGACGATGTCGCTCTTTTGCAGCGCTTCGAAGGTACGATCGTTAACACCTCCGTCAACCAGCGTGAGATCGCGCTGCCCATCGATCCCCCAGCGGCGCAGGAGCGCCAACATGACCATGCCCGCCATGCGGCGCGGCTGGTTAATGCCGATCTTTTTGCCTTTCAGATCGGCGATGGTTCGTATGCTTGAAGTGGCCGCGAGAAAAAATGCCGGCCGATTGAGCACGCCGCCAACGATGACGAGATCGTTGTCTTCGAGCAGAGAAAAAATCAGCGACGGCGCGTTGGGCGTGCCGATCGGCGTTTCACCGGAAACAATATCAGTGACAACTTTTTCTTCATCGAGTTGATTGACGATCTCGACGGCCAGGCCGGCTTGTTCGAAGAGGCCGGCGGCCTGGCCGATGTAAGGCAAGAAGCGCCCGATGCTGGAGGTGCCGATGCCAATCTTGATCTTATCCATGTTCAAATACGTCACGCGAAAAAATCGTGCGCCTTGATCCCGGTGGCGTCCGCCAGCCGGTCGTTAAAGTTGTAGAGGCAAATCACATAGACAATGTCGAGGATATCGCGGTCGGTGAAGCCATGGGAACGCAGCTTCACAACATCCGCTTCACCGACGCTCGATGGTGCATTGGTTAGCTTTACCGCATAGTCGAGCATCGCCCGCTCCGCCGCAGGCAAATCGACCTTGGTGTAGTCCTGCTTCAGTGCTTCGACAAACGGATCGTCGTGGGTTTCGGTACGGAGAGCCTCTCCGTGCGCCGCGGTTCAATAGCTGCAATGATTCGTCGTCGAGACGACCGTGGCGATCATCTCGCGCTGGCGCCGCGTCAAGCCCGATGGTCCGTGCATGATCGCCGCGCCAAGGTCGCTCCAAGCCGCCAGCGCGTCGGGATGGAGGCTCTGCACCTGGCGCACCATGGCGACTTTTCCCTTGGCGGCCGAAGGGCCGCCGGCCACACTGTAGACTTCTGTGAGCTTGCCAGCGGCCTCGGCGGGCGGGATCGTTTTGATGTAAGGCATCGTCTACTCCTTGGCAAAGGATCTCGTGGATTGTTTTTCGGCCAAAACATGACGCACGGCTTCGACGATCTCGTATCGATAAGCCGTTCGCTCCGGATTAGCTCGCAACTTGTCGGCCGCCCTTTCTGCCTCTGGCTGAGAATAGAACAGTCCGAGCGTGCTCACCGTGCCGTCCGGCGCGATTTCGTTGACGTAGAGTTTTTCCATACTGTTCTTAGGTATCCAAATTCCCGGTGCGCACGGCGCACCCTGCGATTAGGATTCGGTTTTGCGCTTTTTGCGTCTTTTGCTGCTATTCTTGCTAATAGGTCTTCGGCGTCTTATAGCCGACTTTTCTGCGCTCTTTCATGAATGACCGATACGTCTCGGGATTCGATTTCACGTTATACGGACAGACGTCGACGCACAGATGGCAGTACTCGTCGCGCAGGCGCGAGTAGGGATAACATTTCTCCAAATCAATCAACCAGCGCTTGATCCCGTGGGTCATGACGTAATCTTGCGGGATCGCATCGCCCGGGCAGTTGCGCTGGCAGACGTTGCAGTTCATGCAGAAGTCTTGCACGCCAAACGCGCGTGGCTGGTCTTCGACCATGGGCAAATCCGTCGTGACGAAGCCCGGACGAAAGCTGGCACCATATTTTTCGTTGATCAAGCTACCATGGCGGCCCAGCTCGCCGAAGCCAACCTGGTAAAAAATTGGAATCGCTTGCACCTCGCTGGCGCCATTGTGATGGGCGATGGCGGGATAACCGAGGTCGCGTATGTGCGCAGCCAGCGCGGTAGCGATCTCCGTGCATTTCGCATAGGTCCGCATCGCTTCCTCTTCCACCGCGTCCGGTCCCTGCATGACTTTCTCATAGTCTTCCGCAACGCAGCAGGCGATCACGAACTCGTGCGACAGTTCAGCGCCAAGATCGATCATCTGCGGCTGCAAGCGGCAGACGCCCACCAAGTTGGCGCCCAACTCCGTTGCTTTAGCCTTAATCTGCGCAGTTATTGCCGCAGGATCGTCGACTGGCGCGCGCTTCGCATTGACCAAACCGTCGCGAAAAGGCGCAAGCTCCACCCACCTTCGGCGATAAGCTTGAATCACCGGCTTTACCGCCGCGTAGTGGCGTGACTCCGTTGCACCGGTGGCGTGCACCATTTCCGCCAAGACCGGATCAGCCATGCCCTGTTCGCGTCTTGGGGTTATACCACGCATGTACTTATCCTTTCAGAGACGCCCAGGCCGTTGAGAAAAAATCTCCCCATGTCCTCTCTCACACGGTTCGTACTTTAAGCCAGATTCTTTACTTGAGAGTTAAAACGGGTACCGGTTTTCCGCTTTCATAATTGTTTCAGTGTTTCGACGTGCTGCCGGGCGTCGTCACGGTGATATGCGACAGCTGCGTCGTTTCCGATGCGCCGTGCCAGTGGCGCTCGCCGGCTTTGATATGGACGATGTCACCGACAGCGATCTCGCGCCGTTCCGTTTCCGTCGCGGCGAACCCTTTGCCCGCCGTCACGACGAGAATCTGATCACAGTCGTGCACATGCCAGCCGGTGGTGCAGCCGACACCGAAATTGACCACGTTGCAGCGAAAATCATTGGACTGGCCGTCGCCAATGACCGCCTGCCGGCTACGGCTCACCGGCCCGCCCTTCCAACCGTCGATCGGCGTCGCGGTATCCATCGGTTTTTGTTGTAGCTCGCTGATTCTTAGCACACGCATGTTCGCCTCCTATTTCGGCCACAACTACACCCGGCGCAGCCAAAGGGTCAAGCGCGTTTTGCCGATCGGCCCGATACGCGGCCCGCGGACGAGCCTTCTTGCTACACCCCTGAGCAAGAAGTTTACAGTTGGCTGCCGGCTGCCCGTCGTGCAACTGGCTTTCGGGCTCTTTGTTTGGCTATTGCCAGCTCGGACCAGCCATACAGGCTGGCACTTCGGTTGCCTATCCAATTGTTAGGGTCTGGGAGCGTCCGCAGCCAAACGAAAGGAGCGCGTGATGTACAAGTATTGGGCTTCCCTTCTTCCTGTCGGTTTTTTCGTCATGAACCTGAGCTTCGCCGCCAGCGCCCTCGCGGAGGAATACGCCGAAACCCAACGCAGCGAAACCGCGATTTGCCGAGCGCGCTCGCGCAGCCAGATTTTCGCTCGCACCGAGTTGTTTTTTGGTCGCGCCAAGCCGGACGGAACGACGATATCCGATGGCGAGTTTTACCAATTTCTCGACGAAGTGATCACCCCGCGCTTCCCGCACGGACTTACCGCAGTGGCTGCCAGCGGGCAGTTTCGCGGCGCCAACGGCAGCGTCACGCGCGAGGGCGCGGTGTTCGTAATCCTGCTCTACCCGGTTGCCGAGACCGACAGCGACGCGCGCATCGAAGAGATCCGCACTACTTACCGTTCCCGGTTTAAGCAAGAATCGGTGCTGCGCATCGACGACCAGTCCTGCGTGTCGTTTTAGGGTGACAGTTGGTGAATCCGTCGAGACGGCCGAAAAATCCTCTCGGAGTCCTTCGACAGGCTCAGGACGAACGGAATCGGAGTTAGAATCTTGCGGAAGATCTCCGTTTAGCCGAAGAGCCTCGCATGACGAGTTCTTGCACCGGATGTCTATCCTCGATCCGTTCGCCCTCAGCCCAGTCGAAGGGCTCCGATGAACCCAGCAGCCGGCTATCGCGCGGGAATCATTGACACCTGGACCTCGAGACGGCTATTAGGTGTCTGCGATGTTTAAAATCACAAATCTTTGCGTAGCCTTCATCGTTGCCGCGTTCGCGCTCGCGCCCGCCGATGCCGTTGCGGAAAGAATCCGCATGTCGGTCTCGGGCAGCTACAACATGATTTTCCTCGCCGCTGGTGTGGCACATCACAAGGGGTTCTTCAAAGACGAAGGGCTCGAAGCCGATATCGTCGTGATGACCGCTCCTGCGTCACTCGCGGCGCTCAGCAATGGCGACATCGATTACACGCTGATCACCGGCTCGGTCATCCGCGGCGCCATCCGCGGCTTGCCGATGCGCATCGCCGCCGGCTTGATGACCAGCTCGGCGCATGTTTTTCTGGCGCGTCCTGAAATCAAGACGATCAAGGATCTCACCGGGAAACGCGTCGGGCTCGCCGGTTTCGGCGATGCAACCCATGTGCTGGCCCGCATGATTCTCGCAAAACAGGGAATCGATGCCGACAAAGACGTGCAGTTCATCGGCCTCGGCTCGGACTCGGGCCGCTTCAACGCGCTGCAACAAAATCTCGCCGACATGGTCGTCACCTCGCCGCCCTGGGACTTTGAAGGCAAGAAGCTCGGCTATAACATCCTGGCGCGCGCCTATGAGCATGTGAACTATCCGCTCGCGGGTCTCGGCGTCAATCTCAAAGCGCTGCAAAACAACCGCGCCCAGGTAAAGCGCGTGATCAAATCGCTGGTGCGCGCCAACCGCTTCATGCGCGACAATCGTGAAGAGTCGGTGAAAATTCTCGTCGCCTGGGGCAAGGGCAAGCCCGAACACGCCTACGCGTCCTACGACTCCACTGTGAAAGTCATCAGCCCCGACGGCGCCATCCCGGACGACGGGCTCAAATTGCTCATAGATCAGGCCAAGCGCGACTTGAAAGTGACGAAAGACATTCCGCTAAATGAAATCGTCGACTTCGGGCCGCTTAGAGAAGTGCAAAGAGAGCTCGGCTTGCGGTAGTTTTCCGCACGAAGGCGTCTAGCGTGTCACAACAACAATCACGTTTATTACTGAGACACTACACTAGTAGTTTGTAGACCCCAAATGCTGTCTCCGCTCCGCGTTCTCTCGCTCATCCCGCCGATGACGCAGCTCAATACGCCCTATCCGTCGACGGCGTATCTTACGGGGTTTCTACGGTCGCGGGGGATCAATGCCGTACAAGACGATCTGGCCCTCAAGCTGGTGTTGAGACTTTTCTCGATGGACGGACTATCCTCAATCCGCCACTGCATCGAAGCCATCGCCAAATCTAAGCGCTCTCCGATTGCAACCCGATTTTTGCGCGAGTTCGATCGCTACGTCACGACTATCGCGCCCACAATTGCATTCTTACAAAACCGCGATCCAACGCTTGCCTTTCGCATCTGCGGCCGGCAGTTCTTGCCGGAAGGACAACGCTTCACACCGCTCGACACCGATGGCGACTCGCGCGAAGACGACCCGTTGGCGTGGGCTTTTGGCAGCCTCGGCGCGCAGGATCGCGCGCGCCATTTGGCGACGCTCTATCTCGATGACATTGCCGACGTATTGCGTGATGCCATCGACCCGCGCTTTGAGTTTGTCCGCTACGCGGAATCGCTCGCCCAAAGCCAACCGACGTTTGAGCCGCTGGCGCAGGCCCTTGCAGCGCCACTTAACCTGGTCGACCAAACGCTGCGCGATCTGACTCTAAAGTCGCTGCAAAGGCACACACCCAAGGTCGTTTTGCTCTCTGTTCCTTTCCCCGGCTCGGTTTACGGCGCCTTCCGTATCGCGCAAGCAATCAAGGCGCACGCTGCGACGATCACAACCGTGCTCGGCGGCGGCTTTGTCAACACCGAGTTGCGCGAGTTGGGCGAGCCTCGGGTGTTTGATTATTTCGATTATGTCACTTTGGATGATGGCGAACGGCCGTTGCTCGCATTGCTGGAGCACTTAAACCGGCAGCGCCCCGAAGAGAAACTCGTGCGAACCTTTCTGCGTTCCGTCAATGACAAAGTTTGTTACATCGACCATAGTGAACCGGAAGTCCCTCTCGCCAAAACCGGCACACCGACGTGGGACGGGCTCCCGCTAGACAGCTACTTGTCGCTGCTCGACATGCTCAACCCGATGCACCGGCTATGGTCGGATGGGCGCTGGAACAAGCTTACGATCGCCCATGGCTGCTACTGGAAAAAGTGCAGCTTCTGCGATGTCGGTCTCGACTACATCTCGCGCTTCGACGCGGCTAATGCTTCGGTTCTTGTCGACCGCATCGAAGCGATCATCGGCGAGACCCAACAGACGGGGTTTCATTTTGTCGACGAGGCGGCGCCGCCGAAGTCTCTGAAGGCGCTGGCCGCAGAGATCAAGAAGCGCAAAGTGGCGATCTCCTGGTGGGGCAACATTCGCTTCGAAAAATCTTTTACGCCAGAGCTGTGCCAAGAGCTCGCCGATAGCGGCTGCATCGCCGTATCCGGAGGGCTCGAAGTCGCCTCCGATCGTTTGCTCAAGTTAATGAAGAAGGGCGTAACTGTAGAGCAAGTCGCGCGTGTGACGCACGCTTTTTCCGACGCCGGGATTTTGGTGCACGCTTACTTGATGTATGGGTTTCCGACCCAGACCGTCCAAGACACAGTCGATGCGCTGGAGTATGTGCGGCAGCTCTTCGCGGTGGGTTGTATCCAATCCGGCTTCTTTCACCGCTTTGTCTGCACCGTGCATTCGCCGGTGGGACAGAACCCTGGAGCCTATGGCGTCGAGCTCATGCCCTTACCGAAAGTGACTTTCGCGCAAAACGACGTGGGTTTCATCGATCCCACCGGCGTCGATCACGACGAGCTTGGTAGCTCTTTAAACAAAGCGCTCTACAATTACATGCATGGCATCGGCATCGACACCGACGCGCGCGAATGGTTCGCCGGACGTGTCCCAAAAACAAAAGTGCCCGGCGATTTCATCGCCCGGGCACTTTCCAAAACGCCTTACCCCTAACGTCTCACGCCATACGAGGCTTCTTAGTTGACCCAGCCGCGCTCCGACACTTCGACGCGATTGCCCTCTGGGTCGGTGAACTGAAGCTGTCCCGCACCGGCTTCGCTCACGGCGACGCCGCCTTCCTGCAAGCGTTTCTTCAATCCAGCAAGGTCGCCGACTTGGATGCCGAAATATTGCACACCGTTTTTCGGCCGCACTTGAGACTTGGTTAGCACGATTGCGCAGATCCCATCGCTTAGCCGAATATCGCCGTCCTTGCGGTCGACAACTTTGAGGTCGAACTGTTTTTGGTAAAACTCGCAGGCTTCGTCAGGGTTAGGCACTTGCACGACCAGCAAGCGCACGCCGGGGAGTTTGGTCTCTTCGCGGCCGAGATAGCCGCGCGCCGACAGATCGAAATTGTTGCCCCACGGATCGATCACTCGCATCTCCGCCGGCCGCGCCCCTTCCGGGCCGCCGACACCGGCCGAGGTTTGAGGACTGGCGCCGCGATTGAGACTAGCGGGCAACTTGGCAACCGCTTGGTTCAAATCATCGACCAGAAAACCGTAATGGTGGATCCCCGACTCGCGGACAATTTCCGCGCCGTCGGCTCGGTGCGTGCCGACCACCGCGCCGGCTTCATCGCCGCGGCTCTGGAGAAAAGCCAGATTGAAACGCGGGTCGATCACCATGCGCGAGCCGCTAGGGAAGACCTTGCATTCTTCGAAGCCAAAATATTTTTGGTAGAAGTCACTGAGGATTTTGGGCTGCTTCGAGATAAACGCGATATGTCTCAACTGGGCCATGATTCACCTCCGTTTAGTATCGGGTTCTTTATAATGCGGCGGCACATAAAGCGCAAAGGCCAGCGATCGAGCGAGCGCTACCACTCAGGCGCCGAAAAGCGCTATAGAAGAGAAAAACAATCATTCCATTTAGAAGGGAACCGACCATGAGAATCATGTTTTTGAACAAAGCGCCGAAAGCAGTTTACGACGTGACCGCGATCGAAACGCAGCTCAACAGCTACGCCTCGCCTGGCACTCGGGTCGAAGTCTGCTTTCCCGACAACTTCGAAGGCTCGCGCGTCGAAGACGTCCTGGGCGACCAGAAGATGCTCAACGGCCTCGATCACCTGATGGAGACTCCGGCTATCATTCGCAAGATCGTCTGGGCATCGGAGAACGGCTACGATGCCGTGATCCAGAGCAACACCTTCGACCCCGGCGTCGATGGCGGCCGACTTTGCGTTTCGATGCCTGTCATCGG
>Ga0194131_10000183_pt1 | contig 100140 bp, 71 predicted proteins | sample TA2KigO120mmetaG_FD_148631 | JGI IMG/M metagenome (GOLD analysis project Ga0194131, IMG submission 148631) | Freshwater microbial communities from Lake Tanganyika, Tanzania - TA2015053 Kigoma Offshore 120m | ecosystem: Environmental > Aquatic > Freshwater > Lake | place: Tanzania: Lake... | reverse complement strand
GCCGCTCCGCTCCGTCGGCCAGAGTTCCGTTTCGCCTGGCCAATTTGTCACAAGATGTTCCAGTCGCTGCTTCGCTCGGCCCCGACCCGCCGCCGGATTGAAGATCACGCAGCCGCGAAGGAGGCGAATGGGCATGACATTGGTCTCAAGTGAACTCGCGACGACTGAAACGGTCCTAGGACTGTGGCGAGGAAATCGCTGGTCGGCTTAATTACACTCCGCTGGTCAGAAGCGATCTTGTCCTTGCGACTCAGGATCACGAAGTTCGATGAATTCCGCCATGCCGTATTCACGTCGCGAAATGCTTTCTCGATCAGGTCTCGGTTTCGGAACGATCGGGCTGGGGAGCGTTTTGCAACAGACTGGACTCTTGCAGCCAACGGTCGCAAGCGCGGTGGGCGGGGTTGCTCTCAATCCGCTGGCACCTAGGCATCCCCATTTTCCGGCGAAGGCCAAGCGAGTCATTCATCTGTTCATGAATGGTGGGCCGTCGCACGTCGACACATTCGACCCGAAGCCATCGCTCGACAAGTACCATGGACAGGAGTTGCCGTTCAACTTGCCAACCGAGCGAAAAACCGGGGCTGCGTTTCGTTCGCCGTTTCGGTTCCGGAAGTACGGCGAATCGGGGATCGAAGTCAGCGAACTGTTCGATCACACGGCGAAGCACATCGACGACATCGCGGTGATTCGTTCGATGCAGGCGGACGTGCCGAATCACGAGCCGTCGCTGTTGCTCATGAACTGCGGCGAGCCTCGGCAGATTCGGCCCAGTTTCGGATCGTGGATGACCTACGGCCTCGGCAGTGAGAACCAAGACCTGCCCGGATTCATCGCGATGTGTCCCGGCGGCTATCCGATTCAGGAGTCGCAGAACTGGCAGGCAGGTTTCCTGCCCGGCGTCTATCAAGGGACATACATCGACACGAAATCGACCGAGATCGACAAGCTGATCGAGAACATCCGCAACCCTCATCTCAGCGTGACGCAGCAGCGGCGACAGCTGAATTTGTTGCAAGAGCTGAATCGTCGGCATCAGCAGCAGCGGCCGGGGGACGCGCAGCTTGAAGCCCGCATTCAATCGTTCGAGCTGTCGTTCCGCATGCAACGCGACGCCGAAGATGCGTTTGATGTCAGCCGCGAGCCGAAGCATGTGCTCGACGCTTATGGCCCCGGTACGCAGGCTCGGCAGATTCTGATTGCTCGGCGATTGATCGAGCGCGGAGTGCGATTCGTCCAAGTCTGGCACGGCGAAGGCCAGCCGTGGGACAACCACGACGATATCGAAGCCAATCACCGCCGACTTGCCAAGCAGTGCGATCAAGCGATCGGCGCGTTGCTGACCGACCTCAAGCAAAGCGGGTTGCTCGACGAGACGTTGGTCATCTGGGGCGGCGAGTTCGGCCGCACGCCGACCGTGGAACTCCCGAAGACCGGCTCGAATGCCGGCAAGATCAACGGCCGCGACCACAACCATCACGGTTTCACGATGTGGCTGGCTGGCGGCGGCGTGCGCGGCGGCTACGTCCACGGAGCCACCGACGAATTCGGCTTCAAAGCGGTCGAGCAACCGGTTCACGTCCACGACCTGCACGCCACGCTACTGAAACTCCTCGGCTTCGACCACGAACGCTTCACCTACCGCTACGCGGGCCGCGACTTCCGCCTGACCGACGTGCATGGCAAAGTCGTGCACGAGCTGATCGCGTGATGGAGGAATTGGTCGGGTCTGCGAATTTCAGAAATTGCGGAGATCGTTGTGAGAAGTAGAATCCACTGTGACCGCAAATTCTGAAATTCGCACATCCGACGCCGATCGTCTAGATCCCGCCCGCCCATCGAGTGAAGCTCGATTCCTCGCCGCTATGGCCGACGCTGGCTTTCCGGTTCCGTCGGTCGCGGCGATTCGCGAGCGATTCCAGCCGTTGCCAATCGCGCTCGCGGAGTTGTTGCTCGAATGGATTCCTCGGCTGGAGGAGGGGCCGTTGCAGGAGTCGGTGGCGTGGGCGTTGTTAGCGGCTCGGAAGGGGACGTTGGATGGAGCCAAGCTCAGCGAGTTGTTTGACGCCGCGTCGAGCGACGATTTGAAGCACGCGCTCGCAGCGGTCATCCATCAGACTCGGCCGAGGAACCTCGGCGAGTGGCTGCTCGCAGCGGTTCGAGACCGGCGGTCGGGAACCGCTCGCAATCAATTGGCGGCGGCCGTCGCGAAGATGTTGCCGTCCGAACGAGCGATCCCGGTGCTGCTTGAAGTCTTTTACGAGGCCCCTTTGGCGGCCGTGCATCCACTCGGCAAGGTCGGTGATGTGCATGCGCGAGACATCCTCGCAGCGGCACTCCCAACGGCGACCGGTCCGTTGCGGCGTGAATTACGGCAGGCGATTGCGCGGATCGAGCGGCGATGTGCCAAGCACTCGCTTCGGCGGCCGGGGGAAGACAGTCCGCCAAATTCGTTTTGAATCCATTTCATGTCTCGGGGAAGTGACATCCCTCACTCGCCTTGTGTTTTCGATCGGCGCGGCGTTCTACTTCTGGCCGTCCTGAATCACTTCTTGCCAAAAGGATTTTACCGATGAAACTCTTCCTGAAAACTACTGTGTTGTCGATGCTGGTTTGCGGATTCACTTTTGCCGCGTCATTGCTTGTCGCTGACGAATCGGCCACACCCTCGAAAGAGACCCTCAAAGGGCAGGGGCCGGGGTGGCGAGACCTCACGGAGGCGGACTTCGTGAACGTGAATTGCAATCCCGACACTTGGACCTGGAAGGACGGGCTCATTCAATGCACGGGTACGCCCGTGGGTGTGATACGCACCAAGAAAGAGTTTACGAATTTGGAACTCGTTGCGCAGTGGCGGCATCTGAAGCCGGCCGGGAACTCCGGCATCTTTCTGTGGGCGACTGAGGAAGGAATGAAAGACTTGAAGCCGAACGCTTTGCCGAAGGTCGGCATTGAAGTGCAAGTGTTGGACATCGGCTACGAGACGAACTGGGAGAAGTCCAAAGGGAAACCATCGGACTGGTTCACCAGCCACGGAGACGTGTTTCCGGTCGGCGGTTCCAAGATGAAGGCGATTACGCCCCAGATCACCTACACGCGCGATGATGGTTCGACCTATGTGGTGGGCAAGCCCGACAGCAGCCGCAGCTTTCCGACGAAGCGAATCACCAAACCGGTCGGCGAATGGAACGACTACTACGTCCGCGCGGTCAACGGCGAGGTCGAACTGTGGGTCAACGGCGAGAAGGTCAACGGCGGCAAGGACTGCGAACCGAACAAAGGATTCCTCTGCCTCGAATCAGAAGGCTCGCCCGTCGAATTCAAAGGCCTGCGGATTCGTGAACTGCCGTAGGTCAGCCTTTCTTAGCTGAATGGATCTATCAACAACGCGGTATTGCCAATTGGGGTCCAGCTGGAAAGCCTGATCTGCTTCTCAGTCCGCGACCAAGTAGGACTTCAGCAAGCGGAAGTCGTGCCGGGTGCAACTTTGAAATCTGGTGGTGTCAGGAGGCCAGCCGCGCGGTTTGATTTTCACTTGGTAGATAGGTCCGCTCCCTTACTCCTTGCTTTTGGGTGACCAGAAGGGCCGAACTTCATTGGCCAACGGCCGCCCGATCTTCTCCGCGAATGCGATTTGGCGGCTGGTCCAATTCTGGTCGAGCGTCTTCGAGGTGTCGCGGCCCAGAGGACGTTCCATACCGGTGTTCCAGAGGCGGAATCTCAAATCGAATCGACCAGATAAATGCCGTCGTAGGTGCTCTCCAGCCCTTACAAGTACGAGAAGATGTGGCACAACGAACGGGCTTGCATCTTCTCGGTCAACTGAAAGAAACCTGTGCCCTGTCCGCGGTTTCCAGTCCCGCTAGAATTCCGCTGTGAATTTCAAGTCCGCTTTCGATTTCCAGGAGGATGACGTGCGCTGGTCCAAGGCTTTGATCCCGACGATGAAGGAAGTCCCGGCGGACGCAGAAGTCCCCAGCCATCAACTCATGTTGCGGGCCGGCCTGATCCGACAACTCATGGCCGGCAGCTACACCTACCTGCCGCTCGGCTGGAAGGCGCTTCGCAAAGCCGAAGCGATCGTCCGCGAGGAAATGGAAGCCGCCGGAGCGATCGAAATCCACATGCCCGCGCTGCAACCGATCGACCTCTTCCTCCGCACCGGACGCAAGGAGGCCTTCGGCAACGTGCTGTTCAACTGGAAGCAACGTCGAGGCAACAGCGAGGTCCACTTCGCGCTCGGCCCGACGCACGAAGAAGTCGTCACCGATCTCGTCTCGAAGCACGTCAGTAGCTACCGCCAACTGCCGCTGAACTTGTTTCAGATCCAGACAAAATTCCGCAACGAAGAGCGGCCGCGGTTCGGAGTCCTTCGCACCAGCGAATTCCTGATGAAGGACGCTTACAGCTTCCACGCGACTCTTGAATCGTTGAATGAAACCTATCAGGCGATGTACCGAGCGTACTGCCGTATCTTCGCTCGCTGCGGACTCGAATACCTGCCGGTCGAAGCCGAGAGCGGCCCGATTGGCGGTGATGCTTCGCATGAGTTCATGTGTCCGGCCAACAACGGCGAGGACCGCATCGTCCACTGCCGCACAACCGGCTACGCCGCGAACCTCGAACGCGCCGACACCGGCCGCAAACCACCGACCATCGCCACCTCACCCGAAGCGAAGCCGCTCACGAAACTGCACACGCCCAACGTCGGCTCGATTGAAGCGGTCTGCAAATTCTTGAAATGCAAACCCGAGAGGATGGTCAAGACGCTGATCTACTCAGCCGACGACAAACCGGTCGCGGTTCTGATTCGCGGCGACCACGAAGCTAACGAAGGCAAAGTCCGCCGTGCGCTTGGTGCGACAAAGCTCGAAATGGCGACGCCCGAAGTCATCCTGCAAGTGACCGGCGCCCCCGTCGGCTTCGCCGGCCCGGTCGGCATCAAGTGCCCGATCTTCGCCGATCACGACGTCCCGCTCATCGTCAACGCGATCACCGGAGCGAACGAAGGGGATCACCACATCGTCAACGTCAACGTCGGCCGCGACTACTCGCTGACGACGACACACGACCTCCGCAACGCTGCCGCCGGCGATCCGAGTCCTCGCGGTGAAGGGACGCTCGAACTCGTTCACGGCATCGAGATCGGACATGTCTTCAAGCTCGGCACGAAGTACTCGGTCTCGCTGGAGGCGTACTTCTCCGACGAGAAGGAAACGCGGCATCCGCTCATCATGGGCTGCTACGGCATCGGCGTGAACCGCATCATCGCCGCGCTCGCCGAGACGAAAAACGACGAAAACGGTCTGATCTGGCCCCTCGCCGTCGCTCCCTACGAAGTCGTTGTGATCCCGCTTCAAGAAGAACCGGCCGTCGTTGAAGCCGCCGGGTCGATTTACTCTCAGCTTCAAAAATCCGGCGTCGATGTGCTGCTCGACGACCGCGCTCAGCGAGCTGGCGTGAAATTCAAAGACGCCGACCTGATCGGCTTCCCGCTGCGAGTCGTCATCGGCGGCAAGGGCCTGCAAGAAGGCCTCATCGAACTGAAATGGCGCACCGACTCAGCCCCCGCCAAAGTCCCCGTCGCTGACGCACTCGCAACCGTCCTCAGCCAACTCGCCGACCGCCGCCGGCAAGAGGCCGCGAGGGTTCCGGTTTAGGAACTCAGGCGGACGCCGCCGATGGAGCACTTCCGCGCAACATGGTTATCCGAAAAGCTCTCCCAGCACGCGACCGCCTTCGGTGATTGGCGTCGGTCGGCCTTCGGGGTCGGGGATGCGGAGGTTGGGATCGATGCCGAGTGAGCGGAAGATCGTGGCGGAGAGGTCGGCGGGGGTGACCGGTTTGTCGGCGGGGTAGCCGGCGTGTTTGTCGGACTTGCCGTAGGCAGTGCCGCCACGGATGCCGGCTCCGGCGAAGAGCATGGGAAAGCAGTGGCACCAGTGGCCTCGGCCACCTTGCGGAGTGACACCGGGGGTGCGGCCCATTTCGCTCGTGAGCACGACCAGCGTTTCGTCCAGCAGGCCGCGAGTCGACAAGTCTTCGAGGATCGCCGTATAGGTTTGGTCGAGGCCCGGCAGCAGGATGTTCTTGATGTCGTTGTTCTGAATGTGCGAGTCCCAGCTGTAGCCGTCGGGGCATTCCCACTGGACGGTGACGAAGCGTGCTCCAGCTTCGAGTAATCGCCGGCCCAGCAACGCAGCCTGGCCGAACAGGTGCCGGCCGTAGCGGTCTCGGGTGGTGGGTTTCTCTTGGCGGATGTCGAGTGCGTTACGAATTGGAGCCGAATTTGCCAGCTCGAACGCTCGTTGCTGGAAGCGCGAGTAGGTTTCGATCGGGCGGGTCCGTTCGATCGACTCGCACGCGATGTCGAATTGTTCGAGCAGCGTCTTGCGGCGGTTCAGCCGGTCGAGCGTCAGCGTTGGTTGCTCATCGAGTCCTTGAATTCGCAGGTCCATCTCTTGATCGGTGACTTCGCGGAAGAACGGATTGTCCTTCGCATCGCGGCGGCGAAAGTTCGTCGCCAGCGCATTGTACGACCGGCCCAGCCAACCGGCGTACTGCCCCGGATAGTCGTAGCCTTGCAAGTGCCCCAGCGGAGCTGGCACATAGACGTAGCTGGGCATGTCGCGGAAGCGTCCGGCCGCGGCTCGCTGGTCGAGGTATTCAACGATCGAACCCATCGCCGGCCAATCTTTGTCGGGTGTGGCGTTGAGGATCGTCTCCGGCAAGTGCCACGGCCGGCCGGTCTGCATCCAGTGGCAAGCGTGATGATTGTTGTGCGTGTGATGGACGGTCCTGACGACCGCGAACTTGTCCGACATCGCCGCCATGCGCGGCATGTGTTCGCAGATCCGCAGGTCCGGCGTGCGCGAGTCGATGGGCGAAAACGTCCCGCGAATGTTTTCCGGAGCCTCCGGCTTCATGTCCCACGTCTCATGCTGACTTGGACCACCGTAGAGGTATAGGAACAGGACAGACTTCGCGCGCGCGGGCAACAGCCCACCGGCTTCTTCCGCCGCGAAGAGTTTTGGCAGCGTCGCACCGAGCAATCCTGCACCACAGGCTTGCAGCAAGTTGCGGCGAGCGAATCCGTCGCACACTCGTTGAGGTCTTCCGAAAATCTCGAGCATGATGACTCCAAATCAAAACAGCGCGGCGATCGGCTGACCCTCCTCCATCAATCGGAAGGGGCGGCCTTCGGCGTCGATGGCGTTCAAGTCGTCGATGCCCATCGCGCGGTACACGGTGTGAGCGATGTCTTCGGCTCCAACCGGATTATCGGCGGGATATTCGGCGACCTTGTCGGTCGTGCCGTAGGCTTGGCCTCCTTGGATGCCGCCGCCGGCCAGCAGAATGGATTGGCACGCGGTCCAGTGATCGCGACCGGCTCCGCTGACGCCGCCGGAGCGTGGGTCGCCGATCTTTGGTTTGCGCCCCATCTCACTGCTCACGAGGACCAGTGTCGTATCGAGCATCCCTCGCTCATGCAGGTCAGCCAGCAGTGCGGCGAAGGGGCGATCGAACTCCGGCAGCAGGTGGTCGCGCAGGCAACCGAAATTGTTGCCGTGCGTGTCCCAGCCGCCGCCGCTCTTGCAGAGTTCGCTGACGATGTCGCTCCCTTTCCAGAACACCGTGACGAACGGCACGCCCGCTTCAACCAGTCGCCGAGCCATCAAGAAGCTGGTTGCGGTGATGGTGTTGCCGTACTGATTGCGAATCGATTCCGATTCGGCCGAGAGATCGAAAGCGGCTTTCGTCTGCGGTGCGGTCAGCAGGGAAAACGCTTTCTCCTGCTGCTTCGAGTAACCGCCAGCGGAGAGCGAATGCTCCACCAATCGAGTTGTCCCATCGAGCGACGACAGCAAGTCTCGCCGCGACTGCAAGCGGCCAAGCCCAATGTCGCCGTGAAGCTGCAAGGCCGGCGCGGTAAACGTCATCGGCTTCGCACGCGAGCCATCCACGAAGACTGGATCAAACTCCAAGCCGAGTCGCGCACCAAACTGTCCCGGCCGTGTGTATTCGGGAGCCCCTTCCTTCTGCGGCAGCGAGATCACCGACGGCAGGTAAGGATGCGGCGGCCGCTTGTAGGCGACGGTCGAAGCCATTGACGGCCAATCGGTCGGGTACGGCGTGCGAGCATTCAGCAACTGCCGAAACGACGGATCGCCCGCGTGGCCGGTCAGGTTGTAGTAGTAGCCGTGATGATGGTCGCCGGTCCCTCGACCGAAGTCTCCCAGCGACCGCACGACGGCGATGTGATGCGCTTGCTTCGCCGTGAACGGCAGGTGCTCGCACAGTTCCAGGCCGGGAGCGCTCGTCGCGACAGGATTGAATTCACCGCGATACTCCAGCGGAGCATCGGGCTTCAAGTCCGTGGTGTCGATATGCGAAACACCGCCGCTCAGCCAGATCATGATGCAGGACTTCGCGGGCTGCTTGCCACGCGCTGCATTGCTCGATGACGGACCGCGATCCGCTCGCGCCGCATTAACTCCGCAAAAGCCCGCACCACCTGCCACCAGAAACGCCCGGCGATCCAGCGAGCCAGCATCAGGAATCCGCAAACCCATTGAACTTCTCCATCCTAAACCCGGACGAAGGAACTACTCAGATAGCGGAGGATATTATCGAATCGAGTCGTGCAGCACGATCTGTAAAACCGCCGAATGATTGAAACCTCCCAGGCACAAAGACACCAAGGACAGAATTCCTTAATGCCTTCGTGTTTTGGTGGTTTCCAGTGTTTCCGAATGTATGGATTACTTCGGCGTAACGATCACTCGGCTACTGGTGATCTTCACGTCCTGCTTCGGGCGGTCGCCGGAGCCTGTCGGAACGCTGCCGATTTTGAGCACCACATCGAGACTCGCTTGATCCGCGGTCTTGCCGAAGACGGTGTATTGGCGGTCGAGATGCGGCACTCGGCCGAGGCAGACGAAGAACTGCGAGCCGGCCGAATTCGGATCGTTCGTGCGGGCCATCGAGAGGACGCCCGCCTCGTGCAACTTGGCGTTGAATTCTTGCTTGATCGTGTAGCCGGGCCCGCCAGTGCCGTTCCCCAACGGACAGCCGACTTGGATCACGAAGCCGGAGATGACTCGGTGGAAGATGATACCGTTGTAATAGCCAATCTTCGTCAGGCCGATCAAATTGTTGGCGTGACCGGGAGCCACGTCGGGATACACGTCGAGCAAAATTTTTCCCATAGTCGTTTCAAACTCGACCTGATAGGTGTTTTTTGAGTGATCCACATCCTTCAAAGCGGCGTCCACTTCGGCTCGGCGATTCGGTCCAGACAATCCCACGGGAGTTTCCTTTCAAGAGTCAGCTTTCAAATCCGCCGCAGCTTACAAGCGCTGGACGATTGGGTGCGGATCGTAGAAGCCGCGCCGTGCTTCGGCAAACTAGGTCGTGTTGACATTCCAGCCGTCTAAGCGGGGGAGACGCGGTAGGCCGCCTGTGAGCAATTGGCCTCAAGGAAGACGAGATCCTGCGTCGGTTTGAATCGTCGGATGAGCAATGGGAACGGGTGAAGTGTCTTTTGTCGGAAAGCCGGGCGATCCGGGGCGGAGCGGCGAGTCGAACGGTGTCTTTCAGCGGTTCAATCGTTGGGCAAAGAAGGGCGTTTGACAGCGAGTCTTCGACGCCTCGCAAGACTCGGATCTGGGATGGCTGCTCGGCGCGACGGTCGTGCGGGCTCACGTTCACGCGGCGGACGCCCGCATAAAAAACAGGAACCGGGAACTCGGCCGGTCGTGCGGCGGATTCGGAACGAAGATTCACGCGGCCTGTGACGATCCCGGCAACCCGATAAAGTTTTTGCTGACGCCGGGCCAGACACACGACATCACGCAAGCCGCGTGATTCTTGGAAAGTCTGTCGGCAGAACACGTCATCGACGACAAGGGCAATGATGGCGATCGTGTGCTGGAGAAGATCCATGCTCAGGGGAGCCAAGCCGTGATTTCTTCCAAGAGCCACCGCAAAGTCCAGCGACCTTACGATCGAGAACTGTACCGCGATCGCAACCACAGCGAACGTCTGTTTGCACGTCCGAAACAATGCCGCCGCATCGCCCACCGCTACGACAAAACCGCCCGCAACTTTCTGGCCTTCCTCCGTTTGGTCGCCTCCATGATCCTCCTCGCGTGAATGTCAGCCTGGCTTAGTCCTTGGTGATACGCTGAGTTTCAGGAGACTGGCAGGCAGCATATGCTGCCTCTGTTCGGCCGTTGAGTGTGCCGAGGCAAGTTTTCTTTTTCTCAGGAGATCCGCATCATGAAGTTGAACCAATTGTCCGCGTGGGGAATCGTGCTGAGCGTGTTGCTGGCCGTCGTTGCCCTGCGTTCCAACGCCACCAACGGCCAGGAGCAAAAGATGACAGGAGTCTATGAATTGCGAACCTACACGACGCTCGAGGGCCGCCTGCCGAATCTGAACGCTCGGTTCAAAAATCACACGATGAAGCTGTTCGAAAAGCATGGCATGAAGAACGTCATGTACTGGACTCCGACCGACGAGAAGACAGCGAACAACACACTCATCTACGTCCTGTGGCACGCCAGTCCCGAAGCGGCAAAGAAGTCCTGGGACGGTTTTCGCAACGATCCGGAATGGCACAAGGCGCGCGATGAATCTGAGAAGGACGGCAAGATCGTGGCCAAGGTTGAAGCGGTTTACATGAAGGCGACGGAGTATTCACCGAAGCCATGACCGATGAATTCGTGGCTTGAACGCCTCGTTCGAGCGGATCGGATGGGGCGTCTAAATTACAATTCGGCCACAAAATGAATTTGCCGAGCGACCTCGCGGAAGCCGAGCGATGTGTAGAGGTGCTCGCCGACGGCGTTTTGTGCCAGCGTTTCTATTTTGGCGTGGGTCAGGCCGCTTTCGCGAAAGTGCTGTAAGGCGAATTCGATCAGCTTGCGTCCCAAACCTTGGCCTCGGCAGTCGGCTTCCAGCGCGAGGTTGGGAATGTGGCCGATCCCCGCCTCGCGATCTTGCCAGGTTGTGATGCAGCCGATGATCCGGCCGTCGATTTCGGCTACGAAGATGCCGTTCGGCTCGCGAGCGGCGTCCTCGTCCAAATGTCGAGCCTTTCGCCATTGCCAGTCGTGGCCGTGGATTGGTCCGAAGAATTTCTGCATCCCTTGGTCAATCGACACGCCGTCGAACGCCGCAACGGTGATCCGTTTCAGAGTTGGCAAGTCGTCAGGGTGGAAGGGGCGGATGAGCATAGTGTGGTTTGTTGCGTTGTCCGTTGTCTGCGGAACGACACAGCGTATCATTCTCGCCTGTTGAATCGCAGCCACGGACTACGAGCCACCGCCTTGCCATGATCGATGTTGCCTGTTTGACTGCAGAATCCTTTGACGACGCGCGCTATGACCTCCCCGATTGCGGGCAATGGGTCGAGTTAGTACGTGGCCGCGTCGAAATTCTGAGTCCCCCAGAGGAGGAGCATCGAGTCGCGGTCCTGAATTTGTCGAAGGCATTGGCCGACTATTTGAATGAGCATCGCGAAGGCTATCCGTGCTTCGATTTGGGCCTGATCGTCAGCCGCGATCCCGACACGGTTCGATTTCCCGCCATCAGCTATTTTCTCGGTGGCGACTTGTTCGCCGAGACCGACAAGGTCATCACGGACACGCGGCCCGCTCTAGTTGTTGAAGTCATGTCCTCGAATGACCGCCGCGGGTCACTGAATGATCGCATATTTGAGTACACGAACTGGGGTGTCGAAGTCTTGTGGATTGTCGATCCCGACGACAAAGCCGTGCATACGATTCGTCCCGGCTACGCGAACCAGGCGGTTCGCGAACACGAGACGCTCAGCGGGAGTGTGTCGTGGCGGCACAAGACGACAGCTCAGCTGATTCTGCCTGACTTTCGCATCGCCGTGGCCGACATTTTCACGCCACCGGAGTACTGGCAGAAGCCGAAGCCGTGAAACCACTGGTTGGTGCAGCCTACGGCCGAGTGATCAACGACGTTGACAGCCCGGCGCAAAGGCCGCGGAAGATGGCGATCTTTTCGGTGGGCGACATCAAGCTGGGACGGTACTTCTTCCAGAGCGATTCGGCGACGGCGGGGTCTTTCGCAACCATTGCCGCAAGCATTTCAAACCCTTCTTCGCGCCACAGCATTTCTTTTTTGAAGCTGCTAACGAGATCGAACGCCTGTTCGGTTTGTCCCGCCTTGGCCAACCGACATGCCAACCGCAATCCCGAGAGTAACAGCCAGTCGGTATCTTCGGTCGAAGATTTCTCACCTTCGGCTTTTGCCGGTTGATAGGTTTCGAGCTTTCGAGCGAGAGTGCTCACATTCACGTCTTTCTTTTCGGCCGCGTCAGCGATCTCGCGTTGCAGTGCATCGCGAGCATCTGTCAGTTCGCCGGTCGTGACGGCATTCTCGCACTGCCGAGCCTGTTCGATCTCGCCCGCCGCGCGAAGTCGCTGGCCGAGACGCACGGACAAGTTGGTCTTGAGAAAATCCTCGCGATTTTCTGGGGGAGTGCTGTCTTTGGCGTTGGCGGTGGCTTCGGTCCAGACCGCATCGAGCAGCGGCCAATCCACCGCCGCCTTCAGGAATTCCGTTTGCAGAGCGAACCGCGCGTTCGCGGCATCCAACATCAACCGGCACTTCGCGCGGTACGTCGTCAAGGCTTGCACGACCCTGTCGTCGGTCTTCAAGTTCAGAGCGGTTTTCAACTGAGCTTTGACCGCATTGGCGTCGCGAGAAGTCGCCTCGAACAGCTGGGTCGCCACGAATGGGCTGGGGGCGCGGCCTCGCAGATGTTGCATTGCGGCGGCCAGCGATTGTGTCGCCGGCTGTGTCTGGCCGAGAAGTGTTTGTGCTCGGGCGACTTCAGCCGCTGCGAGCGCGTTCAATTTGGATGAGACGGGATCGGCGAGGTCTAATTTCAAGATCTCCTTCATTTCTGGAATCACGAAACTTTGTGGAATTGGGATCGAGGTCATCGCTGTCGCCGCATTCGCAATCGCGCGATTCGCAGCTTCATTTTGTTTGACCGTCAAACGGCCTGCAGCGACGCGCGCCCAAACATGAGCCTGAGTGGCGGGAGATTCGCCAACGACCGCGGCGGCGATCATCTCGTCATTGTTCGCGCCGGCCGACTTCGGCGAGGCGACCACGGCATCTCCCCAGGCCGCCCAGCATTCCGCTTTGGTCTCAGCGTCGGGTGCGAGTTTCAGCCATTCTACGCCCTTGTCCGCGTGCCCCCGCAGGACCAACGTGATTGTCGTCACAACCCACTGCGGCGATTTCCAAGGGATGATTGGCAGTGATGACGCGGCTTCCTCCAAATTGAACGAGCGAGTCAAGCGTGCTCGGCGGGAGATGGCGGCCAATGATCCACTTGATCCCGACGGCAGCATGTTTTCCCGTTTCATTTGGCTTTGTGCGTCCGCGGTACGTCCACTGACGAAGAGCACTGCTGCCAAGTCGGTCGTCGCATCGAAAGTGTGTCGGCCTATGGGTAATTCTGGCGTGGCCTTCCAGGCGGCTTCGAGCGCGGCCTTGGCCTCGTCGGAATTGCCCAGCGCCAATTCACGCCAGGCGATCTGAGTCAGCGGCGAAACCTGGTGATAAGGCAGCTTCGGGGCGAGATTCAGCAACTGATCAATGTTCTCGCGTGCGGCTTTGAGGTCGCCGGCCTCAACGTAGGCTTCCGCAGCCAGACGTCGGCAGAAATGCTTGCTCCGGTTTTTGTCAGTCACGCGAGCGACTTCCACGATGTACGGCAGAATGGCTGCTCGCAATTGTTCGCCACCCGGTTTGGCCTTGGCCACTTCTTTCGTTTCTTCTCCTTTCTCCGTACCTGTGCTGATGGTGTTCGCGGCCGGCGATTGGCCGCCGGTCTGCGCGGGTGCAGCCGGAGGCTTGATCCCTCCCGGCTCACTGAACACGAAGTACCACAGACTGCCGCCGGCCAAGACCAATGTGCTGACGACCGTCAGAATGATCGCCGGTGACGTTTTTTTCGCTGTGGTCGGAGTGGCCGTCGCGGTCGGAGTCGACTGAGTTCGAGGGTCAGAGGCAGCGTCCGCACCGCTGTTTTTCGGTGCCGTGAAAATAGGGAGCGCGCATTTTTCGTTGCAGCACTTCACTTCTTTGCCTGCCACATCGTTGGGCGCGAAGCCTGGAGTTTCGCACATCGGACAAATCAATCGCACGGTCTTGCCCTTGGCAGGCCGCGGCGAAAGCGGAATCGCTCGGCTGTTCGACGCAGCATCGACTCCGAACGGATCATCGTCGTTATCTTTGCTCGCGGAGGGCGCGGACTTGACCGGAACGGACTTGGCCGCCGGGGGGGCGGTTGTGGGCGCACTGGGCCGCTCTTTAGCGACAGGTTTCTGCGCGGTCTTTTGACCAGGGTTTGGATGGCCTCCTTTGCCGGTTTTCATGTTGGCGCCGCAGAACGGACAGTTCTCGACATCGTCATCCAGGACCGATTGTTTGCACGCGGGACAGGTCGGAAACATGGAAACTCGATTCCGTTTTGTAGAGGTGATTGAAACTGTCCGCAGCAGAATACCATGAGTTGGGAGAAGTGTCTTGCGAACAGACAAACGAGCCGGTTCGTATCAGATTTCAAGCGGCTGGTGACCGAACGGCCAACTCCCAAAGTCCTCCAAAGGCTGTGCACCTGCCTCAACCTCCCAACGACCAAGCCGATTCGTACAAGGCCACGATCTCTTCGGCTGTCGGCACTCGCGGGTTGTTTTGCGGACTGCCGGAGGTGAGCGCATCGGCGGCCATCTTCGACAACAACGATCGGAATCGAGCTTCGTCAACCCCGCGGCAATCCCGCAATCGAGGCACATTGAGATCTGTGTTGAGTTGCTGCAGGCCCTTGACCAATGACTCAGCTGCTGGCTCGTCCGGCGTATGAAATGGACAGCAGTTCAGCAGCCTTGCCACGGTCGCGTACCGTGTGATGCTGGCCCGCCACGAGAACTGCGTGACCGTCGGCAACAAGACCGCATTCGACAAACCGTGCGGCACATGAAAGATCGCCCCGATCGGACGGCTCATGCCGTGGACCAAACAGACGCTGCTGTTGGCGAACGCCATCCCTCCCTGACACGCCGCCAGCATCATCCCCGCGCGAGCGTCGTGGTTGTTCGGCTCGCGATACGCCTTACGGAGATGCTTCGCGACGAGTTCGATGCAAGAGAGTGCCAGCGGATCAGTCATGCCGTTGGCCTTGCGCGAAACATACGCTTCGATTCCATGTGTCAGCGTATCAACGCCGACGGCCGCCGTGAGGTCAGGGGGCATTGAAAGCGTCAGCTCGTAATCTACCAGCGCGGCGGTCGGGACCAAGTGGACGCTCAAGATCATACTCTTCACGTCCTGCGTGGTATCTGTGATGACCGCGACCTTGGTGGCTTCGCTGCCAGTGCCTGCTGTCGTCGGAATGGCGATCAGCGGAGCACCCGCTCTCGGAATTTTGTGATAGCCGGCGTACTGGCTGAGCGGCGAGGAGTTCGTGGTCAACACGCTGATGGCCTTCGCGGCATCGATCGGCGATCCGCCGCCGACCGCGACGATCGCCTGGCAATCATTCGAACGAAACAGATCCAACCCGTGCGCAACATTTTGATCAGTCGGGTCTGGTTGCACTCCGTCATAGATCGTGACCGACACTCCTGCATCATCGAGCAGCGCCGCGATCTCCCGCGCCGGTCCAAGTTGCATCATGCCAACGTCCGTGACCAGCAGGACTCGCTGAATCAAATACTTTTGCAGTTGAGCAACCACCTCGCGCCGCACTCCGCCGCCAACGAGGATTGTCGGAGGAACATGGAATGCACCGAATGCTGTCAGCATCAGATTCGCCTCGTCGCAAAGTTTCTGAAGGAATCGTAACCACGATCTGGCGAACGAGGCTACCAGCCTTGCGTCCTGCGATACGCGTTGTCCCAGCGGGAAAGCACGATCTTTTGCCGCGTGTAGAACATCACTCCCTCAACGCCTTGCACATGCAGATCACCGAAGAACGAGCGATTCCAACCGGAGAACGCAAATGCCGCCATCGGTGCCGGCACGCCGACGTTGACTCCCACCATGCCGCACGAAACTTCGCGAGCGAACTGCCGAGCCGCACCGCCGCTGTTGGTGAAGATCACCGCGCCGTTTCCGTACGGATTCCGATTCGTCCAAGTGATGGCCTCGTCGAGGTCACGCGGTCGCAGCATTGTCAGCACCGGCCCGAAGAGTTCCTCGCGAGCGATGTGCATGTCGGGGCGGGCCTCGTCGAACAGGGTCGGCGAAACGAAAAAGCCACGGCTTTGACTCTCGTGTTTGCCACCACGGACCAGAACGGCTCTTTCGGCAACCCCCCATTCAATGGATCGCAGGATTCGCTCACGCGAGGCGGAGTCGATGACAGGTCCCATGTCCGCTTTGGGGTTCGCAGAGGTGTCGCCAACCACCAAGTTGTCGATTGCGGCGGCAATCTGTTCGCGAGTTTGCGAGGCGGCGTTGCCGACCGCCATCAAGATCGAGCCAGCCATGCATCGCTGTCCCGCGCAACCGAAGGCCGCTCCCATGATCGCTCGCGTCGTCGCGTCCGGTTCGGCATCGGGCATGACGATCATCACGTTCTTCGCTCCGCCAGCCGCTTGCACTCGTTTCCCGTGCCGGCAGCCAGTGACATAAACATGCTCGGCGACACGCGTGGAACCAACGAAGCTGATCGCCGCAATCTCTGGATGTTCGAGCAACGCATCGACTGCCTCGCGGCCACCATGCACGATGTTCAGTACGCCCGGCGGCCAACCTGCTTCGAGGGCCAATTCCGCGAGACGCACGGCCGTTAGCGGCACCTTCTCGCTTGGCTTGAGAATGAACGTGTTGCCACACGCGACCGCGATCGGAAACATCCACAGCGGGACCATCGCCGGAAAATTGAACGGAGTGATGCCCGCGCATACTCCGATTGGCTCACGCATCGTCACGCCGTCGATTCCCTCGGCGACCTGCGGCAGGTGTTCCCCTTTGTTCAGGTGCGAAATGCCGCAGGCGAAATCGACAACCTCGATTCCGCGCCGGATGTCACCGCGAGCTTCCTCCAGCGTCTTGCCGTTCTCGCGGGTGATCAGCGCGGCGAGTTCCTCGAAGTGCGTTTCGAGCTTCGCCTTGAACGCGAACATCCTGGCGGCTCGCGCCGGCGCCGGTGTCTTCGACCAAGTCACGAACGCCGCCGACGCAGCTTGGATGGCGGCCTCGACTTCGGCCGCTCCACACATCGGCACGCGAGCGATTTCTTCGCCGCGCGACGGATTGAAAACCGGACTCCAGCCGGAAACCTGCGGTGTGACCCAACACTCACCGAACAGCACAGGCACATCCATCATTCTGGCCCCCTCATTGAGTATTCCCCGATTCCTCGCAAACATCAATCAGGTTGGCAGAATCATGGAGCACAGAATCATGACGACGGGAAAGTCTGTGCTTCATGATTTTGTGTTCCCTGATTATGTCGCCCTTCCGGGAAATCCATGAATAGCCTCTGTCAACTGCTGGTGCTTTTGGGCAGCCTCGCCCTGTTGATGTGCTTGGTAATCCGCGGCAAGAGCATTTTCGTCGTCGCGCCTCTGTGTGCGTTGCTGGCTGTGACGCTCAGCGGCGAAGACCCGGTGGCGAAGATGAACGGAGCCTACATGGAGGGCTTCGCGGACTACGTGAAGAAATTTTATCTGATTTTCGCGCTTGGAGCAGTCTTCGGAAAGCTGATGGAAGATTCTGGAGCGGCGATCACGGTCGCAAACACGGTTGGCAAGTTGCTCGGCAAAGAGCGGGCATGTTTGGCGGTCGTGCTGGCCTGTGCATTGTTAACGTATGGCGGGGTGTCGCTGTTTGTCGTGGGATTTTCGGTCTATCCCTTGGCTGTGCAGTTATTCCGAGCGGCGAGTTTGCCGAGGCGTTTTATTCCGGGAGCGATTGCTTTTGGTTCGATCACCTTCACGATGACTTCGGCCGGATCGCCAGAGATTCAAAATCTGATTCCGATCCAGTACCTGATCGACGAGGCCACTAAGCAGCCGTTGACCGACGCTCGTGCCGGCTGGCCGGTGAGCATCATTGTCGCGGTCGGCATGTTCGCCGTCGGCCAGTGGTATCTGGAACGAGTTCTTCGCCGAGCCGTCGCCGACGGTGAGCGATTTGAGCCTCGCGACGGTGACCACGTCGCGACTCAAGCGGATTCACGCCGACCGTCGTTTATCGTGGCGATCACGCCGCTGGTCGTCACGCTGTTGGCGTTGAATCTTTTGCCATTTGCTTGTCATCAGTTGGCGCACTTTGTTTCGGCGGCGAGCAGCCCAACAATTCATGCCGTGCTCAGCAAGTTCCCTGAAGATGGGACGTTGTCGATCCTGCTGGGCGTGTTGGCGGGTGTTTGCTTGATGCGTCGTCAGTTGGCGGATGTGTGGCAGTGCTTCGGCGACGGTTTCATCAATGGTTTGTTGGCGGTCGGTTCCACGAGTGCTGTGGTTGGTTTCGGCTCTGCGGTCAAAGATCTGCCGGCCTTTCAAACGGTGGTCACTTGGGTGACTCATTTGCCGTTCGAGAATCCGCTGGTCAGTGCCGCGATTGCGGTGGCAGTCATCGCCGGGATTGCCGGTTCGGCATCGGGAGGGCAGGGGATCGCGCTGCCGATTCTCAAGCCGATCTACATCGACCAACTCGACGTCGCACCGCGAGCGTTGCATCGCGTGGTCTCAATCGCGTCTGGCAGTTTGGACTCGTTGCCGGCAAACGGGTATCTCGTCATGCTGATTCGCAACATCTGTGGCGAGACGCACGCTCGGGCCTACGGGCCGATCTTCGTGACGACCGTGCTGCTGCCGGCCGCCGGCACGGCACTGGCCATCGCGCTGTTCAAGTGGTTTCCCAGTTGGGCGGCGATGTGAGTTTCACCGCAGATCAGCACGACGCGCGAGCGAGCGATTCCTGTTGCTGTGGTTGACCAGTCGCTGGCGCATCGTGCTTGTGGGCTATGACACCGGACAATCCCACACCGTTCCGTAGGCACCCTCGCGTTCAAAGTGGTCGAGCATTCGGCGATAAAACTCGTGGTTGGCGAGCGTGCTGCTGTCTCCGATGACGATCAGTTTGCGGCGAGCTCTGGTGAGCGCGACGTTCATTCGGCGCGTGTCCGATAGGAAGCCGACTTCGCCGGTCGTGTTGGATCGCACGAGCGAAATGACGATCGCGTCTTTCTCGCGACCTTGGAAGCCATCGACCGTATCGATCTCCATCGCTCCGTTGCCGATCAGCATTCGCAGCAGCCGAGCCTGCGCGGCATACGGCGTGATCACCGCGATCTCCGACGGAGCGACTCCCGCAGCGAGCAGGTCGGCGACTTGCCGAGCAACGACTTCCGCTTCGCCAGGATTGCTGCGGCTGGAGCCTTCGGACTCCGCCATTTCGAGGCAGTCTGAGCCGGCCGTATCGATGAACTGCATCGCCGTTTGAGTCAGTGGAATCGAGGAGACATGCGGCAAGTCAGCCAGCAGGTGCTCACGCACGTTTTCAGCGGCGATCAGTGAGGAATCGTAAAATTCCGACGAAGAGAATCGCATGATCTGCTCGTGCATCCGGTACTGTGTCGTGAGTTGCCGCGAAATCACTTTTCCCCATTGCTTGACCAGTCGTTGCATCAAGCTGAGGTCGAAGCCCAGCTTGCTCGCCTCTGGCGACAGGATTGTCGGGGGCAACTGACAATGATCGCCCGCCAGCACGAGTCGTTTGGCTCGCAGCAGCGGAATCCAACAAGCCGGCTCGGTCGTTTGAGCCGCCTCGTCGATCACCGCCAAGTCGAACTGCAAATTGCCGAGCAACTCGTCGTCCAGTCCCGTCAGTGTCGCGCACACAACTGTCGCCGAATCGAGCAAGTGCGCGACGAGCCGCTCTTCCATCTTTCGAGCATCGGCCAGCAGCCGTTTCGCTTCCGCACGTTGTTCATTCCGCGCCCCGCGTTCGGGAGCGTTGCGAGTGAACTTGCTCACCTGCCGCCGCAGCGCCCACGCCTGCTTGGTCCATTCGCGAGCCAACTTCAAATCAGAATGCGCGGCGACCTGCAGGTCGAGCGTGTGCTCCCGCAGTTCGGGCAACACGCGAGCGGGATGTCCAATTCGGATCGCACGTTCGCCCGCCTCCAGCAATCGCTCCAACAAGTTGTCGACCGCCAGATTGCTGGGAGCACAAGCCAGCACTCGCTCGCCGCGCCGAACGGCTTGCCGAATGAGTTCGACAACGGCGGTGGTCTTGCCCGTCCCCGGCGGGCCATGAATGATCGCGATCTCTTTGGCGGACAAAGCATGTGCGACCGCCGCTCGCTGCGATTCATCGAGCGGCGCATTTGTACCACGATCATCGGTGAGTAATTCGCTGGCCGTTGTGAATTCTGGCGACTCTTCGCCGAGCAGCTTGCGTTTCAAGGCCGCAAGCCGCCCGCTGTCCGCCGCCGCGACTTGTTTGATTGCCGCCCGCTGTCGCTCGCGCGAGATTTCGTCCGACGACAGGTCGAGCCGATACGACGGCCGATCGCCAATTGGCTCCGGCGATTGAGCCAGCACGACGGTGATCGTCTCACGATCGCGCTCCGTCACGACACCGCGCCAGGCACCACTTTCGGACACCTGCTCTTCGGACAACACGATCGGACAACCGGAATTCAATTTCGTCCAAGGCAACTCCGCGCGGCGATCGCGTTTCCCCATCTTCAGCACCGCGCGCCCACCGAATCCCGTTTCCTCTTCGCGAATTGTCAGCCCGATCAGGCAAAGACCGGCTCGCTCGGCCGTTTTGCCGGTCGCCAATTGCGAGTGATTCACGATTTCGGCGGCGTCCGCCTCCGCTTCGAATTCCAGGCAGCGCAGCAACCGTTGGAAATGATCGAGTGGCATTTGGGGTCGAACGGTCGCTTGCGGAAGTCTTCAGGTCTTGGCCGGGACCAACGGAGCGTCTGCCGGAGCCAGCCACTCTTGCAGCGATCGGACTTGAACCGTGGGGTTTTGGGCGAGTGCCTCGATCGCTTGTACGACGGCCAGGCAACCCGGAACGGTGGTGACGCAGGAAATACCGTGCATCACAGCGGCCGCTCGAATTTTTCCCTCGTCGGTGCGGGCGCCTTTCCCGGACGGCGTGTTGAAAATCAATTGCACGTCGTCGTTCGCCATGAAGTCGAGCAGATTCGGCCGGCCGTCTTGCAGCTTTTTGACGGGCGTGACTTCCAAACCGGCATCCGTCAGGACTCGCGCCGTGCCGCTGGTTGCGAGGAGTTTGAAGCCGAGTTGTCGCAGGCGCCGAATCGGCTCGATCATCAGTTGCTTGTGGCGGCCTGCCATGCTGATGAAAACTGTGCCGCTCTTGGGGAGCTTTGCTCCCGCGCCGATCTGGCTCTTGGCGAACGCCATCGAAAAATCGTAGTCGACTCCCATGACCTCGCCGGTGCTGCGCATCTCCGGGCCAAGAATGATGTCGACCCCTTGGAAGCGATTGAAGGGAAAGACCGCTTCCTTCACAGCCGTGTAAGTCGGCCAGATTTCCTCGGTGACACCTTGGTCGCGAAGTCTGACGCCGACCATGACTTTTGCGGCGATCTTCGCCAGCGGTCGGCCGGTCGCCTTGCTGACGAACGGCGACGTGCGGCTGGCTCGCGGATTGACTTCCAGCACGTAGACCCGGTGATGTCCGTCCTCTTCTTTGACGGCGAACTGAATATTCATGAGCCCGCGAACTTGCAATGCCCGTGCGAGCTTGTGAGTCGCTTCGCGGATTTCCTCGATGACCGTGTTCGGAAGTGAGTTCGGCGGCAACGCGCAGGCCGAGTCACCGGAATGGACCCCCGCCTCTTCGACGTGTTCCATGATACCTCCGACGATCACGTCATTCGCATCGGCAAGCGCATCCACATCGACCTCGGTCGCGTCTTCCAAAAACTTGTCGATCAGGACTGGTCGGCCTTGCGAGGCTTCGACAGCGGCGCTGGTGAACTTCACGAGCTGCGCTTCGTCGTAGCAGATCTCCATTGCGCGGCCACCGAGCACGAAGCTCGGCCGGATCAGGACCGGATAGCCGATCCGCTCGGCGGCATGACGTGCGCCGGTGATGTCAGTCGCAGTGTCATTTGGCGGTTGATGCAGGCCGAGTTGATCGAGGATGACTTGGAACCTCTTGCGGTCTTCAGCCGCGTCGATCATGTCGGGTGTCGTTCCGATGATCTTCGCGCCGGCTGCTTCGAGTCCCTTCGCCAGATTAAGCGGCGTTTGTCCGCCGAACTGCACGATGACTCCGTCGGGTTGCATCCGGTCGCAGATGTTAAGGACGTCTTCGGTTGTCAGCGGTTCGAAGAACAGCAGGTCCGAGGTGTCGTAGTCGGTGCTGACGGTCTCCGGGTTCGAGTTGACCATGATCGACTCGATGCCGAGTTCCCGCAGCGCGAAGCTGGCGTGACAGCAGCAGTAGTCAAACTCAATTCCCTGGCCAATGCGGTTCGGTCCGCCGCCGAGAATCATGACTCGCTTTTTGCCGGGCTGCTTCTGGGGGGTTTCGTCTTCGGACTCGTAAGTCGAGTAATAATACGGTGTGAACGCGGGAAACTCGGCGGCGCAGGTGTCAACCTGCTTGAAGGTCGCTTCGATCCCGAGCTTCTTGCGATAGCGGCGGACGTCCATTTCCGTGACGTCCCACCAGTAGGCAAGTTGCTGATCCGAGAAGCCAGCCTGTTTGAACCGCCAGAGCATGGCGCTGTCGGCTGCTTCAAGATGCGAGACCCCCCGGATTTCGTGTTCGAGTTCCACGATCTCGCGCAGGTGATTGAGGAACCAGCGGTCGATATTGGTCAGCTCGAAGATGTGGTCGATCGACATCCCGGCTTTGAGGGCATATCGCAGGTATTGCACTCGGTCGGCGTTCGGAACGGAGAGTTTTGATTCGATGACATCGAGTAACGGCTGCTCGGCCGTACCCCACAAGTCCTTCTTGCCGCCACCGAGTCCGAAGTGGCCAGTCTCCAACCCGCGCAAGGCTTTTTGGAACGACTCCTTGAACGTGCGGCCGATGGCCATCGTCTCGCCGACCGACTTCATTTGGACCGTCAGAGTTGGATCGGCATCTGGGAACTTCTCAAACGCCCAGCGCGGGATTTTGGTGACGACGTAGTCGATCGTCGGCTCGAAGCAGGCCAGAGTCTCGCGAGTGATGTCGTTTTGGATTTCGTCGAGCCGATAGCCGACGGCCAGCTTGGCGGCGATCTTGGCGATGGGGAAGCCCGTCGCCTTGGAGGCGAGCGCCGACGATCGCGAGACGCGCGGGTTCATCTCGATGATGATCATGCGGCCGGTCTGGGGGTTGATCGCGAACTGCACGTTCGAGCCGCCGGTCTCGACGCCGATCTCGCGCATACAGGCGATTGTCGCGTCGCGCATCCGCTGGTATTCCTTATCGGTCAGCGTCTGCGCCGGAGCGACCGTGATCGAATCACCGGTGTGGACTCCCATCGGATCGAAGTTCTCAATTGAGCAAATGATGACGACGTTGTCGGCCACGTCGCGCATCACTTCCATCTCGTACTCTTTCCAGCCGATGACCGATTCTTCGATGAGCACTTCGGTGACGGGCGAGAGCGCGAGTCCCTTGCGGACTTTATCCTCAAATTCGTCGCGGTTGTACGCGATACCTCCGCCGGTTCCGCCGAGCGTGAAGCTGGCTCGGATGATGGCCGGCAGACCGACGAGCTTGAGGGCCTCGCGAGCTTCGTCCATGTTGTGGACGACCGCTGACTGCGGCACGTCGAGACCGATCTTGATCATCGCCTGCTTGAATGCATCCCGCTCTTCGGCCTTCTTGATGACGTCCGCCTTAGCCCCGATCAGCTCGCAGCCGTATTTGTCCAGCGTGCCGTCGCGATGCAACGCCATCGCCGTGTTCAGTCCCGTTTGCCCGCCGAGCGTCGGCAGCACGGCATCCGGGCGTTCCTTCTCGATGATCTTCGCGACGTATTCCGGCGTGATCGGCTCAACGTAGGTCCGGTCGGCCGTCTCTGGATCCGTCATGATGGTGGCCGGGTTCGAGTTGACCAGCACGACCTCATAACCCTCTTCCCGCAAAGCCTTGCACGCCTGTGTCCCCGAATAATCAAATTCGCAAGCCTGTCCGATGACGATCGGGCCAGAGCCAATGATCAGAATCTTGTGAATGTCGTTTCGTCGCGGCACGGAGACGTCCTCAGTTTGTCGGGCGAACGTTAAAACTCTCTTGGGCGCGAAATGTCGCGCGCAAATTGCCGCAACGGTAACGGCTGGCTGGGGAGATTCAAGCAATCCGCACGAGTTTATCCAATTCCGCCGTGTCGTTCCCTGAAATGGTTCAGACTTTGTACACTCGATCGCGACTTTCCGCCGTGGGATGTGACTCAACCGCGAATCCGAAAGGTGTTGTTGTCAGCATGTCAGTTCCGCAAACTTCTGTTCTGGTCGAAGTGACGTGTGCTCAAGTGAAGGCTCGATTGTCAGCGGGGGACAGGTTTGTCTTTCTCGATTGCCGCGAGCCGAACGAACATCGGACCGTTGCCATCCAGCAAGCGACGCTGCTGCCAATGAGCGAGATTCAAAACCGGCTTGCGGAATTGGAGTCGCATCGCGGAGACGACATCGTCATTCATTGTCATCACGGCGGTCGCAGCTTGCGAGTCGCCAATTGGCTGCGGCAGCAAGGTTTCGCCAAGGCTCAAAGTATGACGGGTGGGATCGACCAGTGGGCGGTCGAGATTGATCCGAGCCTGCCTAGGTATTGATGGACTTCTTCGTTGCGAAAAAAGGACTCAATATGGTGATGCGAATCGTTGGTTCTATCGGCTTGATCGTCTCGCTGTTGCCGTCGCTCGGTTGGTCGCAGGTTCCTGCGGTGAACGAATCGCAGGTCGCTCAGGCAAGGCTGAAGGGGGTGGAGTTCCTTAAGTCGAAACAGCTCGACGACGGGACTTGGGAATTCGCCGGCCACGAAGTGGGGATTACCTCGCTTTGTACCTTGGCGTTGCTGGAGAACGGTGTGCCGCAGTCGGATCCGCTGATCGAGAAGGGGCATCGATACGTCAAACGGAACACAAAGGAGCTTGGGTCAACCTACGACATCGCGTTGGCGATCGTCCTGTTGTCGCGATTAGACGAGTATGGCAACAAACAGATGATTCGTGATCTCGGCGCGCGGTTGATCGCGGGGCAAAACGTCGGCGGCGGTTGGGGCTACACGTGCCCGCCAAAGGTGACGTCGCTGATCCTGACGAATCCCGATTCTCGGCCCAAGGCTCCGGAAGGAGTTGGCGACAACAGTTGCACGCAGTTCGCGGTGTTGGGATTGTGGACTGCTTCGCGGACGGGCATGGACATCGATCAGCCGATGGCAGCGGTGGCTCGGCGATTCAAGACCACTCAAAATAGCGATGGTGGCTGGCCGTACACGTCGGCGGTCGCCAACTCGGCCGAAAACAAATCGGCGATGAATCCGTCTGGCTCAGCGATGACATTTGCGGGACTGTTTTCGCTGACGGTCGCACGAGCCAACAAGCTCCGCAAAGAACTCGAACAGCGGGAACTTGGCGGTGATGACAAGAACAAACCAGGAACAAGCGGCTCCAAGAAAGTAACGACGGGGTCGGCCAAGAAGAGCGAGCCGAAGGAACAGGACAAATCGGACGAGAAGAAAGAAGCTGCTGCGGAGCCCAGCGAGAAAACGGATGAAGCGTCCACATTGTTGAAAGACCCGATCTTCTCGAAGGGACTGGCGAAGGCGGGTGAATTCGTGAATGGGGGTGACCAAGCTCGGTACTTCCTGTGGACGATCGAGCGGCTTGGCGTATTGCTCGGTCTGGAGAAAATCGGCGGCGTCGATTGGTACGCGAAGGGAGCCGACATCCTCGTCAAGTCGCAACAGGCCGATGGCTCTTGGCCCGCCGAGCACAACGACAAGGGGCTCTCCCAGACGGCGTTCTCAATTCTGTTTTTGCGAAAGGCGAACCTCGGTAGCGATATTTCTCGATTGTTGGAGGGGGAACCCGAAAAAGCGTTCGTCCTCAGTGGCCGTTCCAACAAGCCTCGCTTTGCTACGCTCGAAGAGGCGATCAAGGCCGCAATGCCCGGCGAGACTTTGCGAGTCGAAGGGGACGGCCCGTTCAAGATGCCGCACGTCGTGCTTGACAAAAATCTGGCGATCGAAGCCGGGCACGGCTACTTGCCGACCTTCGTTTACGACGTCGGGTTTGATTCGCGTGGCGTCCGATCTCGGCCAGACAAAGATCCGGAGGCTCGGTACATGTTGAAGACATCCGGAGCGGTCGTGACGCTCGAAGGATTGAAGTTGGAATTCGATCCGCCCGAGATCGGCTCGACTGTGGCGTGGACCTTGCTGCGAGTCGCCGGTGGCTCGGTGCGGATGCTGAACTGCTCGATCACCGAAGAGGGTCGCAAGGGTGCCGCACTCATCGAAGTCACCGCCGCAGCGCAGGTCCACTTGACGAATTGTCTGGTGGGAGGTGGCCGAGCCGCCATCGAGATCGCGGCGAACGGCACTCAAGAGGTCAGCGTCGAGAACTCGCTGCTGTTCAGCGATCAGTGTCTCTCGGTCGTGAAGCACGCTTCGGCGAAAGAGGCGGACACGAAGTTGACGCTGCGAAACTGCACACTGCAGGGGACGAATGTCGTTCACGCTCCGTCTGTCGCGACACCGATTGCCGTCACCGCCGCAGGCTGCCTGATCAAGACCGATGGAGTCGGGCAGGCATTTCTGGCGGCAGATAACTCCAATAAAAATCGTTCCTGGTCGAGCAGCGACAACATTTACGCGGTCAGCAAGTGGTTGGGTGCCAGTGGTCGCCCAGTTGCCAGCATCACTGATCCCAAGAGCTTCGCGAAATTCTGGGGAATCGACGATACAACCTCATCAGCCAAAAAGATCGTTTTTGAAGGGCAACGCCAGAACAAAGCGTCGAGCCATCGCATGCGTGCCACTGAATTCGCCCTCGGTTCTCGGTCCGAATTGGCTCTCTCCGGTACAAAGACGGGGATGCAATTCCTGATCGTCGGAGCGGGCCGCGCGTTCAGTCGCTATCGCGAAAGCAGCCTGTACACCGATTGGAAGAAAACGTTGGCTGCCGCACCGTAGCTCACTCGCGACGCATTTGCGTGCTGAATTTGAAAATGGTTCCCGTCGGTGTTGCGAACTGAACTTCTCCGAACAAGGCGATGTGGCTGCCGGCTGGTTTGGCGGCCTCGCCGATGAATTCGCCGTTGGACTTCGCGGTCAGCATCTTCGACTCCCATTTCGATTCGCGAAAGTCTTTCGTGCTGGAACCCGCCGTCCATAAGCGGACAGAGATCGGTTCCGGTTTCGAGGTGATCGTCAGGCGGCAGACACCGTCACCGTCCGCGTGCGTCCAGGCGAGCGTCGGCAGCGGTTGTTTGGCAACGACGTGTTCGAAGAAAACCGCCAGCGTCGCCAGCGCCGCTTCACGGCCCCCCTGCGAGTTCTTCAGGTTGTGCCCGGCGTTCGTCACGTAATGAATGAACTTCGGCCCGCTAAGATCATCCCAATAATTGTTGAGCGCATCGACTGTCCAATAACGGTCGTTGGTGCCGTTGATGATCAGCTTCGGCAACGTCAGTTGTGAGCGGTACGTGTGCGGATCCAGCCAACTCCACAGCGGGGCGGTGCGATCGTCACGCATCTTTTGGATCAGCCCTTTGCTTTCGTAGTCGACGATCTGCTCGCTGTACTTGCCCCAGGTTTCGAGTTGGTAGTCCATCTGTTTTTGAAAATTGAGCGTGTCGATGACCATTGGTGCGATGCCGACGACTCGCTTGTCCGCAACAGCGGAAAGCCAAGTCGTCCAGCCTCGCTTCGACGCTCCCGTGACAACGAACGAAGTGATTGGCACGTTCCATTTTTGATCGCGACCAAGTTGCTCGACCGCGTCCATGCCGCGCACGGCGCTCTTTACCATCGGAAACAGCAACGGCCAGCTTTTGTCGCCGGTGGCGAGATATTTCAGCAGCGTCTCGGTAATGAGATCATCCTCGACTCGATTGTCGAACAGCGGTTGATTTGGGACCTGATGCAGCATCGCCACGCGAGCTCCCGCCAGTGTTGCCAGCATCAACCCCATCTGCTGCTCCTCGGCCCTCGGCTTGTTGAGATGCCCGCCGCCGGTGATAAACAACAAGGCCTGTTCGCGATGCCTCATGGCCTTGGGCTCGTAGACCATCATCACATGCTTCCAGACGATCCCTTGCCAGGTCTGCGAGGTCAGTTCGACATCGTAAATGCGGCCGAGCGCCTGTTCCGTTTGCCCGTGAATCTTCCAGGCAAACGAATCGTCCGGTTGGCTGACGTAGGTTTGCAAAGCGTTCGGGATCGAAGCTTCGTCGGCATGTGCTGCGCTGCCAATGGCGGAACATCCCCAGACGGCAAGAGCAAGAAACCAGAGGGACACACTTCTCATGATGAAACTTTCGTCAAAGGCACCGATTGGGTATCGGCACGCCGCGGAACGGTTGGTTCACAGCATGCAACGCCCGCAGCTCTGGACGGTCGAATCCGCAGTTCACGGCCCATCGATGTTACCACAGATTTCAGAATTTCTTGCGAATTCAACGTCGCAAAACGCGAAAACGAAAATAACCGCTGCGGCAGTTCGCCACTCCGCGCTAGAACAACTTTTGAAGCCAACGTCGTTGCGACTTCCCCAAGTCGGAGACGCATTACCAAACACCGCTGCGGCGTCGCGCTAATCCACTAATCGACCGGCGCTTCGCGTGGTACGTCATTTCTGTGTGGCCAGATCGAAAAACGTGACGCACCTCAGGGCCTCAGGAACACTCTGCCAGACCTCATTTTGTTTTAGTCGTCAATTGAGTTGTCCCCAGGTCGACCGGCATCCCCTTTTTCGCGGTGAACTTCACGGTCGATTCCTTCGGCGCTCTGTAGCGATTGTTGAGCTTGTCAGGCCCGCCGTAATTTCGGCTCACGATATTGAATTCTCCGGCCAAAAATGTGAGGACATAGTCCCCTTCATGCACACCGTCTCCGGGTTCGTACGTGGACAGGCTGAATTTACCTTCGGAATCAGTGTATGACGTGACGACCAGTGATTCCGCAAGATCTAGTCGCGTCGCGTCATGGCAAGAGATTTCCAACATTTCGACCGGCTTGCCGTCAACATGCACGATTCCTTGCACCGCAACGGTAGGCTTGCGGGGCGGACCGAGAGGTGCTTGTGATCCGCATCCGCCGCCACTCAGGTACAAAAACCCAAGCAATCCGAAAAAGCCAAAGACACCGCCGGGAGGTTTGAAACGGTTAGAATTCACCGATGTTCTCCCCTTTCTTGCGAGTAACGAGCCCAGCGAATGTGAATTGCGTGACATTCTGACTGACAAAACGCACGGCGCCATCGGCCATCACGAAATGTGCGCCGCCAGCATGGAAGCAAAAGAAGCCCCGCCCGCGAGCGTTCGTGCAATTAATCGCACACGACCCTTGTGCCATGGTCCCTGTCACGCCGCTTGACAATGACCCGCCCACCCAATGTTCGGCGTTCAAGACGTCACCCCATCCGCCGCCGTTAGTGGCTTTCGTCAATGCTTGCTGCGCCGCGGACATCGGCGACAAATTCGCTGGCAACCCACCCGCATTGTAGATTTCCGCCCCTCCAGTGCGCTCGCCGAGTAGAAACGTGTTTGCCGTGCCGTCTCGTAGGTCGGCAGTGCTTGTGTTGCTGAAGCCGCCCAAAACTCCTTCGCGGTTACTGCTCGCGCCACCGGGAAAGTTGGCGTAGGCTTGATTCGCGAAGATCCCCAGAACGCCGCTCGCGGCACCGTAATCGGAATTTGCGGAGATCCATGACATGGCGGGAAACGGGAAAGTTGTTCCATTGATCGTCACCGCGAATGCGTTGGCAGGAACTGACACATTGTATGTGCTCGGTCTCGTCGGACTCGATGGGCATTGAAAAACAGCCAATGGCGTCGAAATCACTCCCACGTTTGCCGCTAGTGTAGCCGCATTGTGTGGCGCCTGTGGCGGGTTCAATGCCGGCGAAGCCGAATTGTACTGCTTGAAGAGCGGACCTTGATCCACGTAAGGCAAGAGCATCAGCCCCCAGGTTGCGGCATTGAGGCCGCCCGGGGCAACGGCAGCGGCCGATGCTGGCAAGGCGTAATAACCAAACGGAAATCTCCGCGCGGTTTCATGGTAGTTGTGGAATGCGAGCCCAAGCTGTTTGAGGTTGTTCCTGCACTGAGATCGCCGTGCAGCTTCACGAGCTTGTTGAACGGCGGGTAGCAACAACGCGATCAGGACGGCGATGATCGCGATGACGACCAGAAGTTCGATCAACGTAAAACCACGAGAAGACACGGACGAGCGACGGAAGGACATAGCACACCTCCCAAAGGTCTGTATTGCGGGGATCTCCCCACGCGTTGACAGTCGCCAGATACGAATATTGCAGCGACCCAGTCGAGAACAATCGGAAACGAAAAATCGTGTTGATACCGCAATGAGATGCCATTCAACAGTTGATCTTCGTTGGTGATGAATGTCAAGGTGATGCTGAGGCCCTTGCTGCGATAACTGATTTGTAAATGTACGATGCCTATCGCCGGACCGGTTGTCCGTCAGTTAACCCCTGGCCTCCGGAAAAGCCTGACGAATGCCCATCATTCGACCCAAAAGGAGTCACGCGGCAAGTCTTCGAACGCGACAATCGCGAGACCTCTCGGGAGCGGCGGAATGAGACTCCTGATCTTGCCAGGGATTCTGGTATCGTGCGTGCCACGGATGAGGATTTGGGGAGATCGACATAATGCCGTATGAGACGAATTTGAATTTGAATGAGTGCACACGCCGCGCGTTTCTGAGCCGTTCGGCGGGGATCGGAAGTCTGGCGTTGGCGTCGCTGCTGTCGGAGGTTCGCGGCTTGCGGGCCGAGACGGTTCCGGCGATGGCGAAGCCGCAGGCCAAGTCGATGATCTGCTTGTTTCAACATGGCGGACCCAGCCAGATGGATCTGTTTGATCCGAAGCCTGCGCTGCAAAAATTTCATGGGAAACCATTTCCGGCCGGAGCGATCGAAGCGCACTTCGACAAGCAAGTCGGGAATGTGCTGGGGTCTCCTTACGCTTTTCGAGCGAACGGCGAATGCGGCATGGTGATCTCGGAGCTCTTGCCGCACTTGGGACGGATCGCCGACGACATCACGCTGGTCCGTTCGATGAGCACCGAGTCGGTCGATCACGAATCGGCGTTGAGGCTCATTCACAGCGGCAAATTTCTGTCGGGACTGCCGACGATCGGTGCCTGGACGATTTACGCTTTGGGAACGGAGAACGAAAACCTTCCGGCTTATGTCGTGCTCTCTGATCCGGGTGGACTTCCCGTTGATGGCGAAAAGAACTGGACGAGCGGCTGGCTGCCAGCGGTTTATCAAGGGACGGTGTTTCGATCCGGAAAGTCGCCAGTTTTGAATCTCCAAACCCCGGACGGCATCTCACCGTTGGCTCGCAAGAATCAACTGCGGTTCCTCGACGAACTGAATCGCACGCATCTCAAGCGTCACCCGGAGAACAGCGAACTGGCCGCGCGCATTGCGAACTTCGAGACCGCGGCGCGAATGCAAGTCGCCGTTCCCGATGTGCTCGACCTGTCGCAAGAGACGGCAGCGACGAAGGCGATGTACGGCATCGGACAACCCGCGACCGACGAATACGGCACACGCTGCTTGATCGCTCGGCGGCTGATTGAACGCGGTGTGCGGTTCGTGCAACTCTTCATGGCCGGACAGCCGTGGGACACGCACAGCAAGAACGCCGAGAGCTTGAAAGGTTTGACCGCGCGCACCGATCAGCCGAGCGCGGCGCTCGTGCAGGACTTGAAACAGCGCGGCTTGCTCGACGAAACGATCGTGATGTGGACGGGTGAGTTCGGTCGCCTTCCCGTTTCACAGGGAGCCGACGGTCGCGATCACAACCGCCGTGCGTTTTCGTTGTGGCTGGCCGGCGCAGGTTTCAAAACGGGTTATGTCCACGGTGCGACCGACGATTTCAGTTACGAGTCAATCGAGAAAGTCGTCAACGTGCATGACTTGCACGCGACGCTGCTAAACCAGCTTGGTCTCGAACACGAATCGCTGACCTACCCGCACGAAGGCCGCGACGCGAGCCTGACGGATGCGGAAGTGACGCACGCGAAAGTTGTCCCGGAGTTGCTGGCGTGATGTGGCCGACGCGTCTCGCGTCGGTCAGTGACGGATGCAAGACGCATTCGCCACGAGTCAGCACGGATAAGCGTGCTGTTCGGCGGTTGCACCTGATGGCGTCTTGCCGGTGAAGCGTTGTCGAGCGCAGCCGGCGGCTCCGATGTAGCCGGCATCGCCGCCGAGGCTGGCGTAATCAATGCGCGTTTTCGCGGCCGGGATAGGGAATGCACGAGTGTGGATTTCATCTTTGACCCGTTGCAGGAACCGGCGCCCGATGATGTTGTCGTGACGGCCGAACGTCATGGCTCCGCCGATCAGAATCATGCTGGGGTTGATCGTGTGCATGATCGAGACGGTGGCAACCCCCAGAATCCGAGCGGTGTCCATCACCAGCCGATCGGCGAGTTCGTCTCCTGCCTCGGCCGCATCGGCGATGAGCTTGGCGGTGATCTCCTGTCCGGCATCGAGAGTTGCTCTCAAGGAGGAATCGGCTCCGGCCTCGATCGCTTCGCGGCAGCGTTTCACGAGCGCGGTGGCGGAGCAATATGCCTCGAGCGTGCCATGACGCCCATCGACGTTGCGCCGGCCACCGTCCATTTGCACGATCATGTGACCGCTCTCACCGCCGTGCGAATGCTGACCTTCGATGACGACGTCGTGAATGATGATCCCGCAACCGACACCGGTGCCGAGCGTCCACATCACGGCGCTGGGGGCGTCGTGAGCGGTGCCGACCCAGAACTCGCCGAACGCGGCGGCGTTGGCGTCGTTTTGCAACACGGTGGGCTTCTGAAGTTGATTGGCAACGTGCTGCCGAATCGGGAATCCGTGCCAAGTGGGCAAATTTCCGGGGGTCAGCAACATGCCGGCCGCGATGTCCATGGTGCCGGGGGTCGCCAGGCCGACGGAGTGCATGTCGTCCATCGTCAACCCGGATTGCTGGACGGCATCGCGAACACAGCGTTCGAGGTTCGCCACGCCGATTTCCGGCGGCTGTTTGGCCTCCGTGGGAACGACGCACTTCGAAAGCGAGCGGCCGTTGTCATCGACGACGCCCACTTTGATCGTCGTTCCGCCGACATCGACACCGATGAAGAACGGTGGCTGTGTTTGGATGCGGCTCGTCATGCTGACTCCCTTCGGCTGATTCGTGCCAAGGGAGTGTAGCAAGCTGCGGAGACAAGGTGAGGGGCGAGAAGTGACAAGGTAAAGGTGCGCAGGGTACGAATCGCCTTCCGGAGATTGTCAGCCCTGTGCCTTGTCAGAGCCGCGCCGATATCAAGCCGTAGGTGCCGCAGAGTCAACGGCAACCTCAGTCGGCGACATCCAGCGCATCGTGTCTTGCACCATGCGATCAGCGAATTGTTTGATTTGGTCGAGGTCGTCCGACTTCAGTCGCTTGCGGCATTCTGTTTCAACGCGACGGAACTTGGCATGAGCGATACTGAGTCGTGACGAGAGTACTGATTTTGCGGGGGTGTTGCGGGTGGCAGAATTCGGAGAGTTTCCGTTTGTCGGACTTTTTCGCTTCCTGACAAGGTTTCACCAAACCCCCTTTACCCCGGTTGTTCATGCGCCTGGGGGTGATTTTGAAGAGGTTGGCTAAAGCCCGCAGAGTGTCGCGTGGAACTCGTGCTAGAGTTGGCTGTCTCGCACTATCACGTCAGCTGATCCCATGGGAAAACACGATGGGCTTCCTCAAAAAATTCATCAAGAACACCTTTCGAGACGGCCAACAAAATCGCGGCCACAGCAGTTTCGAGAACCTCTCGGAAGAGCAACTCGAAAAGCACTTGAAGGTCGCGGCGTACGATGGTTTTGCTCTGACGGATGCCGTCCGCCCATCGTTCGATCTGCAGGTCATTCCGCGAGCTGGCTACCGTCACGACAAATACGCGGACCAACGAACTGGTGTGGATATCCCCGTGCTGATGGCATCAGCCTCCCGTGAAAAACTGTTCGACCTGTTCATCGACTTGCTCGATCCAATCGGTGGGGAAGTCGATGTGGTGTTGGAGACTAGCCACGAAAAACACAACGGCCGGCACGAAGACCTGTACCGCGAACACATCGACTTGCCGATCCTCAAGAGTACGCTCTACGACTTCGAGGAAATGCTGCTCAACGACGGTTGTACTGGGATCGCTGTCTTGAATCCGCGCATTCCGGTTGAGGTTCAATTCGACGAGCACAAGTTGCTGATCATCTACGGTCACGACTTGAACGAGTTCGAGTCCGTCCTGGAGCAACACGGGTTGGAGCGTGACGACGAATTGAAATTCATCACCGAGGCCGAGCACGTTCACTCCTCCAGCGACGAGTTTTCGCAGTTGTTCGGCGAAATGCGGTATCGCCTGGGTATCGACGATTATTGACCGAGGGTTGAAAGTTCCGACGACTGGAAAAGTCAAAGCCCGGCTTCTGGCAGAAGCCGGGCTTTTTTTGTGTGCAGAATTCATTGCCGCCGGTTAATCGTCGTCGATCTGACCGGTCGATTGGTTGGCGGCAACGGCCTGTGTCCGATAAGTTTTGCCGCAACGGACGGATCTTATGATGCACGACACCTTCCCAGATTTTGCGGCCCGCGAGCGACCTCTCCGCATCGGCGCCGTCAGTTATCTCAACTCCAAGCCACTCATCGAGGACTTGGCGGAACTGGCTGGTGAAGCCGAATTGATACTCGATTTCCCGAGCCGATTGGCGGATGACTTATCGGCGGGGGAACTTGATGTTGCGCTCATTCCGTCGATCGAAGTGCTGCGGGATGCCGATTACGAAATCGTCTCTGACGCCTGCGTCGCGACTCGCGGTCCGGTTTTGAGCGTGAAATTGTTCAGCCGGATTCCCATCGCGCAAATTCGCACGTTGGCACTCGATGAGGGTTCGCGGACGAGTGCGACGTTGGCTCGCATTTTGTTGTCTGAGCGGTTTGGTGTGCGGCCGGCGACGGAGTTGTTACCGCTCGGTTTCGCCACCGAGGACACGTCCACTGATGCGGTGCTGCTGATCGGGGACCGAGCCATGAAGCCGCCGCGCGAGCGGTTCGTCACGACGTGGGATCTTGGCGAAGAATGGACCGATTGGACCGGTCTGCCCTTTGTCTTCGCGATGTGGGCGGCGCGACGCGATTGCGAACTCGGAGAAATCGAAGAAGCATTGTGCTTGTCGCGGGATCACGGAGTCGAGCGTTTCGCTGCAATCGCCCGGCGCGAAGCTCCGAAGCTGGGAATCACGCCGGAACTGGCGGAAGACTATCTCGCCCACAACCTGCACTTCGCGCTTGGGTCGGCCGAGCGGGCCGGGTTGCGGCTGTTTCAAGAATTGGCTGTCAAAAACGGGCTGGCTCCCGAAGGGGTTGAACTTGTCTTCCGTCACTGCTTGTCCACCCGCTGAGCGCCGTTGTGAGACGCATTCGTTCGCCGGTGTGGAACGTCCGCACTTGGTCGTCGATCGCGCGTTTGTCGAACAATTAAACGCGCAGTTTGGCGGACGATCGCCGCTTGGAAACTCAACGACTCGGCCGATCTTGGAACGTGCCGTTGCGGGGGAGAGGCTGTCGAATGCGGAGGCTTTGCAGTTGCTGCAATCGGCGGACCTGACGTCGTTAGGGGTTGCGGCGAACGCCGTCACGATGCGATTGCATCCCGAGCCGTTTCGGACGTTCAACATCGACCGCAACGTGAACTACACGAATGTCTGTTCGGCGGTCTGTGACTTCTGCGCGTTCTTTCGTCGACCGAAGAGTCCCGAGGGATATGTGCTGCCGAAGGAAGTTATCTTTCAGAAGATTGAAGAGACGGTGGCGCTCGGCGGCGATCAGATTCTCATGCAGGGTGGAATGAATCCTGAACTGCCGATCGAGTGGTACGAAGACTTGTTGAGATCGCTGAAGGAACGGTTTCCGAAGGTGAACCTGCATGCTTTCTCGCCGCCGGAGGTTTACGCGTTGGCGAAGCTCGCCAAGTTGCCGATCAAGACGGTGCTGCAACGCTTGAAGGACGCGGGGCTGGGAAGTTTGCCGGGCGGTGGTGGCGAGATTCTGGTGGATCGCGTGCGGAAGGAGATTACGCGCGGCAAGGTGCTCAGCGACGATTGGATCGATGTCTGTCGGCAATGGCATGAGCTGGGAGGGAAATCATCGGCGACGATGATGTTCGGCCACGTCGAAACGCTGGCCGAACGGATTGAGCATCTCGATCGTATCCGTCGTTTGCAGGACGAGACTGGCGGCATCACCGCCTTCATCTGTTGGACGTTCCAGCCGGAGAATACGGACATGGCTCACATCGCGCCGGCGGGAGCGTTCGAGTATCTCAAGACTCAGGCGGTGGCTCGGCTGTATCTCGACAACGTGCGGAACATTCAGTCGAGTTGGGTGACTCAAGGTGAAAAGGTCGGGCAGATGGCATTGCTGTTCGGGGCCAACGACATGGGGAGCCTGATGATTGAAGAGAACGTCGTGGCGTCGGCGGGGACTGTCTATCAGCTCAGTTTGGAGACAATCAAACGCTGCATTCGAGAAGTCGGCTTTATCCCGCGTCAGCGGAACGTCTTTTACGAATACATCGACGACGCCGATCAAGCCGAGGTTCTGAATCAATCAGGCCGCGTGCCGTTGCCGGTGCTCAGCCTGTGATTTCGAGGGAACTCATCTGCGGCCTGTCGGGCAGGCCAGCTTGGAGCGTGTTAGGTTCGTAGTTCTGAAACTTGGCGAGTAAGACGGATTCGGCAAGCGGGGCGGCGTCAGGTTCCCGGTCACACCGAATCCACCGGGAGCTGACGTTGCCCCGCTTGCTGGCGATTGGTTGGACTTCCCCATGATTTCCGTTCAACAGATCACCAAAGGATTCGACGATCTCCGTCGCGGCCGGGTCGCGGCGTTAGATCAGGTGAGCTTTGAAGTGCGCCCCGGCGAGATTTTCGGACTGCTGGGCCCCAACGGAGCCGGCAAGACGACCTGCCTGCGAATTCTCAGCACCGTGCTGCGGCCATCGAGCGGCACCGCCACAATTTCGGGGTTTGACGTCGTCAAGCAACCAACCGAGGTGCGGAAACGCATCGGCTTCATGTCCAGCAACACGGGCATCTATGACCGGATGACTGCCTGGGAAATGGCGGAGTACTACGGCCGGCTTTACGGGTTGCCGGAGGATGTCTTGCAGTCGCGGCTTGAACGGCTGTTTGAGACGCTGCAAATGAACGACTTCCGCGACACGCTGGGGGCGAAGATGTCCACCGGCATGAAACAGAAGGCCTCGATCGCCCGCGCGATCGTTCATGATCCGCCCGTCATCATCTTTGACGAGCCGACGTCCGGCTTGGATGTTCTCGTCGCTCGTAAAGTGTTAGCGACGGTTCAGTCGCTGAAAGATCAGGGCAAGTGCATCATCTTCTCCACGCACATCATGCGTGAGGTCGAAAAGTTGTGCGATCGCATTGCGATCATCCACAAGGGCGCGATTTTGGCGATGGGGGCACTGTCGGATTTGCAGCAACAGTATCACCAGCCAGACACCGAAGAACTGTTCTTTGATTTGATCGAACGACACGAGCAACAGACTCGAACAACGCAAACGGAATTTCGACTGGCGGCAAGCTAGTCCCAAGACAGTCACTATGAACTGGCAAAATATCCGACTTGTCTTTCTGCGTGAGGCGCGAGATCAGCTTCGGGATCGCCGAACGCTGTTCATGGTGGCGGTGTTGCCGTTGCTGCTGTATCCGGCCCTCGGATTGGGCATGTTTTCGATGATCGGCAACTTCGCCGAGCAACCGCGAACCGTTGTCGTACTGGGCGAGAAACACTTGCCGTCCCCGCCATTGCTCGACGGAGAGCGGTTCGTCGCGAATTGGTTCATGAATCCGGATGACGCCTCCAAACTGATGGTTGTCACCGACACGGCTGTGGAACTGGGTGGCGGCGGTTCGAACGCCTCGCGGAATTTGCAGCTCATCAAACAAGCCCAGGAACTCCGAAAACTGGTCGAGCAGCACACATCGCTGGAGGACGAGTTCAAGCAGCTGAAGGCTGCGCTGGCTGAACAACAGCCAGACCTCTCTGTGACTCCGGCCGAGTCGCCTGTGGCGATGCAGCAGCGGATGCAACAGCTCAAGGAGCACTTGGCGGCCATCGACCATGAGCTGACTAACCTGTTTGCGGCCAGCCAAATTCAAGTCTTGATCGTGATTCCCGACCATCTGCGGGAAAACATTGAGCGTGTCAATCGGTTAATCGCTGAGCGAAAAACAAAGGACCTCACGGACTTTACCTATCCGCGTCCGAAGATCGTCAAGAATCGAGCCGATGATAAATCGGTTGTCGCTTACAACCGCGTCCGCGAAGTGCTCGATGCTTGGGAGAGTGAGATTTTGCGGCAGCGGCTGTCGGCTTTGGGACTGCCCAAGGAATTGCCAAATCCTGTGGGCTCGGCACCGTTGGACCTCGCGGCGGAAGCGCAAATCTCGGCCAGCTTCTGGTCGAAGATGTTTCCCGCGCTGTTGGTGATCATGGCCGTGACTGGTGCGTTCTATCCGGCGGTCGATGTGGCCGCTGGCGAGAAAGAACGGGGCACGATGGAAACGTTGCTCGTCTGCCCAGCCACTCGCACCGAGATCGTGCTCGGTAAGTTTTTCACCGTGATGTGCTTCAGCATGAGCACCGCACTGCTGAACCTCTTGAGCATTGGCGCGACCGGAAAATACATGCTCTCGAACCCTGTAACGGGGCATGGCATACCGGCTCAGAGCGGCGGGATCACGCTCCCCAGCGTAGCGGCATGGGCGTGGCTGCTGGTGTTGCTGATTCCCTTATCGGCACTGTTCAGCGCGTTGTGTCTGGCGTTGGCGACCTTCGCCCGCAGTTCCAAAGAGGGCCAGTATTATCTGACGCCGCTGCTGATGGTCTCGATCGGCATGACGGTCTTTTGCATGTCGCCCGGCATCGAGATCTATCCGGTGCATCAAGCGTCGTGGTTTTACAGCGTGATTCCGGTGGTCAATATCGCGCTGCTGCTGAAAGCGCTCCTGCTGGATCCGAGCAGTACCGGGGCATGGATCTTCGCCGGACCGGTTCTGGCCACGAGCATCGGGTACAGCCTGCTGGCTCTGTGGTGGGCGATCGAACAATTCTCCAGTGAAGGAGTCTTGTTCCGCGATGGCGAACGATTCGAACCCGGATTGTGGATCAAGCATCTGCTGTGCGACAAAGAGCCGACGCCCACCTTCACGGAGGCCGGATTTTGCTTTGTGCTTATCATGCTGGCTCAATTCGGCACGATGAAAACCTTTGGACAGACCATCACGTCGGTCTCACAAGATCAGATGGGCGTGCAGATGTTGAAGGTGCTGGTGATTTCACAGATCTCCGTGATTGCGTGCCCGGCGGTGTTGATGGCCTTGATTCTGACCACCAGCCTGCGGCAATCGCTGCGGCTGCGCTGGCCCGATTGGAGATTCCTGGGCGCGGCAGTTGTCTTGCCCTTAGTGCTGTATCCCTTGGTGGTCGAGTTGGTCGCCTCGCTGACCTGGTTCTTTCCGCCGCTATCGGAAGGAGCCGTGCGCGTCATTAAGTCGATGAGCGATGGCAATCAGCCGCTGTGGTTGATCGTGGTGGCGTTCGCTGTGGCTCCTGCGATTTGCGAAGAGTTGGCGTTTCGCGGTTTCATCCTTACCGGCTTTTGTCGCAACGGTCGCACGCGGCTGGCGATCATCTTGTCCGCTCTGACGTTCGGCGTGATGCACATGATTCCCCAGCAGGTCTTCACGACTACGTTAGTGGGGATCGTTCTGGGCCTGATTGCCGTCCGCAGCCGCAGCTTGATTCCCGGTGTCGTGTTTCACTTCTTGTTTAACTCGATGTCTATTGTGCGCGAGCGTGTCAGCACGCATCTCGCGGCAGGTCACGCCGAAGAGTTTCAACGGTCCGTCTGGAGTTCGTTCGCGACGCTTGAAGTCGGCGGTCTGCGATACACCTGGCTGACACTGGCGCTCTGCTCGACGGGTTCGTCCGCGATGCTTTGGTGGATTTGGCAAACGGGACGCACGAAGGGGAACGCCGAAGCCGTCAACCCGCTCTTTGCCGGTGGCTTGGCTCCCGCAACGCAACACCCGACGTGCGCGTCGTAGTTTGCCCCGCTCACCTGAGAGTCAGGCGACAGAACCGTAATTGCGACCGTTTTTTTGGATGGATACAGTCCGCCGCGCCGTACAGGCGTCGAATGGACTCACACTTCAAACCCAGTTGGATGATGACCAATGCGAGAGGCTCTGGAACAAAAAATCTGCGACAAAAAAGCGGTCGTCGGTGTGATCGGTTTGGGCTACGTCGGCCTGCCGTTGCTGAATGCCTTCATCAAGGCCGGCTTCAAGACGATGGGCTTTGATATCGACCCGCGCAAGGTCGATGCGCTCCTCAAAGGGCAGAGCTACATCAAGCACATCCCGTCGGAGATGATCGCGAACTGGCTCACCTCGAAGCAGTTCGAGCCGACTTCCGACATGAGCCGGCTCAAGGAAGCGGACTGCATCCTGATCTGCGTGCCGACACCGCTCAACGAAAGCCGCGATCCGGACATGAGCTACATCGAAGGGACCACCGAAGCGATCCGCGCCGCGCTGCGGCCGGGACAACTCGTGGTCCTCGAAAGCACGACGTACCCGACCACCACGCGCGACGTTGTGTTGCCGATTCTCAGCAAGACGGGATTGAAGTCCGGCAGCGATTACTTCCTCGCCTTCAGTCCCGAACGAGAAGATCCAGGTAATCCGGACTTTCAAGCTCAGCGCATCCCGAAAGTTGTCGGCGGACTCGATCCCGTCAGCGGCAAACTGGCGGAACAGCTTTACGGTCACGCCATCGTGAAGGTCATTCCGGTCAGCAACGCTGAGATCGCCGAAGCCTGCAAGATCTTGGAGAACACTTACCGCTGCGTGAACATCGCGCTGGTCAACGAACTCAAAGTGCTGTTCGACAAGATGGGGATCGACGTCTGGGAAGTTATCGACGCTGCGAAGACAAAACCGTTTGGCTTTCAAGCGTTTTATCCCGGGCCGGGACTCGGCGGTCACTGCATTCCGATCGATCCATTCTACCTCACGTGGTTGGCTCGCAAGCACGGCATGACGACGCGATTCATCGAACTGGCTGGTGAAATCAACACGCACATGCCGGACTACGTTATCAGCCGCCTGATGGAATTCCTCAACGAGCAAGGCAAGGCGCTGCGCGGCAGTAAGATCGCGCTGCTGGGCATGGCCTACAAGAAGGACGTCGATGATCCGCGCGAAAGCCCGTCGTTCGTCTTAATGGAAATGCTGCTGGCGCGCGGAGCCGTGCTGACCTACAACGACCCGCACGTCCCTTCGCTGCCGAAGATGCGGCATCACGACGTCCCCGACATGGACAGTTCGCCGCTGACGCCGGAGTACTTGGCCGATCAGGATTGCGTGCTGATCGCGACCGATCATTCCGCCTACGACGCCAACTTCATCGTTCAGCACAGCCGCCTGGTGCTCGACACTCGCAACCTGACGAAGAACGTCGCGTTCGGCCGCGAAAAAATCCGCAAGGCCTAGTTGTCTGGCGTGTTTGATTCGTCCAGCTTGGTATTGGGGTCAAACGCCTTCGAATTCCCCGGCACATCGAGCACGGCGCGAAGGGCTTCGTGAGTATCGGCAGCCACATTTCCACTGGATCGGCTTTCCGAAGAACAAATGCTGGGCGAGCGTCTGATTGTCGACGAAAGTTGACGTTCGAATGTTCTCAGCGCGATGCGGCGAGGACGGTATTCCATGCGAGCAAAGCATCGCGAGTTGCTCGGACATCGTGGACGCGCAGAACGTCGGTGCCTTGAGCCGCGAGCGCAAGGCTGACTCCCAGCGTCCCCGCATCGCGTTCTTCGATATCACGGCCGAGTACTTTCTTGAGGAACCTCTTCCGCGAGTGGCCGATGAGCACCGGCCGGCCGAGCGCGTGAAAGTTTTCAATATGCGACAGTAGTTGCAGATTGTGCTCGGCGGTCTTGCCGAAACCAATGCCCGGGTCGACGACGATCCGCTCACGGGCGATACCGGCGGCTTCGAGTTCACTGAGTCGTCTTGTAAAGTGCTGGCAAAGATCAACGATGACGTCGTTATAATGCGGAGCGACTTGCATCGTTTGCGGCGTCCCTTGAATGTGCATCACGATGACGCCACAAGCGGACTCACGACAAATGCGTGGCATATCGGCATCGAAGGTCAGGCCGGAGATGTCGTTGACAATTGCGGCTCCAGCCTCCAGGCATTGGCGAGCGACTTCGGCCTTGGAAGTGTCGATGCTCACCGGAGTTCTTGTTTGCCGAACCAATTCGCGAACCACTGGGACAACACGGCTCAGTTCGTCGTCCAAAGCGACCGGTGTTGCACCGGGACGAGTCGACTCGCCGCCAATATCCAGGATGTCGGCGCCTTCCTCGGCGAGTTTCAGCGCGTACTCAACGGCGGCCGACACCGAATCAAACTGCCCACCGTCGGAAAAGCTGTCGGGTGTGAGATTCACGATCCCCATCAATTTTGTCTGTCCGCTCATCACCCAACGCTGAGAACCAACGAGCCAAACACGTTCGGCTCGCTGCTTCTGGACCCCTGGCGAAGCTGCAAAAGTGAAATTCGGATAAAGCGGCGGATCAGGCTGCAGTTGATTCACCGGGTGGTTTGACATTGGAGGCGTCACGGCTATCCTACTTCGCGTAGTTTACGCATCCGGCAAAGTTTGTCCGATCGTCAACGTTGCGTAACATCTAGCGTCCAGGGAGTGTTGGATGCTAATCGTTTTGAACGGCAGAGCCATGAGGGCTTCGCCCGTTCACCTCGATGGAAGGCCAAGAGGCCGAGCCATCATAGTGCAAGGAAAGGGAGACATCATGAGTCGTTCTATGAAGTTGGTTGCGTTGAGCGCGACCTTGGCCGTTTTGGCTGCTTTCAGCGGAGCCGCTGAAGCCAAGGACTGCTGCAAGCCCGCGAAGGTCAAGTGCTGCAAGCCGGCGAAGCCGACCTGCTGTGCTAAAGCCGCTCCGGCCCCGTGCGCCACGGCCGCCGCTCCGGCCCCGTGCCAGGTTCAGACAGTGAGCTGCTGCAAGCCAGCCGCGACCTGCTGTGCGGCCAAGACCTCTTGCTGCTCGGCTCCGAAGAGCTGCTGTGGTAGCGCCGCTCCGGCCGCCCCCACGCCGGCGGTAAAGGAAGTTCCTCCGCCGCCGAAGGAAGAAGCCGCTCCGGCTCCGAAGAAGGCGTAATTGCCTGATTGACAACTTGGCGTACACATCAAGAATCGGGTTGACCCCATGCGGGCCAACTCGATTTTTTTTCTGGATGAGGCCGTCCCCGACGGTGACATGATCACTGACAGGCTTGACGCTCCAATGGGGTACTCGCACAATCGCCGCGCCTTCTTTGTGAAGTCCTTTCAGGGATAAATCGCGACGTTTGACGATCCGCCTCATTACTCACGCAGAGACCAGTATGTCGCGAAGTCTTCCGTCGACCGCAAAATTCGGACTTGATCGTCGCACGTTTCTGTCGAGTTTGGTTGGCATTTCGTGCGGTGCCATCGGATGTGGCGCAGACACCTATGAATTTCGGCTCAGGCAGACGAAGGACTATTTCGAGTACCTCGAGAAGGTAAACTCGGTGCTCGGGTCAAAGGCGGTGCCGTTTGAAGGTGTGGAAATTCGCCCTCCCAAGCCCTTCGAACAAATTCTTCCGCCCCCTCCACCTAAAGATGGGGAATCCGAGGCTCAACCTCTTGATCCGAAAGATGACCCTTCCCGATTGGGCTATCACCCCAGCGTGCGCCTTGAAGGTGTGCTGGCCAGTTGGCGTGCAAAGGTCGATTTGGAACCGTCGGGCGAGGGAATGGCCTACTTGCACTTGTTGAGCAACTTGCCGCGATGGGTCGAGAAGCAAACCAACAACGATATCGAACCACTTCAATACCGCGCTGATCTGACGAACGTGCTGGCTAACGCCTACAACGTTCAGACGGAAACGACGGACTCCGCTTGGCCATGGGAACCGATCCGCAGTTTCTCAAAGTACGTCGGCAAGAGAAAAGTCGAATCAATTTCGATCCCGCCCGAGGATCAGCCCATCAACGCTGTCTTTTATTGGATGGAAGTCAAAGACGTGCATGTCGGAATGGTGCTGATTTTCCCGCGCGCGATACATACTCGTTGGAAGCTTGAAGATCGTCTGAAGCACACGTTCGAAACGCTGAAAGTGCCTTCGCAGCCACCACAACTGAAACCCAGCAAGCCGACGGCGGGTGGATTCTGAAACCTACATCATCGCTCGACGCGGCACATCGGAAGTCTCCGCCGTAGTTGGCCGGCTGCCGTTGATGAGACCGCCGTCTCGTGGAGATAGAGTTCGTGCAACTGGCATAAGTGGGCCAGGCATGTTGTGCCGCAGTCGGTGACGCGGCTTCCGATCAGTGAAAGGTGTCGCAGTGTTCGCAGGGAAGCCACTGCTCTTAAGCCGTCATCTCCGACACGAGTGAAACTCAAATCGAGCATTCGCAGTTGGCTTTGCGTTGTTGCCAACTGCTGCAGTCCTCGATCTGAAACCTGTGAACCCGAAAGGTCCAACCCAACTAGTTTCACCGAAGCAAACAAACATCTCAGGCCTTCGTCGCTGAATGGCAAACCGCGCAACTCGATCGCCAATTCGCTCAGCGGCTGCAATGCCGACAGGATGTCCGATTCGATGATTCCTCTTGGATTCAGGTGCTCCGCCTTCAATCGGACCAAGAGGCCTTCGGTGTCCGATTCACGAACTGCGAATCTTTTCACGACGGCACCGCGCTGCACCAATACTCGAATGGCAGCGTCCGTTCGAAGATCGTTTTCACGACGCGCTGAATCCTCGGCGGTGATCGGCGACAGCAGGGCCACACTCAAGAGCACTGCGAAGATTTGTGGTGAGCGCCGCATCGGAAGACTTTCTGAGAGTCCGCCTCATTCCAAGCGAAACTTGTGGCGAGCATAATGAATCGCGTCGATGAGCGTATCCACTTCAGCCTCGGTGTTGTAGAAGGCGAAGCTGGCGCGTGCGGTTGCTGCTACATCAAGCCAGTCGTGCAACGGCATCGTGCAGTGATGTCCGGCTCGCACGGCGACCCCTTTTTGATCCAGCAGATCGGCCAGATCGTGCGGATGTACTTTCTCGACGGTGAAGCTGACGATCGATCCGCGGTGTTCGATGGTTGGGCCATAAACAGTCACTCCGGATTGCTGCGGCAACAGCCGTAACGCTCGGTCGAGCAACTTCAATTCCTGCGTGTGGATCGCTTCGAAGCCGATCGACTGCACGTAGTCGATGGCTGCACCGAGTCCGATGGCCTCGGTGATCGGAATGGTGCCGGCTTCGAACTTCGCAGGCAGTTCACCCCACGTCGAGGTTTCGAGCTGTACCTCGTTGATCATGTTGCCGCCGCACAGGAACGGGTCCATCGCTTCCAGCAACTCGCGTCGGCCGTACAGTACGCCGATCCCTGTCGGGCCATACAGCTTGTGTCCTGAGAACGCCAAGAAATCGATGGCAGGATCACGCACGTCCGTCGGAAGGTGAGGGACGCTTTGTGCGCCATCGACCAAGATCACCGCTCCAACACTTTTTGCTCGCGACGCGAGTTCTCGAATCGGATTAATCGTTCCGAGCACGTTCGACATCGCGGTCACCGCGAGGAGTTTCGTCCTTTTCGTGATGAGCCGATCGAAGTGTAATGCATCCAGGCGACCGTCGGCGGTTAACGGAATGAATCGTAGTTTCGCTCCGGTCGCCCTTGCCGTTTGCTGCCACGGGACCAAGTTGGCGTGATGCTCCATTTCGTTGAGCAGAATCTCATCCCCTGGCTTCAGAAATTTTCGACCCCAGGCGTGCGCGACCAAATTGATCGACATGGTGGCGCCGGACGTGAAGACGATCTCGGCGACATCGGCCGCATTCAGGAAATACCGAATTTTCTCGCGAGCCGCTTCGAGTTCGACGGTCACTCGATCGCCGAGTTGATGAATGCCACGATGTGCGTTCGCGGTGCAGGTCTCATAAATCTCGCGCAGCTTGTCGATGACCAACAGCGGTTTTTGTGCGGTGGCACCGTTGTCGAGATACGCCAGCGTCGCTCCGTTTGGCAGCGGACGTGCCAAGGTCGGAAAATCTCCGCGTACGGCTTGAATGTCGAATGGACTGCGAGTCAGGCTGACCGGTGGTGTGTTCATTCGCAGACTCCTAGTCGGAGGTTGCGACCACCAGTTTACTGGTGTCCGTGGGTTGCGGCTGCGCTGGAGTTGGAGCCTGATCCAATTCGTACATCAGCGTCTTGAGAACCTTGAAACCCAGTAACCCGCATCGTTGCCGAGTTGCTGTTAGCGGCACCTTCAGCAGTCGCAGCATCTCAGGGGCTTGAAAGCCACGCAGCTCATCCAAAGTTTTGCCCTCGACGTACTGACAAAGGATCGAGGCCGCGGCTTGACTGATGGCACAGCCTTTTCCACTGAAGAAAGCCTCGGCGACTCGTCCGGATTCATCCAATCTCAGTTCTAATCGGATCTGGTCGCCACACAGCGGGTTATTTTCGCTGCGCGTACACGTTGGGCTGGCCATGCGACCCTTATGATAGGGGCGTTCGTAGTGATCCAAGATGTAATCGTCGTAGAGGTCTGCGTTCATGTCGGCACCTAATCGAATGCAGCCGATTCGCCGCTGTCACTTGTCTCAATTGGAGTTTCGTTTTCGACAATTCCACCTGTCAAAATAGCAACACCCCCGGAAGGTTCAAGCCCGTTGCGGGGATTTGCTCATCGGTCACGGTCGAATCGAGGCATTTTGTGCTGAGATGGAGGCCCGGATCGTGACGATAACGCGCGGTCAAATGCCAATCATCGACTATGCCATCGCTGAACAAATTGAGAGTCGAAAGTTTTCGCGAGTCGAATATCGGTCCGAGCCGGAGCCAGTTTTGACTGCATGGTTGGAGACGAAGTCGATTGTGTTTTCTGATGAGGCCTGACAGGGAATGAAGCACGGATCGGAGTCTGTCGCGAGTTGGTTGACCGAAAAGGGCTCGGCGTTAGGATGCTCACGCTGTTCGTCAGGCGGTTGTGCTTGGCGGACACAGGACACAATTCCTAGAACCACAGGCTCAACTGCCCGTGGAGCAAGTTTGCGAGGCGTTTCCGGCGGCTGACGCGTTGGCCCATGCGGAAACGCGTTCCTTCGACGGTTTTCGTGAGTGTCATCGTGTTGTCCACTGCCGATGAGACATTGCTGACGGTAATGGTTTGGGTGCTGGCTTTGTTGAGCGGCGCAGCGTTCATCGCTTCGCGGTTCTCAGCTGGAATCCGACGCTGGCTGTCGTGTGGGGTTTCATCACCGTTCGCGCTGCTGCATGAGGTAACGAACAAGCGACCTAGGCAGGGAGGCTTTCTTCCTGCGTGTTGCCCGGTTCGATCTGTCAGCTCTCGCTCAGAGCCGCCTGACCGATTCCGGACTCGTTGCGGTGATGGGTTGCGCGGATGGCATTCCGATGGCCGTTGAAGTATCCAATCTGAAGTCTCTGAATTCAGATCGCTAACTTGGTCCGCTGACCGCCGTTGCCGCACACATGCGAACGCGGCGACTAACCGGTTGAGTGTGTGGTTTCGCAGAAAATAAAGGCTGCGAGGCCATGACCGAAGCGATTATTGGATTGGTGGGGTTACTGCTTGGCGGCGCTGTTGGATTCTTCTTTGAGCGATTGCGGCGCGGCACTGCCTATCAAGATCGTGATGCGATTATCGCGCAAGCGCAGCGAGAGGCAGATAATGTCAAGCGGACCGAGGAGATCGCCGCGAAGGAAATCGTTCTGAAACGCCGCGAGGAACTCGAACGAGAGATCAACAAGACTCGCGACGAGGTCCGCGATTTCGAGCGACAACTCGATAAGCGCGAAGCGTCGCTCAAGGAACAGCAGGACGACCTCGTCAAGAAGGAGCGATTCCTGCAGACCAACCAGACGAAATTGGCGGAACGTCTGAAGGCCATCGAAGCTCGCGACAAAGAACTCGAACGGTTGCTGCGTGACGAGCAGGAACAACTCTACAAGATCAGCGGGCTCGATAAGCAGACGGCCACGTCGCAGTTGCTCGACCGGCTCGATCGCGAACTGAAGAACGAGACCGGCACGTTGATCCTCAAGCATGAGGCGGAGCTGCGCGATCAGGCCGAGGTCAAAGCTCGCGAAATTATTGGCATGGCTGTACAGCGCTGCGCGTCGCAGCATACGTCCGAGTTGGCGGTCAGCACGGTTGATATTCCGAACGATGAGATGAAGGGACGCATCATCGGTCGCGAAGGCCGCAATATTCGTGCGTTCGAAAAAGCCGCCGGTGTGGACGTGATCGTTGATGACACGCCCGGCGTGGTGGTGGTCTCGGCGTTCGACAAGGTTCGCCGCGAGATCGCCCGGCAGTCGCTGGTCAAGCTGATCGAGGACGGTCGCATTCATCCCACGCGCATCGACGAAGTTGTCGCGGAGACGACCAAAGAAATGGACCAGTTTGTGCGCAAGACCGGTCAGGCGGCCTGCCAGGAAGTCGGCGTGCTGGGGTTGCACGAAAAGTTGGTCGATCTCATGGGGCGGCTGCACTTCCGCACCAGCTACAGTCAGAACGTGCTGCGGCACTCGATTGAAGTCTCGCATCTGACCGGCTTGATCGCCGAGCAATTTGGACTTGATGGCGACATCGCCCGCCGCTGCGGATTCCTGCACGATATCGGCAAAGCGGCCGATCACGAGATGGAAGGGGGGCATCCGGCCGTCGGTGCCGAATTGCTCAAGCGGTACGGCGAGAAGGGGGAAGTTGTGCATGCCGCGTTTGGGCATCATGACGACATTCGCCCCGAATACATCTACACTGTGCTGGTCGCCGCCGCTGATGCAGTCAGTGCATCGCGGCCGGGTGCGCGCCGAGAGAGCCTTGATCGCTACATCAAACGGCTCGAAGAACTTGAAGCGGTTGCGTTTGGATTTCCCGGCGTCGATCAAGCCTTCGCCGTGCAGGCGGGTCGCGAGATCCGCATCATCGTTGATTCTGGCCGAGTCAACGATCGCGAAGCGGCCAAGATGGCTCGTGACATCGCGACCGCCATCGAACAGGCGTTGACGTATCCCGGTGAAATCAAAGTCACGGTCCTGCGTGAAACCAAGGCGATCGAAATTGCCCGATAGCGAGACGCATTTACTACTTTCCGGAGACGAAGTTGAATCATGCACTCACTCACTCGGTCGCTGCTGCTGAGTTTTTCTTTGTCCGTGTTGATGCTGTGCCGTTCGGCGATCGGTGATGACGCGACGAATGCCCGCGCGAAGAAGTTCGTGGATGCCCACGTCGCCAAGATGAGGCCGCTCGACAAGGAGGCCGGAATCGCCTGGTGGGATGCCAATACCTCCGGCAAGGACGAAGATTTTCAACGGAAGGAAGTCGCTCAAAACAAAATCGACGCCGCGCTGGCCGACCCCGTCGTTTTCCGCGAGATCAAATCAATCAAGGAATCGGGCAAGGTCAGCGACAAGCTGCTGGCTCGACAGATCGACGTGCTGTACCTGTCGTATCTCGAGAAGCAAGTCGATCCGCTGCTGCTGCGCGAAATGGTTGCCAAGGCCAATGCCGTCGAGAAAGGCTTCAACGTTTTTCGAGCTGATGTGGGAGGCAAAAAGCTGACGGAAAATGATGTCCGAAAGATTCTCAAGGAATCGAAGTCCTCCGGCGAACGCCAACAAGTCTGGGAGGGGAGCAAGCGCGTCGGTGCCAACGTCGAGAAGGATTTAATCAGGCTGGCAAGACTGCGAAATCAAGCGGCAGCACAATTAGATTTCACGAACTACCACCAGATGATGCTGCACCTCAACGAACAGGAGCAGGGTCAAATCTTGAAGTTATTCGATGAACTCGATGCCCTGACTCGTGAGCCGTTCGCCAAGGCAAAAGCGGAAATCGACGAACGGCTGGCGGCCAGTTGTGGCATCAAAGTCGCCGAATTGCGGCCGTGGCATTACCACGATCCGTTCTTTCAGGAATCGCCGGCAGTGTTCGGCACGGACCTCGATGCGATCTACAAGGATGCCGACATTCTGAATCTTTGCCGTGAGTTTTACACCGGCATCGGCTTGCCGATCGACGACGTGCTCCAGCGCAGCGACCTGTTCGAGAAGGCGGGTAAATCGCCGCACGCCTTCTGTACGGACATCGACCGTGAAGGTGACGTGCGTGTGTTGGCTAACATCGTCCCGTCCGAACGCTGGATGGATACGATGCTGCATGAACTCGGGCATTCGATCTATTCCAGCAAGAACATTCCGGTGTCAGTGCCGTACGTACTGAGAAACGCGTCGCACATTCTGACCACCGAAGGAGTCGCCATGCAGATGGGCCGGCTCGCGAAGAACGGCGTGTGGCAGGAACAGATGGGGATCGCCTCCAAAGATCCTGCCGAACGGAAGAAGCTCAGCGACGCCGGCGCGAGAGTGCTCCGCAATCAATTGCTGATCTTCTCGCGCTGGTGCCAGGTCATGCTGCGATTTGAAAAGGGACTCTATGAGAATCCGGATCAGGATCTTAACAAGCTGTGGTGGGACCTGGTGGAGAAGTACCAGATGGTTCATCGGCCCGACGGCCGCAACGCTCCGGATTACGCCAGCAAGATTCACATCGTCGGAGCGCCGGTTTACTACCACAACTACATGATGGGAGAACTGTTCGCCTCGCAGTTGCATCACACGATTGCTCGCGAAGTCTGCGGTGGCAAAGACCCGCGCACGGTGGCCTATGTCGCTGACAAGAAAGTCGGCGAGTTCATGAAGACAAAGGTCATCGCCCCCGGCCAGGTTCTGAGCTGGAACGAACTGACCAAATTCGCGACCGGTGAGGAACTCAACCCGAAGGCGTTCGCCAAGGATTTTCGATCGGAGTAACGCGCAAGCATCACTCCTTCGTTACCGCCTCGTCGAGATTCAGAATCAATCCGCTGACCGCCGTCCAGGCTGCGACTTCCACGGGGTCGAGTGTCGCATCGACGGGCGATTCGCCGGTGCGCAGGACCTCGGCCGCCTCCGCCGGATGGGCACGGTAGTGGGCCAGATGACGCTCGACTCCACGCTGCAGCACGGCGACCTCGCGGTCGTTTGGTTCGCGAGTCAGGACTGAGCGAAACGCCGAACGCAAGCGGCGATCAACGTCGGCGCTGCCGCTGCTGAGCGTCCGCTCAGCCAGTTTGCGAGCGGCTTCGACAAAGCTGACTTCGTTGAGCAACGTGAGCGCTTGCAGCGGTGTGTTGGTGCGAGTCTCACGGACGATGCAGGTCTCTCGTCCCGCCGCGTCGAAGGTGACCATCATTGGCGGAGCGATTGTGCGTTTCCAAAAGACGTACATGCCCCGCCGATACAACGCCGGGCCGTGATCCTGAACGTACTTTTCGGTGCTCTGCAAATCGTCCCACAAGCCCTCTGGCTGATACGGTTTGATCGATGGTCCACCAAGTTGCTCGACCAGTAGTCCGCTCGCTGCCAGCGCCTGATCGCGGACCATCTCGGCCGACAGTCGCGAACGGGGCCCGCGTGCGAGTAGTCGGTTGTCCGGGTCGCGAGCGAGCAAATCGGCGCTGGCCTGTGACGACTGGCGATATGTGGCCGAAGTGACGACGGATCGGACAAGGCGTTTGATGTCCCAACGTGAGGAGAAAGGATGACGGCCATCGGCTACGCCTTGGAACTCGACGGCCAACCAGTCCAGCAATTCTGGGTGCGACGGCCAATCGCCTTGTGAACCGAAATCATCGACCGTCTTCACGATGCCGTTGCCAAACAGTTGCTGCCAGAAACGATTCACGATCACCCGCGCGGTCAGCGGGTGATCGGAAGCCAGCAACCAGCGAGCGAGGTCGAGCCGAGTCGCACGATCGTGAGCCGCGATCGACGTGGGCAGCGCCTTGGGCACTCCCGGTGGAACCGATTCGCCGGGACGGTCGTAGGCTCCGCGGATCAGCACATGTGCGGGACGTGGTTCGGCGACATCTTGCATGACCATGGTCGTCGGAAACGATTCGATCAATTGTTGCTCGGCGAGTTGTAGTTCCCGCAGTTGGCGGTGCCGATCGCCGATTTCAGCGGCGGCATGTTCTGCCAGGAAGCATTCTCGCAGCTTGTTCGCTTGGGCGACCGATCGTTTGGTTGGCGACAACGCCGCAAGCTGCGAGATCGATTCTGGCACTGCGAGGATCGACATCTCGTCGTCGCTGAGTTGCACGTCGAACAGACGCACGTCGTCGATGGCTCCGTGAAACGGCGGAGTCAAACCGCCAAAGCCCACGCGAAAGACATCTTTCGATGCAAACGCCTGGTTCAGCTCATCGAGCACAACGCGCGGTTTCACGAGTTGACCGTTAATGAAGAACTTCACGCCCGCGGCGAACCGCGAGCCATCGTAGCTGACGCCGACATGAACCCATCGGGCCAGCGGAATCGCGTCAGCCGTTTCCACGCGCATCGCGTCGTCGAGCCAGCGTTTGACGAGGTTCAGTTGCAGCTTGCCATTGTCGAGGCACAAGTTGTAACCATCCGAGTTCGGATCGTCTGACATGCGCGACAGGATCGTGCCCGATGCCGCGTCGGCCCGGATCCAGACGGACATCGAGAACGGCTCGAAGAATCCGATGTTCGCGACGTCGCCGACGGCGAGGCGTCGTTGTCCGTCGAATTGCGCCCCTCGGCCGAGTCGCCCTTCGCCGAGTTCCACTGGTGCGCGATCCGCTTCTTTCACGACCGGCGGGCCCGACGTTGGTCCCAGCGGCTGCGGTTGGACTTTGTCCCTTCTGATCGCATCGGGCCGAGCTGGGGCGGGCTTCCCGTCGAGGTCGAATGGAAGATGCAACACTTCGCTGCGTGTCACCGTCCAGTCGATCGTGTCCGGCAGCTTCGCGGCAAGCATTTGTTCCCAGTTCGACTGCAGTTTCGGAACCGACGCAAACAACCGCTCGCTTTCGTTTTCGAGAAGTCTGCGTCGAAGTTGCAAGTCACGCAGTTGTCGTTGCTGGGCGCGTGTCGGCGTTCGGATGAACGGCGGCGAGTTGCCGAATTTGACCGCGCGGCCGCGCTCCGGCACGCGATTGAAGAACGAGTAAAGCTGGTAGTACTCGCGCTGCGAGAACGGATCAAATTTGTGATCGTGGCAGCGGCCGCAGCCCAACGTCAGGCCGAGCCACACCGTCGCGGTGGTGTCCACCCGATCGACGACGTACTCGACGGCGTACTCCTCCGGGATGATCCCACCTTCGGCGTTGCCGCGATGATTACGGTTGAAACCGGTCGCGAGGACTTGGTCCATTGTCGCGTTCGGCAGCAGATCGCCCGCGAGTTGCTCGATCGTGAAGTCGTCGAACGGTTTGTTGTCGTTGAACGCCTCAATGACCCAGTCGCGCCAGCGCCACATGCTGCGGTCACCGTCCGATTGATAGCCGGACGTGTCAGCGTACCGCGCCGCATCCAACCACGGCCGAGCAAACCGCTCACCAAATCGAGGCGAGGCGAGCAAGCGGTCGATGACACGCTCAAACGCAGCGGGGGATTCGTCCGCCAGGAACTCGTCGATCTCGTCGATCGAGGGAGGCAAACCGGTCAGGTCGAGAGTGGCCCGGCGCAGCAATGTCGCTTTGTTGGCCTGCGGAGAGAGTTGCAACCCCTCGCGTTCGAGCCGAGCCATCACAAACCGGTCGATCAAATTTCGAATTTCGAATTTCGGATTTCGGATTTCCGGCGAACCCGGTCGAGCCGGCGGGATGAACGCCCAGTGCCCCTGGTACTTCGCCCCTTGCGCGATCCAGCGGCGGATCGTGGCGATCTGCGCGGCCGAAATCTTCTTGCCCGATTTGGGTGGAGGCATCTGCTCGTCGGCGTCGGTCGAGATCAGCCGGCGAAACAAATCGCTCTTGGCAGGATCACCAGGGACAAGAATGCGATACCCGTCTCGCTCGGCAAACAGTTGCTCATCGTTGTCGAGCCGCAAGTCAGCCTTGCGTTCCTTGGCATCGGGGCCGTGACACTGAAAGCAAACGTCGGACAGGATCGGCCGAATGTCTCGGTTGAACGAGACCGGTTCGTCCTTCGAGTCCGCTCGCGTCAACGGCGAACTCCAAAGTACGAGAACAATCGTAAGGCTGGTCCGGCGAAGGGTCATGGCGGCTACTGTCCTTTGCGTTTCAGCTTGTCGTCGTTGTCCTTCATGAACTGCTTGAGCGTGTCGGCGAAGTCGAGCAGCCGAGTCCATTGTTCGACGTACAGCGTGACCGGCATCCGTTGCAGGCCGTAGACGCTGATCGCCCCCTTCTCGCTGACCTTGCAGTACAGCGTGCCGCGGGCCGGAGCTTCGGTCAGCAACAACTTACCGGCTTGTTCCGGGGTGATCTCGCCCGACGCGACTTTTTGCAGAATATCTTCTTTGGTCATGGGGCACTCCTTTGTTCAAGTTCGCAGATCCGGCTTCAACCGGCCTGTTCGGGTCGTGCGGATTCTAAAGCCGAATCGACCGGACGCCTACGTTCGGCCAAGCGATCTGATGTAGCCGTCCGAACTACGCTGGAGTCGCGACCAAGCATGCCGATACGATACTGCCCCGTGGGAGGTACTCATGCTGACGTTTCTCGATGATGGCGTTTCACTGTGCGATCGCGTCAACCGGCGCGAGTGGTTGCGTGTCGGCAGTCTCGGTGTGGGAGGCTTGTCGCTCACGCATTTGCTGGCGGCGAAGAACTCCGCGCGAGCGGCGACAGGCACGAGCAAGGCACCGGCTGCCGCATTCGGCAAAGCGAAGTCGGTGATCCTGTTCTGGCTGACCGGCGGAGCGCCTCAGCACGAGACGTGGGACACGAAGCCGGACGCTCCGCCAGAGATTCGTGGTTCGTTTGGCCCGATCGCGTCGAAGACTCCCGGCTTGTTCGTCGGCGAGTTGATGCCGAAGACCGCGATGCTCACCGACAAGATTTCCGTGCTGCGAGCGGTTGTCACCGGCGATAACGCCCATTCGTCCAGCGGCTATCAAATGCTGACCGGCGTGCCGCACATTCCGCTCAACGCCGAGAGCGTGACAGCGAAAGCTCCGAACCTCTGGCCGTGCGCCGACTCGATCGTGCGGTCGCTGCGACCGGCGCGAAACGGATTGCCGCCGTCGGTCGTGCTCCCCGAACACATTTGGAACGACGGAAACTTTCCGTGGCCGGGACAGGATGCCGGGTTCCTCGGCAACAAGGCGGACCCGTGGCTGATTCACTGCGACCCCAGTTCGCCCCAATTCAAAGTCCCCGCGCTGTCGTTTCCGGACGAGATCAGCTCGCTGCGGTTCGATGCGCGGCGAAGTCTGCTCGACCAGGTCAATCGGCACCTCGATCAGTCCTTGCAAGGGGGATCGGTTCAACGTTTCAACGACGACACGCAGCAGGCGATCGGTTTGCTCAGCGCGTCTGCCGCGCGAAAGGCGTTTGACTTGTCGTCGGAGCCGGAAGCGGTGCGCGATCGCTATGGTCGGTCGAGGTACGCACAGAGCGTGTTGCTGTCAAGGCGATTGGTTGAGGCGGGAGTATCCATTGTCCGCATCAACTGGACGCGGATCAAAGATCAGCCGAACCAAGGTGGCTGGGACACGCACGCGACTCACGCGAAGGCGCTCGAATCGCTGCTCATGCCGATCATGGATCAGTGCTATTCGGCGCTGCTGGAGGACTTGTCGCAGCGCGGATTGCTCGATGAAACGCTGGTCGTGTGGTGCGGCGAGTTCGGTCACACCCCGAAGATCAACGGAAACGCCGGTCGCGATCACTGGGGCCAGTGTTTCTCGGTCGCGTTGGCTGGCGGCGGCATTCGTGGCGGAGTCGTTCACGGTGCCTCTGACAAAGACGCCGCCTTCCCCATCGAAGGCCGAGTGACCCCCGCCGACATACTGGCGACGGTTTACCATTGCCTCGGCTACTCACCGGAGACCGAGATGCACGATACCGTCGGCCGCCCGTTCCCGATCAGTCGTGGCGAAGTCATCGAGGCCGTGCTGTGATGAGCGTTGCAAAAGCGTTGTCGCTGATCATCGCTTCTGCCATCGCCTTCACGCTCATCGGCGGAGTTGTTGGCTTTGGACTTGGACGGTTTGTCCCAAATTACTATCGCACGATCGCGCGCGACGGCGACGCACCGGGCTTCGACCCGCTCGCGTTTGGCGTTGGACAAGGTGTTACTCAAGGATTGATCGTCGGAGTTGCGGTCGGCATAGCATTGGTTGTGATTCTCGGATGGTTGGACTTACGATCGCTAACGCGAATTGCCAATGATCAGGAATGAGGAGCGAAAGTTGAACCAATACGTTGAACCGCTCGGAATGCGAGTTCTCATCCGCAAAGACGAAGGTCGCCAGAAGACGCGCGGCGGCATTGTGCTTCCCGACCACGCTGAGATCCCGACGATCACCGGCCGCATCGTCGAGGTCAGCGTGCAGGTGCAGCGTGATCACGACTTTCCGATTGAGAAATACGACAAGGTTTTGTTCCATCCGAAGAATGCGATCCCCGTCGACTTCGAGCAGACCAACGTCCTGTACGTCGTCCCGGTGGCTGACATCGTTGCCGTCTTCCGCCGCAATCCTGAACCCAAGCGAGACGCTGACGACGAAATGGACGAACTCGATTCCGCCGATGGCGAGTTGGCGGAAGAATGAGCCGGATCGCGATCATCGGCGGTGGCATTTCGGGCCTCTCGGCTGCGCTGCGGGTCCACGAACTCGCGACCGAGCAGAACCGTGACGTGCGGATCACATTGTTTGAAAACTCCGACCGCCTCGGTGGTGTGCTGCGAACCGAACGGATTGGCGAGTACCTTGTCGAACACGCCGCCGACATGTGGATCACGAACAAGCCCGAGGCGAATGGGCTGTGTGAGAGACTGGGACTCGCAGACCGGCTGATTCCAACCGACGCGAAGTTCCGCAAGTCGCTCGTCCTCCGCGGCGGCAAGGCGTATCCGGTTCCCGAAGGCTTTCAGCTCATGGTGCCGGAGCAGGCCTGGCCGATGCTCCGCTCACCTTTGCTGAGCTGGTGCGGGAAACTGCGATTGCTCGGCGAAGCGTTCGTCCGATCTCGCCGCGACGGAGCGGACGAAAGCCTCGCCAGCTTCGTCCGTCGCCGTTGCGGAACGGAAGCCTTCGAGCGACTCGTGCAACCGCTCGTCGGCGGCATCTACACCGCCGATCCAGAAAAGCTCAGCCTCAAGGCGACGTTGCCTCGGTTCATCGACATGGAACGTGAACACGGCAGCCTGATTCGCGCCGCGCTCCGTTCTTCGCGAGCGAAATCTTCCGGCACCAGCGGCGCCCGCTACGGCATGTTCGTCAGCCTGCCGAACGGCATCGAAGAATTGGTCACCACGCTGACTCGCCGCGTCGCTGAAATTGCCGACATTCGGTGTGCATCACCGGTGCAGCGTGTCGCTTGGATGCCCCTGTCCGAAGGTTCAGACGAGGACGTCCAAGCGACCTTCACGATCGACAGTGTCGAGCACTTCGATGCAGTGGTCCTCGCCGTACCATCGTTCGTCGCGGCGAGATTGCTTGCCGAGAATCATCCAGGGTTTTCGAACGAATTGAATCGTATCGAATACGCCTCGACCGTCATCGTCGCCAGCGGTCACAGGCTCGCCGACATCGAGCATCCGCTGGACGCTTTCGGGTTCGTCATTCCCCACATCGAGCGCCGCAAGCTGTTGGCTGTCTCGTTTACCAGCCGCAAGTTCCCCGGCCGAGCGCCCGATGGCCACGTCTTGCTCCGCACGTTCATCGGCGGAGCATTGCAGCCAGAATTGTGTGAGCTTGACGACGCAGCGATCTTGGAAGTCGTCCGCCGTGAACTGAGCGAACTGCTTGGAGTCCGTGGCGAACCGGATTTCATTCGCGTCCTGCGACACACGCGAGCGATGCCGCAATATCACGTCGGACATCTCGATCTCGTCGCACGCATTCAAGGCGAAATGCAGAAGACTCCTGGACTGGCTCTTGCGGGAAGTTACTTGACCGGTGTCGGCATCCCCGACTCGATCGCCAGCGGCGAAGCAGCAGCAACCAAAGTGATGACGTGTCGAAATGTGAGTCGCAGGAGCAACTCGTCTACGTAGCCGACATCGCTCAGCGTGCCGCCCTATTTCGACAGGTTTGGAGTTCGGCAATCCATTCGCGTTCCACGTCCGCGCGATCTGCGGCTGGCCATTGCAGCGCTGGTTCGATCACTTCTTGGGCGGACATCGCTTGGCTCCTTGGGCGAGAACGCTAATGCAGAGTCGTCCGTTTGATTCGTCCACCTTCAGCACCGGCGAGTGGATGGAACACGACAAACGCGGCAGGATCAATCTCTCGCACGATGGTCTTGACCTTGCCGATTTCCAGTCGGGTTATGACGCAATACAGGATTCCGAGTTCGTGCCCCGTCATGCCGCCGTGACCCTTGTAGATCGTGACGCCGCGTCCGAGTTCGTGGGTGATCCGCTCGCGGATCGCGGCGCTTCGTTCGGACATGATCGTGATCGCGGTGTATTCATCAATGCCATGCAGTACGAAGTCGAGCGTCTTCGCCGCCGTCAGATACGTCAGGATCGAGTACAGCGCTGGCTCAACGCCAAGTACAAAGATTGCGACTACAAACAACAGGATGTTGAACAGCAGAATCACATCGCCCACGCTCAGCAGATGGCTGCGTTTGCTGACGAGCAGCGCGGCGATCTCCGTCCCATCGAGCACCGCTCCGCCACGCATCGCCAATCCAATTCCCGAGCCGATGAAGAAACCGCCGAACACCGCCGTGAGCACCAAGTCCGGCGTTACGTCGGGATAGGGAATGACGGCCAGACCGAGCGTCAGCCCCGCTATCGCCAGAATGCTCCGAATCGCGAAAGCTCGCCCGATCTGTTGGTATCCCAATGCGATGAACGGCAGGTTGACCACAGGCAGCCATATCGCGAGCGGCAGCTTCGTCATCTTGGCCAGCAACATGCTCACTCCGGTGACGCCACCGTCGATGAAGTTACTCGACAACAAGAATCCGTTCAGCCCCATGCCGGCCGACAGAATGCCAAACACGATCAGCACCGCGTTCAATGCTTCTCGAATTGATCGGCTCATGCTCTCAACTCCATTGGCTCATTCCGCAGTTGTCACTTTCCATCCAGCTTCAGCAACTTGATAGCGTTGCCTCGAAAAATTTTGAACTGCACTTCCTCCGGCAGATTGAACGAACCGAGCAACTCGAACTGCGGGATCTTTTGGCCGGGCATGAGGACGTCGGTGCCGAACAACAGTTGGTTGGCGTTGCGGATCAGGAAGTCGCGGGCGAAAGCGGGGTCGCGGGCGAGGGCTCGTTCGCCGCCGGGTTCGGAGAGGTCGCCGTAGAGGTTCGGGTATTTTTTCATGAGGCGATCCAACGCGCCGCCCTCCGTGACCTTCTTCGGGACTTCGGGGTAGCGGCCGAAATCCTCGAACGTCGCGTCGCCGCTGATCGAGGCCCAGAAGCCGGCGGCGTGGCCGATCAGCGGCAGCTTCGGAAACGCCTTAAGCACGTTCTCCAGCCGAGGCAGTCCCGGCGTATCCGGGTTGCGAATGTCGTCGAGATGAAACAGGATCGGCAGCCCGACCGACTCGCACGCTTCGTACAACGCCATCTGCTGCGGAGCGTCAAACCACAATCCGGTCTTGTGCTCGCCCAGCCCGCGGCAGCCGGTGTCTTGATACCGCTTGAGGATGTCGGCGATCCCCTTCACGCCGGCGACATGCCCGGTTCGCTGACCCGGCGCGGTGACGGCTCGCGGATCGACTGTGCAGAACGGAATGATCCGCTCCGGATACAGTTTGAACGCCGCGATCGCCGTCGTCACCGGCTGAGCCACCGGAGCCGACTCCGGCGAAATCAACGGCAGCACGCACGCCTTCTCCACGTCATGCTCATCCATGAACCGCACGAGCAACTCCGCCGTCAGCTCTTGCCCAAAGTAAAACGCTCCCAGATGTGTGTGGATGTCGATGTACTTGATCTTCCGTGCGGGCTTGTCGGCAGCCGTGATGCGACCGCCATTGAGAAGAAACGCAACGCTTGATGCGACGGCAGCCGAGAGAAGCTGGCGACGATGACTTCGAGCAAGCATGATCGGGGTCTCCTTGACGGCGACATTACAAAGGTCGTTGCGATTGTACCTCGCAATCCAGGCGGAAAGAGGTAACACGATCGTCAGGGAGCGGCCGACGCGGGCTGCTCCCCGATGGTCGCAGTACGGATGTCGTCAGTCACTTCGGTCGTCGAATTACAACGCAATCGAAACACGAATTGATTGCAGCCGAGGCTTTTCGTTCGCGTCAGCTTGAGCAACTCAAAGCCGCGTTGCTCGTGGAAGTAGATGACGTCGTCCGGTTTGGCGACTTCGAACGGCAGGCCGCCGATCCAGTCGATCCAGTCGTGGACGGGGGACATGCCACGCTCGTGGTGATACGCCGCGAACTTGTTGCGACGGGCGACCAAACTGGCGACGCACATCCGAGCGAAGAAGCCGGGCACCCAAATCGCCGTCATCGCCCACCGGCCGAGCGTGCAGCAGCAATACGTCCGCTTCACCGCCAGCCACATCCGCGACAGCCAACCTTGGTCGTTGTAGAGCGCGATGAACAACCGGCCGTTCGGAGCAACCAGCCGAGTCACGTTCTCGATCGCTTGCCACATCGCTCCGGTGTGATGCAAGACACCCCAGGAATATACGACGTCGAATTGACCAAGTGTCTTAAGATAGGCCGTGTCGATCACGCTGGCTTGCTGGATCGTCCAATGCGGATCGTCGGCAAAGTAGCGTCGCTTGAGCTCTTGCGTGCAGCCAACGGAACTCGGATCGAAGTCGAACGAATGCACGGTCGCTCCGAGCTGTCGCGCGGCAAGCGAAAACATTCCGCTGCCGCTGCCGGCATCGCAGAATCGCAGACCATCGAGCCGATCGAGACCGAGCTGAGTTTGCAGAGACTTAACGGCATTCTCGATCCGTTCGTCATTGAGCAGCGTGAGAAAACGACGCCAATTTTTTCCGAACTCGAATCGTTCGCCAGATGCGACCTCACTCTGGAAGTGGTCGGGTGAAGGAACTCTGTTCCCGGAGAGAGTCGCTGGCAAATCGGAGTCTGTGGCAGGCAAATCAATCGCCTTACAGTTGTGGAATCGGTGGGATGAACGCATTGCAAAGTGCAGAGTGAAGAGTGCAAAGTGCAAAATGGCAAAAAGATTCACATCGCCAGATATTTTGCAGTTTGCACTCCGCACTTTTCGCTTCTCCTCTCAAAGCAGCCCTCTTGTCCCGTTTGAGGGGTTGAACTACTATCGGTTCGGTGTTTTGGACTGAGCTTTTGGCTTAATTCTTCTGTCGCTCTTGCCCATCGAAAGCATCTCATGAAGCTGACGAATCCGTCACGAACCGCGTGGACATTATGTGCTGGTTTACTCTTGTTGGCTGCGGTCACGGGCTTTGCTGATCGTTTGGCGGCGAATCATCCGAATGACGAGACCACCACGAAGCTTGTCTGCAACATGGTGCAGAAATATCACATCAGCCAGCACCCAATTGATGACCAGATTTCCGGCAAGTTGGTGGACCGCTTTCTGAAGACGCTCGACCCGCAGAAGCTGTACTTCACTCAGCCGGACATCGACGAACTCAGCAAGTTCAAAACCACGTTGGATGATCTGGTGAAAGCCGGCAACACGCAATTTGCCTATGACGTGTGGGACATGTATCTGCAGCGGGTCGAACGACAGATGGAGGTCGCTCACAAGCTGATCGACACACCGCACGATTTCACCGTCGATGAGTCCATCGAGGTCGACACCGACAAGATCGCTCCCGCGAAGACTCAAGACGAGCTCAATGACCGCTGGCGTCGGCGGATCAAGTTTGAACTGATCAACGCTCGGCTCGACAACGAGGACATCGCTGCTGGCAAGCAGAAGCCCAAGGCTGGTCCCGGCCGCGAGAAGACTCAGACTTCGCCCGTTGATCCCCAGGAACGGTTGCACAAGCGGTATCGAATGTTGCAAAAGGCGGCAAAAGAGACCGAAGATCCTGAAAAATTGGAGCTGTACCTTTCGGCGCTGACGCACTGCTTCGATCCGCATTCGAGCTACATGTCGCCACAGTCTCAGGAAGAATTTCAAATCGCGATTGCGCTGAACCTGGACGGCATTGGCGCGTCGCTGCAATCTGAGGATGGCTTCACGATTGTCCGCGAGATCGTCAAGCCCGGAGCCGCCTCCGAAGATGGACGCCTCAAGGCAGGCGACAAGATCTTGGCGGTCGGACAAGAGACTGGTGAGATGGTTGACATCATGGAAATGAAGCTCAGCAAAGTGGTCCGAATGATTCGCGGCAAGCGTGGTACCAAAGTCCGCTTGCAAGTGAAGAAAGGTGATAGTGGGGAAGTCTTGCTCTACGAGTTGACTCGCAAGAAAATCGAACTGACTAACGCGGAAGTCAAAGGGGAGATACTCGAAGCCGATAAGCGGATTCCCGGTCGCAAGGGACGCATTGGTGTCATCAACATCCCGTCGTTCTATCGCGACTTCCAAGCCTTCCAAGATGGCGTCGAGAATGCCAAGAGCACCGCTCGCGACGTTCAGGCGGTATTGCAGAAATTCCAGCAGCAAGGTGGGGTTGATGTGGTCATCGTTGATCTGCGAACCAATGGTGGCGGGGCGCTCAGCGAAGCGATCGATGTTTCCGGGCTGTTCATCGACAAAGGCCCGATCGTCCAGGTCAAAGAACAGAACGGGCGAATCAAATCACATGACGACGATATTGAAGGTGTGGTGTACAACGGACCGATGGTTGTGATCTGCAACAAGTTGTCGGCATCGGCTTCGGAAATTTTTGCGGGAGTTATCAAGGACTATCAGCGCGGGATCATCGTTGGCGACACCACCACGCATGGCAAAGGGACCGTTCAAAACGTAATGCCCGTCACTTCGGGCATGTTCTTGAACCGCACCGATCGCGGAGCGCTCAAGCTGACCATTCAACAGTTCTACCGCGTCAACGGCGACAGCACACAAAAGGACGGCGTGAAATCGGACATCGTGCTGCCATCGCTGATTGACAAAATGGATCTCGGCGAATCATCGCTGGACAACGCGCTGGAATTTGACCGCATCCCGCCTGCATCCCACGCATCCGCTGACATGGCTAGCGAGAAAATGATTTCGGCTTTGCGGGATCGCTCGGAACGCCGAGTCACCGCCGATCCAAAATTTCAGGAAATCAAGAAGGACGTCGATCGCTATCTCGAACGAAAGAATCGCAAGGCGATTTCGCTGAACGAGTCGGTCCTCAAAGCGGAGCGGCATCAGGACAAGAAGGAGCAGGACGAAACCGACAAGGATGACCCCAGCACACGCGGCAGCGACGCTCCGATCTTCCCGGTCGATACCTACAACGACGAGGTGCTGCAAATCTCGTTGGACTACGCGACGTTGCTGCGAAATCCGCAAGCGGCGCAAAAGTAAGTCCCCCTTTTGAGCCGGGCTGAAATTGGCGAATCGATTTCAGGCGTTGATCGAGTCAGCAGGAAAGGCTGGTCTGCGACATCAGGGTCGTAGTCCATTCAGGCCGATCGAGCGGCCGTATTGTGCAATCAACTCGGCCGGCGTGATGCCGTAGGCTCGGCTGAGAGCCTCTTCTGGGGTGAAGCCTTCTTTGATTCCCAAGATGAACATTCGATAGCGGCCAGGGTCGATTTGCAGCATGAAGTTGGTCAAGTTGGAAGCGATGCCATATTGCCATGGCTGTAAGTTGGCTCGTTCGTCGAAGAAGTTCACGCCCAGCGAGCCTGTTTGCCGCAGACGATCGACTCCGTCCTTTTGTCGCTCGGTGACCGCCTTGCTTTGTGTGACAATTGTTCCTGCGACCCAGTCGGCAATGCCCTCGTTGATCCAAGGTGGTATGTGAACTGAAGATCGCAGCCGATGCAGAAAGCCGTGAGCCGTTTCGTGAACCAGTACGACCGCAAAGTACGACGGGTTGTTGCCGCGATAACAACTGATGATCGCACGTCCGTCGCTGGCGGAATGATGCAGGCCTTGAGCTCCTTGCGTGTCCGAATTATCCATGAAGGTCCGCTCAAAGGCGTGAAATGATTCCTCGTTGAGGAATGCCAAGACCATGCACTTTCCCAACCAGATGTTTTTGTCTTTGGGAACACCGAACGCGCTGCTGAGTTTGGAGTACATCGCATCTAGCGATGCGACATACGGCGTCATTTGAGCCGCCGGAATATCTGACAACACCATGAAGAATCTGGTTTCATACAGCTTGAGAGGAAACTGGTAGTCCGCCTGCACCTTCTGCAAGAATTCTTTGTACTCAGCAATCGTTTTGGTTCGTTCGTCGTCGGATGGGTCATCCCACAATTGATTACCAGTGCCTTTCAGACGCTCCGTGACATCGAGGTCTCGCTGAGTGACATCGAGCAGCGTAGGCCCCTTTTTGGCGGGATCGAGCCGCACGTCGTAATCGCGGTTGCCCGAGCGAACTCTTGCGATGGATGTGCCGGCGAGCTTTTGCTTCTTCTTGCCATCGGCATCTTGAAGTCCCAATAGCTTGAGCGTCTCGTCTCCTTTGCCAAGCTGAGTCTCCGTGACTTCAAAATCGGTCAGCGTCTTACCGTTGGAAAGTACGACCGTCACTGTTTTGCCGACGGCGATCGGCGACTCTTTGCCAGTCAGTGGCGCGACGTACTTCGCGAGTTCCTCCTCAAGATCGTTGGGCTTCTTCGCCGAGGATTTCACTTTGGGCTTCGTCGTTTGGGACCAGCTTGACTCGGCGAACCAGAGGCCGATCAGCACTCCCGCGACCGCCATAAGCGGCGAAAGACGTCTGACAAACTGGACTGGAATCATCGCAAAATCCTCGGATTGGCGATTTTTGTTCGTTTCCGCGAAATGCCCGTGTCACAATCTCCGCATTGCAGTCGCTCATCTCGGAAGTCACAAGACCCACAATGTCCCGTTCCATACAAACTCCATCGGAATCGAATGTCCAAGTGGCCCACGGTGTCGTGGAATTTGACACTTCATCGCCGTTGCAGGAAGCGTTAGTGATCGACGCGCTGGGCGACGTCATCGGCAACCGAGTGCTCTGTACGTCGCTTGGTCGAGGGCAGTTCGCGTGCGCAGTGGCCAATCGCTCGCCGGAGTTTGAAGTCACTTGCTTTTTCCTGGACGTCTTCTTGGCCAAGAAGTCTCGCGAAGAGATCGCCCTCAGGCCGGGCAGCGTTTCGGTGATTTGCGAGACCGACTTTCCCAAGGGACCGTTCGACACCATCGTCCTGCCGTTCCGAAAAAATGGTGAAGCGGAACTGACACGGGAGTTGCTGCAGCAAGCTCACGAGCGTCTGGAGATCGGCGGTCGGTTGATCGCCTCAACCAACAATCCGAATGACGACTGGCTACACGATCAAATTCAATTGCTGTTCGGAAAGGTCACGAAACGCCCTGCGACGCGCGGCGTCGTGTATCTCGCTAAAAAGACGGAGCCGCTTCGACGGGTGCGAGAATTCACAGCGAACTTCGCTTTTCGCGACGGTGAGCGTGAACACTTGATTCATGCAGTGAGCCGTCCCAGCGTTTTTAGCCATCGCCAGCTCGATGTCGGTGCGCGTGCCTTGCTGGAAGCGACTGAAGCCAGCCAGGCGGTCTTGCCGGGTAGCCGCATCCTCGACCTTGGATGTGGGGCGGGGACCGTCGGCATCGCGCTGGCGCTCCGCCAGCCTGGAGTTCATGTTCATGCGGTCGATTCCAATCCGCGCGCTCTGCAATGCACGCTGTACGGCGCGGAGTTGAACGGGATTAAGGTCATCAGTCAGCCCATCAAGCCATCGCAGGCAGGAGGCCCCCTTTCCGAGGAAGAGCATTCGTGGCTATCGATTCAGTTGGACGACTCCGGCCACGTTCGATTCCCCAGCACTTTTGATCTCGTCGTGGCCAATCCGCCGTATTATTCGAACTGGGCCATCTCCGCGATCTTCATCGAAGCGGCGGCGCGTGCTCTCAAACCCGGTGGCCGATTGTTTCTCGTCACCAAGAGCCCGAATTGGTATCGCAACAATCTGCACTTCGTGCTGTCCGACGTCGAGATTCAAGATGTCCGCGGTTATTCCATTGTGACTGCTCGCCAAAAACGCGGATTGGCAAAGTAGCTTGGACACGCACGTCCATCAGGCTGTTTCCGAAACACCGTCCGTCCGCCGACGACCGTTCGCTCGACAGCCAGCTTCACCAGTTCGTCATTTGCGCAGGCGAGGTAATCACGATTCACCACGACGAAATCGGCAAGTGTGCCGACCTGCAGTTGTCTGAGGTTCGATTCGTCAAAGCTCAGATAAGCCGGCCATTGCGTGCTGGTACGAAGCGCGTCGATGCATGAGAGTGCTTGCGTAGGATCAGGAACGTTGCCTTCTCTGGTTTTACGAGTGACCGCGATCGACAACATCAGGAGCGGATTGCCGATGTCGTCACGGAAGGCTTCACTGTCTTCGAGCTGGTTTTTGAGATCTAGCAGCCTCTGAGCCTCGAAACACTTCGTGTGGAGCACCCACTTATCAAATACTGAAATGTACAACACCGAATCCGTTGCGCAGGCCGCATCGAGTTCTGCAGGCATCGGAAGCGACGTTCTTTGTCGCGAGTGATCCCATTGCGCGGCACCTCGAGCCATCGTTCGGCCGGGACATCGCGAACAACAAGGCCGTTCGCGGAATTCGTGTGCGCATCATCATCTCCATTTCCTCTGTCCGCCGAGGGAATCAGATCAAGATGTCACGAACGACACGAGCTTGCTGTGTCTCGATGAGTTGGCTGGTACCGGTCGCTCGCGGGAAAGCAACTCGGTGCGGGTCGAGACCGAACAGATGGAACAGAGTTGCGTGGTAGTCGTGGTGCATGACGACGTTTTCAACAGCCTTGTGGCCGATCTCGTCGGTGGCTCCGTAGGTCAGACCGCCCTTCACACCGCCGCCCGCGATCCATTGGCTGAAGCCGTAGGTGTTGTGGTCGCGGCCGATGTTCTTTTCGTTTTGAATGACCGGCAGTCGTCCCATTTCGCCGCCCCAGTGGACCAGCGTTGTGTCGAGCAGGCCACGTTCTTTGAGGTCTCGCACCAGCGCGGCGGCGGGTTGGTCGATCTTGAGACAAACTTTCGGCAGGCTGGTGATGATTCCGCCGTGATGGTCCCACTCTTGGTTGGCCGTGAAAAGCTGCACGAATCGCACGCCACGCTCGACAAGCCGGCGGGCGATCAGGCAACGAGTGCCGAACTCACGCGATTCCTTGCGGTCGAGTCCGTACATCGACTGCGTGGCCTTCGTTTCGCCGGAGATGTCGAACGCCTCTTTCGCAGCCGACTGCATCTTTGCCGCAAGTTCGTAGCTGGCGATGCGCGCGGCGAGATCATTTTCGCCAGGTCTGTCGGCAAGATGCTCGCGGTTGATTTGATTGAGGTACTCGAGGAATCGCTCCTGCGGTTTGCCTTGCATGTGTGGCGGTGGATCGAGGTTCGCGATCCGCGGCTCGGTCGGTCGCGCGACCGTCCCCTGAAACAGCGACGGCAGGAAACCGTTCGACCAGTTGTAGACACCCTCAACCGGCAACGAGGCTGGATCTCGCAACACGAGGAACGCGGGCAGATCATCGTTCTCGCTGCCTAGAGCGTACGTCATCCAAGAACCGAGCGACGGACGTCCGGGGACGACGACTCCCGATTGCAACGCCAGGATTGACTGGCCGTGATTGTTCACGCCGGTCCGCATCGAGCGAATCACGCAGATGTCATCGGCGACGTCGCCCAAATGTGGCAGCAGTTCGCTGAGTTCCGTGCCGCAGTCGCCGTGCGGGCGAAACTTCCACGGACCGGCAAACAGCTTGCGGCTGGCTTGATCGGTGCTGTCGAATTTGAAGTCGCCGCCGGAGTAATCCTGCATGTGATGCTTGGACAGTTCCGGTTTCGGATCGAGCAGATCAACGTGGCTTGGCCCACCCTGCATGAACATCGAGATCATTGCGTGAGCACGCGGTTCGCTGTGTGGCTGTTTCTGCTTCAAGTCAAATGTCGGCCGTTCGAGAGTCGGCTTCGCCGGAGCGGCGGCAATTCCGTCACGTTCCATCAGCCAAGTCAGCGCCAGTGAGCCAAGCGAAAAACCCTGAGTGGCGAGAAAATGGCGGCGGTTGAGCATGGTTCTTTTTCCCAATCGTTCAATCGACGTACAAGAAGCCGTTCGAAATCAGCAAGGCTTGGCAGAAACTGGTCAAGGCCCGTTGAGACGGAGGCACAAGATTCTTCTTGTCGGACGGCTGTGCGGCGAATTGTTCGGCATGTTCAGTGAGGAACGCGACGGCCGATTGAATTTGTGTCTCAGTCGGGTCACGTGCCAGTGTCAGTCGCCAGGCGAGCCGAGCTTGAGTGGCCGGGACGCTGCCGGCTTCGCGAGCGACTCGTTCGGCCAATGCTGTGGATTGATCCGCGGCAAAATCGTTATTCATCAGCATCAACGATTGCGGAGCGACGGTGGACGGCGTGCGGACCGCACAATTCGGGCTGAGCGTCGCGGCATCAAAGGTCTCGAGCATCGCCAACGGCATCGTGCGGCGAACGCTGATGTACAGGCTACGGCGGTATTCCTCGCCGTGGAGCGGCACTATCTTGCCCGTCGGGCGACCGGCGGTGTCGCGCGTGTCGACGCCGACAATGATTTGCCCCGTCTCGTCGGGTGTGACGGGAATCGGTGCTCCGAACAGCTTTGCAGTCAGTTGATCGCCGACCGCGAGCATCGCGTCACGCACCGTCTCGGCTTCCAGACGGCGGATCGACATGCGGCCGAGCAATCGATTGTCGGGATCGACAGGTTCCAGCTCCGGTCGCCGACGTGACGACTGCCGATAGGCCGTCGACATCATCAGGGTGCGATGCAGCTTTTTGAGAGACCAGCCGCTGCGCATGAATTCGTCGGAGAGCCAATCGAGCAACTCCGGGTGCGATGGCTGTTCGCCGAGTCGTCCGAAGTCTCCGGGCGTTGCGACCAAGCCACGTCCGAAATGGTGCATCCAGATGCGGTTCACGAAAACGCGTGCGACGAGCGGATGTTCGCCGCTCGTCAAAAGCCGAGCGTACGCCAAGCGGCGGCCGGAGGTCGGCAAATTCTCATCATCGCGAGGGATCGTGATGTTTGAAGCGGTAGCCAGCACCTTCAATTCGCCCGGTGCGACTTCTTGTTTGGGCTGAGCGAATTCGCCTCGAAAGAACAGGAACGTCGGCGAGATCTTGCCGGGGACTTCGGTCAGGCAATGCGCGAAATCGTCCTCCGGTCGAATCGCTCGCTGTGCGGCGATCAGCTTGTTGTATTCGTCCATGATCGCTTTGTGCTCGTCCTTGAGATTACGATCGATCAAATTCACGCCGACAGCCGCCTTGGGATGATCCGCGAGCAACTGCTTCTGCTCCTGAGTTCGCTGAGCGAGCGGCGTTTTGAAGGCCTCGCGAATCTTCTCCTTCAACTCGTCGGGGAGTCCTTCCATGTTCCTTTCGCGAAAGGACGCAGCCAGTTCCTCGATCTTGTCGGCTCGTTCCTTTTCGAGCCGCTTGATTTCGACATCGCACTTCTCGGCGAGCTCGATCTGCTGGACCGTCCATAGCGAGATGAGCCGAGCGTTCGGATTCCGCCAGTCCTTCCAATCGAGAGCCGGCTCAAAGATCGCTCGCATCCGGTAGTAATCGACTTGCGAAATTGGGTCGTAGCGGTGCAGATGACACTGAGCACACCCCACCGTCAAACCTAACAGTGATGAGCTGACAATCTTGATCGTCTCGGCCATGCAATCGTTGCGGGCGATGTCTTGATTGACCGCGGCATCACCCGTTCCATCCGGCCCCATGCGAAGGAATCCCGTCGCGATGAGCATGTCCGCTTGTTGCGCCGTGAGGTCGCGATACTGAATTGGAGCCTTCCCCTTCACCGGCGCACGATCTCCCAATGTGACCGAGAGGAGCAGTTCGTCGCCCGCGAGTTGCTCGCGAATCAGTTCATCCCACGGACGGTCGGAGTTGATCGCCCGGATCAACCAGTCTCGGTACTTGAAGGCCCACTTGCGTTCGAGGTCTTTCTCGCCGAAGCCATCACTGTCGGCATATCCGGCGATGTCGAGCCAGTGCCGTGCCCACCGTTCTCCGTAGTGCGGCGACTCCAGCAATCGATCGATCAGCCGCTCGTAGGCACCTGGTTCGCGATCCTCCAAAAAGTCATCGACCTCTGCCGGAGACGGCGGCAATCCGAGCAAATCGAACGACGCACGCCGTACCAGCGTCGCCGCATCGGCATCCTCGGAGAACAAAAGTTTGTCCTCTTCGAGACGAGCCAGTAAAAACGCATCGATGGGAGTGCGTAGCACGTCGGCCCGTTTCACTCGCGGGATGCTCGGTCGTCGAATCGGCTGGAACGACCAGAATGATCGCTCTTCTTCGGTCACATCATCGTCCGAAATCGCTTCCGGCTCTGGCCGAAGCGTCTTCGTTCCGGCATCAATCCACGCCGCGATGATTTGCCGTTCCTTTTCGGTCAGCTTCTTCTCGCCGGGCGGCATCTCACCAGCCGTAATTCGCTTCCAGAGCAAACTGTCGGCATGATTGCCGGCGACGACCGCTGGGCCAGACTCGCCCCCCTTGGCGATCAACCGAGCCAGTCGCAAGTCGAGTTTCGCTTCCTGCTTCGCTTCTTCGCCGTGACACTGAAAACAGTGCGACTTGAGAATCGGCCGCACTTGCGATTCAAACAGCGGCGAGCGGCTCGCGCGGGGGACCGACGGACGCTCTTCCGCGAGCGTCGCTGCGACAGGCGCGATCAAACACAGCAAAAGCAGGCAAGTTCGAAGCATGGTGGGCTGCGAGGTGGGAAGAAGAAAGTCGCGATAATATATCGGACAACCTTCGCCGAGGCGTATCGCTTTTCCAGAATTTCGACCGCAGCGACTCCTGAGTTCCCTCTCGCCCGCGCCCCTCGAAGTCGATTGCAACACCGCATCGTCGACTGCAATCAGCACTACGCCGGATTGTCTGCGGCATTCAACTCCGCCATCCGCCCGATCACGGTTGTTGCCATCCTGACGACGGCCCATCAAATCGAGAGTCGCCTGGCTCTCCGCGACTATTTGGCCAGAAGCTCGGCGATTTGCGGAAAAACCGATGCCTGCTGTCACCACAACCAGATTCCGCGGGATTGGCACCCCGACTGCAAATGAATGATGCCAACCGAATCGAAGTCAACGATTCAGATGGGATGGTCTCGCTGAAGCGAATGCGGGATTCGACTCGTTTCGGGCACTCTGGGGCTCAGAAGGAATTAAGCCATGACCACTCTGTCAAAGACCAAGAAAGCGATTCGCGAACTGACTGAGTTGCGAACAGACGACTCCCTCAAGAAATCTGCCGAACGCCATCGCTGTTGCCGTTGCTGCCGATGTTGTCGCGGTGGCCGGTAGCTCCTGAACCATGCGGCGAGTGGAGGCCGTCCAGCCCCGATTGTGTGAGCGTTCTCAATCGCACTCAATCCTATCGCCGCATCCGCCTGTTCTACTGGCCACTCGCCGTTTGATTTTGGATACAGAAATTGGAAGGAATCCGCCATGTCTCTCAGCATGGTCGACACTGCTCGCATTGCCACATCGGAACGATTCACCGTGCCAGGAATCGGTTATGCCCTCCGCGAACAGAATCGCGACATCCTGAACGACCCAGCCATCAACGCGGTCGAGATCACGTTTGAACGAGCCGATGACCCGCTTCGTATCGACCGCTACCTCGGCGAACAGGAATTCGAGCACGTCGGGATTCACGCGTTGAAACTGTCGGTCGCCAGTCCGGACGCTCCCGGTCGCGATTATCTCGACGCGCTGCTGGCGATCGCCGAAGAGAACGATGCCGAATCGATCAGCGATCACCTGGGCTTCACTCGCGATGCTCAGCATGGTGCTGAGATGGGGCACTTCGCTCCACCTCCATTCACACCGGCCGCGCTCGACGCGACTTGCCGAAACATTGACTTCGTACAGACGTTTTTTGCCCGTCGCGACCGGCGATTCTACATTGAAAATATCGCCTACCTGTTTCAGTTCGAAGGGACGATGACCGAGGCGGAGTTTTTTTATCGCGTGTTGAAGAACACTCGCTGCGGATGGCTGCTCGATGTGACCAACGTCTATGCCAACGCGGTCAACTTCGGCTTCGACGCAGATGACTTCATCACCGAAGTGATGCCGGCTGCCGATCGTGTCCAACTGCATTTGGCGGGCGGTGTCTTTGACGAACAGGCGGGCCTGTACATCGACAGTCACTCAGAATCGATCCCGGAACCGGTGTGGAGTCTGTACCGCCACGCTCTCGAACAAGGGCGCCGAAAAATCGACGCCGTGTTTCTGGAACGCGATCAAAACTACCCAGACGAACGGAGTTGGCGACGGGAGATTCGTCAAACGCGAGCCATCGCCGAAGAGATCTATTGCTCGCGCTAGTACGAATTTGAGATTTGAGTGGTGACTTGTGCTTCCTGGTTCTCCGGGGCGGAGTGTGGAAGTTTGTTGGATATTGTCATCGATTGTTGGGAAGGCCGGTGACTGTGTCCTGCGCAAACGGACGACCACACTTCTCCCTGGAGCATCAGGAAGAGGGAACGAGACTGTCATGACCCCGCTCGCCTCGAACAAGATCGACTACCGCGACCAAATTCAGCGGTGCGTCCAATCGATGGCCTTGGGATGCGTCGAAGACGTTCGACCATTCCTGGCCGACGGCATGACGGTCGGACATGTGAAGCTGTTCACGGACGGTAACCTCGACAAGCGGATGGCAAAGGTGCTCGATCAAGTTGAGCTGCTCAATGCCGCATTCGACAACTTGAACGAACTCGTGTCCGAGTATATCCACCAAGTTCCGCTGGCCGCATACGACACAGGCTGTTCAGACAGTGATCGATTTCTGCGCTGGCTCAAGCTGACTCACGTCACGTCACTGGAGCAGCACGACCACATCGCTTGCCAACTCGCCCGCCACGAAGTCGAAAACTCTGCCCGCATGAATCGATTAGGGCACGTCCGCTTTCAAGAACTCCACAGTCTGGCGGATCGGCTGACGGCTAAATGGCAGACGAATTCGAGATTACGCATCCACTTGAATCCAATTCGAATTTGGGCAACGTTTCAAACCAACGTGCTGCTCGATGCGGAAACCACGACACCGACCGACGTGCTGTTCTTCGCGAATGGTCACCAGATTCGCACGTCGGCGTTCGAGGATGCCGGCAAAGAGTTCGTTGAGACCTTGGCCTCCCACGGTCCATTCACGCTGACGGATTGGAAGCGTCTCGATCGGTCCACCTCACGGAGCGACCTTATCGAGTTCTGCCTCGACGCTGCCGAGATGGGTCTTGTGGCGTTTGGCTGACCGAGCAATCAACCAACACACTGAACCCGCTCACGGCCGGGATCGCCGAACGATTGTTGCCCTCTTTCGTCCGGCAGTCTCCAAACGAAACGATTCCACCGAAAGCACCGTGGGAGGCCATCATGCTCTCAGTTCCCGTTCATTCGATTCCGATTCAACCGACGCCGTTGCCGAAACGACGCCAAGTTACAGTGCCGCAGGGCAGAGCCAGTCCACTTCGCACGATCTTTTTCCAAAATCGAGCCAAGCTTCTGCTGACTTATTTTCTGTTCAACCTCGAAAACTTGTTGCGACTGTCGCAGCCGTTTGTGCTGGGACTGGCTATCAACGACCTGCTCCACGAATCATCAAATGGCCTGTTGTTGTTTGTTGGTCAGCATCTGACGCACTTGCTGATCTGCTCGCTGCGGCAGATGTACGACACGCGAGTTTACTCCGGCATCTACGCGGATCTCGCGACAAATCTGGTCGTCGACCAGCGCGGTCGCGAAGTGGGTCTTTCTCGCGTCGCGGCTCGCAGTTCGCTGTCGCACGAATTTATCGAGTTCTTCGAGAACCATATGCCGCTGCTCATTAAGTCGGTGTATTCCGTTGTCGGAGCGCTGGTGGTGTTGGCGTTCTACGATCGCGTGCTCGTTCCGATCTGCCTGGGATTGCTGTTGCCGGTAGTCGTGTTGAACCGGCTTTATTCGCGGCGGACATTCGAGTTGAACCGCCAATTGCACGACCAACTTGAGCACGAAGTTGATGTGATCGACCACTGCCAAGGACCGGCCGTCCGTCGCCACTACGACGCCGTGGCGTCGTGGCGAGTGAAACTCTCGGACTGTGAGGCTTTGAACTTTGGCACGATGGAGGTGTTTGTGCTGGGCGTGATGGTACTGGCCATGCTGCGGACTTGCTCGTCGATGACCGCAACTCCGGGGGACATTTTCGCCGTATTCCGTTACATCCTGATGCTGCTGATGGGGATTGATGGAGTCCCAAAGCTCGTCCAACAATTCAGCCGTCTGCGGGATTTGACGCAGCGGATTCAACGAGCGTAGGTCGGTCGTTCCATGACCAAAGTTTGAGTCACGAAGTGCTTCGGCTACGTTCGGCCGTGCAGGTACTCGTTAAGAAAGTGCAGCGTTACTTCTCGGTCGTTGGCAAGATGAGCGTTCAGATCGCCGATGGAAATCACTCCTATCAACTCGCCATCGGCTCCGACGATGGGCAGATGCCGGATGCGATGCGCCTTAAAAATCGAGCGGGCATCGTCCACGGATGTGTTCGGCGCAGCACACGCCATGTTGGTGGTCATGACATCGCGAACGTAAGTCGCGGCGGGATTCCGTTCGGCTGCGACGACTCGTCGCAGGACGTCACGCTCGGTAAAGATGCCACAAAGCCTGCCGCCATCGGTGACCAGCAACGCACCGACTGCATGCTGATCCATTCGTTGAGTGGCTACTAGAACGGTCGTTCCCAAGTCGACCGTGAGGACCGGACGCGGCGCTTTCGCGCGAAGTAGGTCGCTGACCGTGGCCATGCTGCCGCTCCTTTGTCAGAAGAAGGGAGTGAAGCGAGCGAAGTTCTGGAACATCGCTTTCGAAAGGCACGACGATCATAAGATCGCTTTTCTCAAACCGTGAGCACATTGTCGAAAAAAATGCGGTTGAGCAAAGTCACGTCGGCGCGACGATTTTTCGGCTTGAAAATCCACCGGCAAGAGTGTTTTGTCGTTCCGGCGCTGGGTACGGACTCGTTCCGTGGGTGTGTCCGCCCGAGCGGAACGCTCATTCGGCGTGTCGACCGGTCCCACTTCCAACAATTCCGGAAGGGGAAGACTCGGATGAAGTTGGTGCCAGTTGAGGGGTCGTTCGCTTTGCGGCGGTTGCCGGTGCCCCTTGTTCTGTGAAAGTGCGAATCGTGGTGACAATGTCCTTGGTCTGATCGAATTTCACGCCGGTCGGCAGTTCCAGAGTCAACTTCATGGTTCGGGTGACATGCGACTGAATGGGCAATCCGGATTCGCGGTCAATCGTGCACGTTCCAAAGCTGTGTCCACTACGAAGCGTCATCTTTTCGGTCGCACCCTGATGCTGAGACGTGTTACTGACACGCTGAATCCTCGCGGGCACAATTTGGCCCGAGAGTTCCAACGTGGCGTACCGCTCGTTGATTTCCGCCAGCCGATAGGCCGTATCGATGGTCATCGGGAATGGTCGCGTGATTTCACGACTTTTGCGCCATGACGAGCCGACTTTGACATCACCACCTGCGGTCAAGTCGTCGATGTTGTAGGGCAGTATGCCAACGCTATCGTCGACGAAGTTCGCAATTCCTTCATCTTCTTGGTTCAGCATCAGGCAAGTGAGCATCTCCTGCTGTTGACTCGCAGGGGCGTGTCGCACGCAGCGTTTCAGGAATTCGTCGAACTCATGCACTTTGACGATGCAATTGTCGGCCCCAAGATCAAACGAAAAAGTGTTATCGAGCAGCCCATGATAAACCTGGGCCGCGACGGGGACTGTTTTGGGCAACAGTGCCGAGTCATAACTGACCGTCTCACCCGCAATGTCGTGATCGTAGAGGACTCGCTGATAACGGACGCCGAGCGTTTTGACTCCTTGATCGATGTTCTCGACGGTGACCGCCAACGTCATCGACAACTTCGAGGAACTGTCGATCGGCTGTCCATCGCTGGGTGACAGTTGTCTCAGTCGCTGCTCAACCGTCTTGATCAGCGGGAACCGGTCGCCAATCTTCAACTGCAGTTGCGGATTCTCCGTGGAGATCTTCGTCTTAGCTGCTTCGCGGACTTTCGTGGTCTTCTCGCTGTCACCCAATTCCGGAATGTTCTCGTTCGAATTGGTGTTCGCGCTGTCAGAGCCAATCCAGCCACAGCCAGATAAGATCAGCAATAGTCCGCATACGCCGATCCAGCGAGCGCTCCGCGTCATCATGACGTCCTCATCTCTTTCGTGATCCCCCCCGACAAATGGAGCGGGAACATATCAGCCACGTACTAGCCAGCAAAGACGATTTCCGGGCGTCAAAGTCGCCAGCTCACTCCTTGGCACGATCGCTCGGGATACCTCAAGATATTGCGTTATTGCCGCAAAAAATGGCTAAATCGGCACGCTGAGCGGCTCGCCATTGTCTTTGGCTGAAATCTGCAAGAGGAACGGCACTGCGACCTCAGACCATTGAGTTGGATCGGGAAATCGGCTGGCGGACGAACCGAAGCAGCGTCGCAGCATCTCGGTACAGATGATGCCTGGATCGAGAGGAATCGCGGCCATACCCTCCGGCAGTTCTTGAGCCATCGACTGAGTCAGCCCCTCGATCGCCCATTTGGACGCACAATACGGAGCCACGTCCTTCGAGGGTGCTCGTCCCCAACCCGAACTAAAGTTGACGATCACTCCGCGTTTCTGTTCGATCATGGCCGGCACGAAATGGCGGACAACATTCGCCGTTCCCTTGATGTTGATGTCAATGACCGCATCAAATTCCTCAACCGGCACATCCCACAACGCCGCATTGCCATTGATGACCGCCGCATTGTTGAGCAGCAAATCCGGCGGGCCGAACTCGGAGAGAACACTTTTTGCCCAATGTGACACGTCGGAATCGCTGCCGACATCCACAACGTCGAATCGATGTGGTGACGCATGTCGGCCACGCAACGAAGCAATCGCCTCGGCCCGCCGGCCGCAACCAATTACGCGATGACCAAGGCTCGCGAACTTTGCAGTCATCGCCTCTCCCAAGCCTTTCGTCACTCCAGTTATCAACACGATGCGGTTTTTGACGGACTTTGCCATACGCTGTTCCTCATGAGTTGGGTCCGATGAAATCTTAAACCACGATGACATCGTTGCCTCGCCGTTGCAATTCTGCGGATCGAGCTTGAGAATCCCCGCTCGATGTGACCATCTCACCCCAAGCAGGAGTCCAAATGATGAATCGGTTTCGCTGGTGGACTGTTTCGGCCGCCACAGTTCTCATGTGCTGCGTCGTCGTGGCGCAAGACAAAGAAAAAGCTACCCAGGTCGTCGAGGTCAAAGACATCAAATTGAAGGTCCCGAAAGCCTGGAAACAAGAAAAGCCGAGCAATCAGTTTCGCGTTGCACAATTCAAGATTGATGCAGCGGAAGGGGACAAAGACGGCGGCGAACTAGTCATCACCCAGTTCGGCGGCGGCGGCGGCGGTGTGGACGACAACATCAAACGTTGGATCAACCAATTCGAAGCAAAGGATCGCAAGGTCAAAGTCACCAAAGGCAAAAGCGATCAAGGCGAATACATCGTCGTCGACGCGACTGGCACGTACCTCAAGCCTGATGGTCCTCCCATCGCTGGCAAAACGAAGCCAACCCCCGGTTCGCGAGTGCTCAATATCATGCTGATTGTGGAGGACAAGGGGAGCTACTTCCTTAAACTTGCCGGTCCAGAGAAAACGATCGCCGGAGCTGCCACAGACCTGCGAAGCTCATTCGGCGCGAAGGCCGAGGATGAGAAGGAATACAAAGCCAACTAACGCGAACGAGGCTCGCAAGAGCTCGCGTTCGATTCCACAAACACCGCGAGGCAGGCGAATCGCCTGCCTCGCAGCGTTTGTGCGGAGATCAAAACGCCAATTCGCTCAGTCGCGTTTCAGCAAGTAATGGCAGCGTTTACAGCGCACTCGGCGTTTGACCAGACTGTTGCACTTTGGGCAACGCTTCATTCTCAAGGCAATTTTTCGCTTCGTGCGGGGGCGGATCACCATTTCAAGTCGTTCCTCGAACAATTCAGGCAAAGGCTGGGGTCAAAAGAGCGGGGGAAACTAGCGAAATGCTGGGCCAATCTCAAGCGGCTGACGCGAAGTGCTCGCCGTCACTGTCCGGATGAGGTTCTACTTCCTTGGGGAAAAGGTGGCAGAAATCCGGATGAGGGAGGGCATGGTCAACGGCACATTGACAGGCGGGAAAAATCGCCATCTCGCTCCACTTCCAAGGGGAGAGTAAGGTGCTATGTACCACAACCTGCAGTGGTTTGAAGGCGTCGCTCCGCAAAATGTGCGATTTTGTTGCAGTCCTCTTGACCTCTTCCTAATCTGCCGCCGCTTTGCTCGGTTCGGCCATGGATTCAGGCCGCTCAGATGAGCAAAGTATCCTGCTCGTTGCGGTTGTTTGACTGCAACAGGTTCGGACCAAAGGACTGGTTCTGGAGAACACGCATGGACGCGACGCTCAGTTTGAGCCGGTGGGCTGCCAAATTTTGGCTGGCATCGCGATTCGGGCAACACTCGTACTTCTCCCGTGATTGTCGGGCGTTGGAAGTGCGTGGTCTCCACCGCACAATCTCTTGACCGAGCTTCGGCATTGAACCGACTCGGTGGCGCGAGTTGGTTCGAGATTTTTTCTCGCCACATTCAGCACATGATGTGCTGAAAACCGGAAGGGACTCCCGCATGACCACGAAGCCGATGATTGCCGTTAACGCTGATTTTCGCCCTGCGTCCGCCGAGCACATTGCTCTAACTTGGATTACCAGCGGCTATTATGACCAAGTCAGCGGAGCTAAGACCGCCAAATCGCCGGGTGGCATTCCGCTGATCGTGCCGCCGCTCGCCGAAGATGACGACCTGCGAGTGCTGCTCGAAAAATGTGACGGAGTCGTGCTCGGGGGAAGTTCGCTGGATCTCGACCCCAAACGCCTCGGGCTCGACAAGCATCCAGCGACAAAGCCGATGGCGACTCGCCGCGAAGACTTTGATCGCCGCCTTGCCAAGATGGCCGTCGAGATGCGACTGCCGATTCTGGCGATCGGTGCGGGAATGCAAACCGTGAACGTCATTTGTGGTGGCACACTGTTTCAGCACATCCCCGAAGATGTTGTTCGCCCGATCCAGCATCGCGATCACGTCGAGCGGACGTTGCGGCACATCATCAATATCGTCCCCGGAACCCGCATGGACGTAATGTACGGCCCCGGCGAAATTCGAGTGAACAGCGACCATCACATGTGTGTCGATCAACTCGCTCCGCAGTTCAAGGTCAGTGCCACCGCACCTGACGGAGTCATCGAGGCCTACGAATCGGTTGATGACGATTGGTTCTGCGTCGGCGTGCAATGGCATCCGGAAAGCGATACCGCCGCCGCGCTCGACATGCAAGTTTTCGAAATCTTCCTGGAAGCCTGCATGGACCGCATGACAGGCGCGGATACCGCTCCGATGACCATTCCGTTCCCGCAGAAGGTGGCACGCAAAGTTGTCGCGGCCGCGTAGTCACTGGCACTTGAGCAATGTTCGGTCAATGCATTCTCTGACCGGACTCTGTCCCGCTGTCGGGGGCGTGAATGAGAAATCGTTCTCTGCCTCCGCCAGCGGTGTTTTTTTGGGGGGCGGGCCGATCGTGCGACGACCGATGGCAAGCTACGACTGAACAATGCTTGGGGGGGCCATCGTGCGGATCGACAATCAGCGTGGCGGGACCCCGAGAAGTCGACGGTTCTCCCGTCTTTTTCTTGCGACGATCATCTCATTTTTTGTCGGCGTTTCTTTTCCTTTTCTGGGCTTCGCTTTGTGTACATGTTTTGATTTTTGGCGATAACTATTCTTTAGGGAGTTCGAGGCGGAGAAAACTTCTCCGTGGTCACACAACTGCCCAGGGAATTGGTCGCCTTTTCAAAAAACGCGGGGAGCCGGCACACTTGTCGGTTCCCTATTGCTTGTTAAATGCGACTCGAGAATTAGGCGGTGCGGACGTTTTCCGCGCGCTGCCCCTTAGGGCCTTGGCCGACGGTGTAGGTTACTCGCTGGCCTTCTCGCAGTTCGTCGAATCGGACTCCGTCGAGATTCGACATGTGGAAGAAAATGTCTCCACCATCAGCAGTGCTAATGAAACCAAATCCCTTGTCTGTCACTTTCTTGATTGTGCCTTCGGGCATCGCAGTCACCTTTTCAAGATAAAATTTCGTAACTTCGCCCGGACGACATGTCCGAGCCAACTCACCATCACAGCGCGAGTTTAGCGACTGAGCCTGAAAAGTGATGCCCTAAACGGACTTTGTCTGGAATCAAGGCTTGGCAAACACGCTGCCATCGAGGTTTTCCGAGAGTTTGAACTCGTCCACCCCAATAGCAGCGTACGGTTTTCCGTTGCGCTGGATGCTCATTTTCATTGCCTGCGGAGTTCCTTCGACCGTTTTGAAGTCGCTGTACGTGGACTCTTCACTCACTGCTTGAGCAGTTGGCTCAGCGCACACGCGGGTTGCGGCCACTCCAGTTGCTTTGCGGCCGGTGATTTCAATTTCTCCAAATGGAGCCAACTGAAACGCGTTGTCTTTCAACGGCAGCAGCGAGGTCATCCAGCCTGAGTAAGTGGTCTCCTCAGTTTCTGTTAATTGCTCGACCGGCATGTCGACGGTGTGGTTGTTGACCTTCTGTCATCCCTGATCGCGATTGAGCACGCTGAGAAAGAAAATCGATTTGCCGTCTAAAACGAACGAGATGCTGATTCGCATTTGATCTGACCCCTGCGAAGACAGTTCTCCAGTAAAGGTGACCGGAGCAGCGTTGAGCTGATTCATTCCTTGGATTTTGGAAGTCGTTCCTTTTTACTTGGCAAGAAGTTTCTCGCCACCGTTCTTATCGATCGCTTTCTCCACGATCTCTCGCGAGGCTGGATCGTCGACAACCGCGAAGCCGGGAAGGGCCAGACTCAATCCGAAGAGTGCAAACATTCGTCGCGAGACTTGAATGGGGCACATCATTCAAAAGGAGTGGAATGAGCAGACAAGCCAACTGGTTTGCCGACGATTCGTCGCATTCAGAAGGATCTTTGGCCACGCTGGTCGATCAATGCACTCGTTGGCCCGGAACCGCCCCGCTGTCAGGTGACAGCAAGAAGATTTCCTGGCCGCCGCCACCCGCCGCGCAGACCATTCCTTCGCTAATTCCGAATCGCATTTTGCGCGGGGCCAGGTTGGCGACAACGATGACCAGCCTGCCGACGAGTTGCTCTGGCGTGTACGCACTCTTGATGCCAGCGAAGACGTTGCGGCGCAGATCCCCGCCGAGACTCAACGTCAGTTGCACCAGCTTGTCGGCTCCTTCGACCGCTGAAGCCGAAACGACTCGCGCGACACGCAAGTCAATCTTCGTGAAGTCGTCGATCGAGCAAGGGTCGACAACGAGCGGTTCCTTTTCGAGAGCTTCGGGACCGTCGGCGGATTGCGGGGCGGCTGAGGGTGCATTTGCGTCAGGCTGAGCAGCCTGGCCCACTGCGGGAGCGGGGGCATTGGCGGGTTTGCTGTCTTCGATCATGGCTTGTACCTGTTTGAGTTCGACTCGTTTGAGCATGTGTTGAAAGTTCGCGACGGGAGTGCCAGTCAACGGCGATTGAGCATCCTCCCAACAAGTGATGGGGGCACTGAGCAGTTCGCCTGTCTGCTGGGCCAATCGGGGCAGCACGGGGGCGAGAAAAATCACGATCTGCCGGAAAAGATTCAGTCCGACCGAACAAATCTGTCGGACCTCTTCACTTTTGCCTGGCTGTTTGGCCAGCGTCCAAGGAGCCTTCTCGTCGAGGTAGGTGTTGGCTCGGTCGCAAAGTTCTTTGCAGGTGCGGATGACGGTTTGGTAGTCGCAGCGTTCATAGGCTTCGGCGATGGACTCATGCGCCGCCGCCGCGAACAAAAACAGGCCGCCGTCCGCCGGATACGCTTCGCACAGTGTTTTGCCGCCGAGAAACTTTGTCGTGCGTGACGCGATGTTCACGACGCCACCGACCAGTTGCTTGTTGGCCTTGTCCGCAAACTCTTCGAGGCTGAGATCGAGGTCGTCTAATCGCGAGCCGAGCTTCGAGGCGTAGTAGTATCGCAGGTACGCGGGATCGAGGTGCTTGAGGTACGTCGAAGCTTGCACGAACGTCCCTTTGGACTTCGACATCTTCTCGCCGCCAACCGTCAGGAAGCCGTGAATGTGAACCTTCGTCGGCAGATTGAAGCCCGAGGCTTTGAGCATCGCCGGCCAGAACAGCGTGTGGAAATAGGTGATGTCTTTGCCAATAAAGTGGTGTACTTCGGCCGAGCCATCTCGCCACCACGTCGCAAAATCTTCGCCGTGCTGGCGGCACCATTCGGTCGTCGAGGCCATGTAGCCAATCGGCGCGTCGAACCAGACGTACCAATAGTTCCCAGGACTGTCGGGAATCTCGAAACCGAAATACGGAGCGGGACGTGAGACGTCCCAGTCGCGCAGTGCCTCGCCGAGGAAGTGCCCTTTGAGGTAGTTGGCGACTTCACTTTGCAAGTGTTCACCCGATTGCGTCCACTCTTCGAGGAAGCCGTGCAGCTTTTCGATATTGATGAACAGGTGATTGGCCGAACGGATTTCCGGAGTCGCGCCGGACAGGGTGCTGACCGGATTGATCAAGTCGGCTGGGCTATGAGTGTGGCCACATTTATCACAGCTATCGCCGTATTGATCGGGAGCCCGACATTCCGGATTTGGGCACGTTCCCCGGACGAAACGATCGGCCAGGAATATGCCCAGGACCGGGTCGAACAACTGCGTCACGGGTTTTTCGCTGACGTAGCCTCCCTGGCGAAGCTCGGTCCAAAGTGTGTGACAGAGTGCTCGATTCGTCTCGCTGTTCGTGCTGCCGTAGTTGTCAAACTGGATGTCGAAGCCAGCGAAGTCGCGGACGTGCGCTTCACGCATGTCAGCGATCAAACTTTCTTCGGAGCGGCCTTCCTGCTGAGCGCGAATCATAATCGCAGTGCCGTGCGTGTCGTCGGCACAAATGAAGATGCACTTGTGGCCGCGCAATTTTTGGAACCGGACCCAAATGTCCGTTTGGATGTATTCAACCAAGTGGCCGATGTGGATGTGCCCATTCGCGTACGGCAGCGCGGCGGTCACTAAAATTCGACGTTGTGTCATGTCGTCTCCGCGGGAATCCGGCGACCATCGGTTTTGAGGCCGTCGAAGGAGGCGGATATTAGCCAAATCACCGAGGGATTGGCGAGAACCTCAGTCGATGGCTTGTCGTGTGACTCTTCGGCATCCACAACCACAACAACAGCGATTTGTGAAACGGTCTCTGGCCACATCTGCCGCCAGTTCATGTGATTCGCCACCTTGTAACCTCAGCGGCTGGAAACCGGCGCGTGCAAGTCTGGCCAATCACGGGACCACGTAGATGAAACCGGTGACAGCAGCACCTTGAATGGCAGCGGCACGCCAGCTCCACGGAGGCAGGTAGGCATCGTGACCGAATTTCTCACAAACGGTGCAGTCCGGCAGCGTCCGCACACAACTCCTGTAAGGTTCGGCTGTCATGCGGTACGGCAGGATCGAAATGTTGGAGCAGAATTGAAGCGCTGATGACCCAGACGAGAAGAATCCCAAGCCGTGTCCACAGCGTTCCAGATTTGGTTCTTCAAACCACAACGGATTGTGATGGAACGCATAGGAATCGCGACTGGCGGCCCAAGGATCGCGATAAACCGGCCAGAACCGGAATGGTGGCCGCTTGCGTAACAATGCCAGTGCTTGGTCCGGCGGCTCGTGCAGCTTCGGATCTTCCATTTCCGTCAATGGAGGCACTTCCACCGCTTTGCGGATTTCGATGGCATTGATCGGATTGAGCTTGAGCTCCGCGAGAAGTTCATCACTGGGAGCTTGAACTTCATCGTCCTGCAACGTGGCCAAGACGGTTGCTTTCGAGTCGTCTGGCTGCTCTTGAGCGGCAACGTTTTGGATCTCCCAAGGTGGCGACGATTCTGCGATTGCCTCCGGAGTCTCTTTCGTCGATTGGTCTGGTTCGGCAAGCTCCATCTCGTCGCTCGCTTCTCGTTCAACCAGTTGCATAGCCTCATCGACATCTTCTTCGGAGGGGTCCTCTTCAAAGAACAGCCGCACGACATCTTGTCCCGCAGGTGCGGTTGGTGGTTCTTCCGTTGGCTCGTCTTCGTCAATCGGGAGCATCGGTCGCTGCGACATTTGGGCAGTCGGCATTGCGAGCGGTGCCTCAAGCTTCGGAAGTACTGGCTCTTCCGGTTCGCTGAATTCCGAGGGTGACACAGGTTGGGAACTGGCGGCGACTTCGGGGGGAATCACTGGCTTGGGTTCTGGAATCTCCAATTCCGTGTTCGCGAACTGAGACTCTGGTTGCACGACCAGTGGCTCTGGTACTGGTCGAGTTCTGCTCGGCTGGCCTTTCAAACGGGGAACCGCCGGTGGTGGGACACTTGCGACGGCAACCTTGGCAGGTTGATCGGGCACTTGATGGCGGACGACGGCATTGGCGGCGCTTCGTGCGGCGGCTGGCGGACGATTGAAACGTGGAGCCGGCGAATCCGGTACGAACTCCATTTTCCCGGACGGCTTTTGTGGCAATGTGGTCGCCTTATTTTGGGTTTGCGAAAGTGCACTCAATTTTCGGCGGAGTATGAATCCGGAACTCCTCGGTTCTTCGGACGATTTCAGTCCTGGTAACGACGTCGGCTTCGGCGTCAAATCCTGCGCTCGCGCTCGATCGACGGACGGTCCCACCAACACGAACAACGCCGTGACGGCTAGCGGCACAAGAAGAATGCCGCAAACAATCCCAGCCGGCGAAAGTTGACGAAGCTGCATGACAGTGCCTCCCTGGTCTCCGATATCGACTCCGGAAATCACGTCTCGACAGCCACAGTCCCGCTTCCCTCATTGCTACAACGATTGGGATCAGTACAACCGGAATACCTTATCCAAGTTTCGAATTTTACCTGGTTTCAAAGTTCGACCGCCGCTACTTAACCCACCGTGCCGGCTGTCGCATTGCCGAATCATTTTCCGCATTCCATGGCCTAAAAGGCCTGGATTCCTCCACTCACGGCTGTTTTCCTATCTCTCACAGCATTCGCGTTTTCACGGATCTCCTCGTTCCTGGTCGGCAGATCGCTTGGATTAAGAGCTCCAAGAGGGCGGAATCTGCAGTTGGATCAATTCCATCTGGGTACAGGGATGGGGGTGCTGTTGTGAGGATTCGCCGGCATGGTCTGACTTTTTGGAGTTTTCCTTTCAGGACGCCGATTGGCTCCGAAAGAGGCCTCGCGTCAGGGTCGTCGGCTGCGGGCAGATTGTTTGATTGATACGGCCCGGCCGCGGGGGCAAGGGATCGATCCATGTTGTCTCTCAGTTGGTTGAGCCGATTATTGTCCCCTCGCCGCAGCCAGTCTCTGCGACGCGAGCGAGCCAAGGAACGGCGTTTGAATTTAATGCGATTGGAACGGCGTCGTGTTTTGAACGCCGACTTCACCTTCACGCCTCAAACACTGACTCTCAACCGGGTCGATGGAGATTTAACCATTCGCGAAGTGTCGAGCGGACTGACGAGTCACATTGAATTTGACCTGTCTGGGAGTGTTTGGCACGACGACGGTTCGACCGGATCCTTTGCGATCGACAACAGCACGCCGGGGCATTCGATTCTGTCCATTGAAAAAAGCGACTTCGACAGCTTGGCCGGAGGAGCCTCGCTGAGTGCCGCCGCTTCGACTTTTGATTTGCATTTCGATGTGCAGTCGTCATCGCTCGATCTCAGCCACATGCAAGGCGCCTTGATCGCTGCAGGTTTCGGAACCATCAGCCAAACAACGTCGAACGATTACGACGTGAAGGTCGCCGACGTGTCGCTGTCCGCCAGCCACATCCGCTTGTCGAGCTTTCACGGCGACGACATCACATTGAACGCCAACGAGATCGACTTCACCGGGGGTGACGGATCGTTTTCCGGAATGACGTTGTCGATCCTGTCAGCCACGACACCCGCAATCGAACTGGGCGGCTTGAACAACGACGGTGCCGAACTCAACTTCACCGACAGCGACATTGCCGCACTCGATGCCGGGTTCACGGCGATTCATTTCAGCGCGTTGTCGTTTGGTGACTCGTCGACGGTGACCGTGGACGAGTCGGGAGCGGACTTCAGCGCTGCGTTGTCTCCGCACATGCTGACTTCGGACGGCCATCCCGGCAGCCTGAACTTGGAAGCGACGACGGTGCAGATTCATGGCGACCTCACGAGCAACGGCGGAGTGATCGAGATTGACGCCAGGGACGACATCACGGTTTCGCACGCCGGGAAGGTGATCAGTCACGGCGGCCATGTGTCGCTGGATGCCGGCGAGCACGGGACATTGCTCGTCTCTGGCGAGGTGGATGTTTCAGATTCCGACGCTGGAGATATCGGCGGCACGGTGCATCTGCTCGGCGAGCGAGTTGGGCTGTTCGGTGATGCCCGAGTCGATGCGTCGGGTGCCTTAGGTGGCGGCGCGGTGTTGATCGGCGGCGATAATTACGGGGCCAATGCCGCGATCCACAATGCGTCGCAGGTCTGGATTGGTTCGGATGTCGAAGTGCATGCGGATGCGATTCACCACGGCAACGGCGGCAAGATCGTGGTCTGGTCCGACAATGCGACCCAAGTTTACGGTTCACTGGCGGCGAGAGGCGGCAGGGAATCGGGGGACGGTGGCCTGATCGAGACGTCGAGCCTCTCGCAATTGATTCTCTCCGGCAGCGGTGATGCCAGCGCCACAAATGGCCGCGCGGGAACATGGTTGCTCGACCCGTACAACGTCGCGATCCGACACACGCTCAGCGGTTTCGGCGTGGATGACACCGGGCAGCTTCCGAACTTCACCCCCACAGCCAGTGGCTCGGAAGTGACCGATACGGCCATCGAAAATCAACTTAATGCCGGTACAAACGTCGTGATCTCGACGGCGAACCCCTTCGGCGGCGAGGCCGGCAACGTCACGCAGGCGGCCGACGCCTCGATCGACGTCGTCTTCACAGACTCAGGCAACACCGCGACGTTCACAATCAATGCCGCCAATCACATTTTTCTCGCCGGCGGAATTACCGTCGCGAACGGCACGCTGGATGTCGTCTTGAATGCCAATGCGGTGCCAGACGATCCCGATCTTGGTAATGGTAACGTGAGCATCAGTGCCTCGATCAACACCAACGGCGGCACGTTTGCCAGTTCGGGAATCGATTTCGACAACATCGGCGGGGCGATCACAGCCACCGGCGGAGTTACGATCGAGCAGACCGGGACGGTCATTTTGGGAGCGATCGACACCGGTGACGGATTCATCACCGTGATGGCTGGAGGAAACATCACTGACAGTGGCGCCGTGAGTGTTGCAGGCAGCGCAAGCTTCACCACCACACAGGCCAACAACGACATCACGCTCGACCTGCTGCAACTCAGCGGGACACTTGCCTTGAACACTATCGGCCCGAACGGTCATGCGACGGTCGTGAACGCGACGAGCATCGACTTCGCCTCGGCTAGTGTGGCGGGCAACCTCACGGCCACTGCGCTCTCGGGCGATATCACCGATAGCGGAGTCGTGCTGGTTGGTCACGACGCACAGTTCACCACCAATCAAATCAACAACGGTATTGATCTCAATCGGTTGCAAATTGCTGGCACACTCTCCTTGAACACCAGCGGATCGAACGGCGACGCGTCGGTGATGAACGTGACGGCGATCGATTTCTCCAGCACCAACGTGGGTGGTAACCTGACGGCAGTGGCGACCACCGGCAACATCACAGATAGCGCTGCCGTGATCGTTGGTGGCAATGCGAGTTTGACTGCCAGTCAGATCGATGACGACATTGATCTCAATCTGTTGCAACTCAGCGGTACCGTGTCTCTGAGCACGTTTGGATCGCTCGGAAACGCGTCGGTCGTCAATGCCGCTGGCCTCGAATTCGCAGCCACTGAGGTGGGTGGCCGCCTCAACGCAACTGCCGTCAACGGCGATATCACGGGCGGTGCAACACTGTCCGTCGGTGAGAATGCTCGCTTCGTGGCCAGCAACGGAGGCATCAGCATTGCGGCGGCCGGGTCCATCAACTTCGGCTCGCTCACGTTTGTGTCCACCGGGGATGTCAGCATCGCCGAAGATTCAGCGACTGTCCTGAGCGGAAACAGTGCGGCGATCAACCTGAACCTGACGAGTGCCGACGCCATCGCGACTGACGGTACGGCAAATATCGCGATTGACGACAACGCCTCGTTCACTGGCGCGAGCATCTTGCTCGGTGATCAAGCTGGCGACCTCCTGAACTTCGGCACGCTAACCTTTCATTCGGCTGGAGAAGTCGCGATCGACGAAGATTCGGCCACTGTTCTCAGCGGAACAGGAGCAGCGTCAGCCTTGAACCTTCGCAGCAACGACACGATCGGCAATGACGGCACAGCCAACGTTCTTGTCGAGAACAACGCCAAATTCAGCGGTGCGAGTATCACGCTGGATGACGTTTACCAGTTCGGCTCACTCACGTTCACATCATCCGGAGTGGTTCAGATCACCGAAGCGGATGCCACGGTTCTCCAGGGCAGCAGTACGGCCTCGGACCTGGATCTTCGCAGCAGCGACGCAATCGCCAACGATTCATCGGCGGTTGTTTCCATCGACAACAACGCATCTTTCCACGGCACGAGCATCACGCTGGGGCAGGAGGCCGGAGACCTTTTGAACTTTGGGACTTTGACGTTCGACTCTACCGGAGAGGTCAGCATCGCTGAGGATTCGGACATCGTTCTGAGTGGCACCGGCACTGCTGAAAGTTTGGATCTCCGCGGCACCGATGCGATCACGAACGATGGAACGGCGAATGTCGTAGTTGAAAGCAACGCGCGCTTCAGCGGAACAAGCATCACGCTGGATGACGTCTATCAGTTTGGCACGCTCACATTCAATTCCGCCGGTGATGTCGATATCTCGGAGGCGGATTCCACCGAATTGAGCGGTGACAGCACCGCTTTGAACCTCATTCTCACGAACGGCAGTTCGATCGATGATGGGGCGAGCGGTACTGTTGTCGTCGCTGAACTCACAACTCTTGTCGGAATTTCTGGGAGTGTGATCCTCGATAACGGGAATGACTTTCGAGGACTGGTCACGGTCAACAGCGGTGACGCGAGCACTCTGCACGACATTAACTCAGTGACGTTGACCGACTCAAACATCGTCGGGGTGTTCACCGTCACCGCGAGCGACTCGATCATTCTCGACGGGCTGATCATGGCTGGCTCGGCGACCATGACGGCGGCAAGTGAGTCCATTTCCGGAATCGGGATTTTGACGGCATCAACGGTGGACCTGATTTCGGCTACGGGCATTTTTGGAGCGACATCCGATGACTATTTTTCAGTCTCCGCAACGACCATTTCTGCTGCCGTCACCGGTGCGTTCGATGTGAAAATTGCCAACGAGAATGCCTCGCAGACCAGCGTCACTTCGCTGACAACGGTTGGAGGAAACCTGGAATTCTCGCAATTGGGCGGCGGCGCAGTGACGTTCGAAGGCCCGATTACAAGCGGTGATCTTACGGCGGCCAGTCCAGTCTCTGGCGGAAGCATCACGTTGACCAGTGCCAGTGAATTGACGATCGCGGCCGCCGCGCAAGCTCTCAGTTCTGAAGCAGGGTCTGGCGGATCGTTGTCGATCAGCGGGGCCACCATTCTGCGAGCGATCCGTGTCGGCGAGGGGAACATTTCGATCAACGGGGCGGGCGAGGATCTGCTCATTTCAGCGGACATTTCCGCGAATGCTTCGGTTGATTTGTCCGCGATTCAAGATGTCATCGTCACCTCGACAATCACCGTCAGCGGCGCGACGAGCGACCTGAAAGTCACCGCAGATTCCGATTTCGATGGGAGTGGTGGCTTCTGGCTCAACGAAGAGCCGCTGGCGTCGGATGCTCAACTTCTCGTCGATCAAGACATCGCGATTCTTGGATCGAACCTGGTCGCGACAGGGGTGGCGAGTGATGCAATCCGAATTGATTCGGAAGGCGATGCGTTGCAAATCACAGGCGGCCGTGACTTGGCGCTTTCCACAACCTTGAGTGTGGGACTTTCCGCAGGCGATATCATCATTGAAGGGCGTCAATTTGCTGGCGGTTCCATCACGGTCAGTTCCAACGACGTCACTTTTGTGGGTGCCGATCAACAGGCCGGGATCGATCTTCTGTTCCAAAGTGCCGTGCGACTCACTGACGATGTCGCATTGGCTGCCGGCGGTGACCTGTCGTTCGAGAGCACGCTCGACGATGACGGCTCGAACACGACCGGATCGGCGCTGACTCTCATCGCGGGCGGAGCATCTCGCTTCGCGGGAGCCGTTGGGGCCATCGCGGGAGATCGCCTCGACACGTTGACCATCGAAGACGCTGAGTCGGTCCACTTTGAGGGCACTGTCATGATCGATGGCGACATCGACGTGACCACGACGGGCTTGACAAGCACCGCGGTCGGAACTGTGACCTTTGACGACGCCGTGACGACGACGGCTGGCCTCGCGAGCGGCTCAGTCGAGATCACCAACTTCGGCCGGCTGATTATTAGCCCCGGCGCGGATTTGCTGCTCGCGGGGGCCTTCACTCAGAACGGAACGGAATCGATTGAATTGGGCGGCAACATCACCACCAGCAACGGCGGAGTCTCGTTCGACCGAGCGATCTTGCTGACCGAATCGGTCACGATCGACTCCAGCAACCAATCGGGAGACCTCGTTTTCTCAGACCTCATCGACAGCGAAGACGCCTCGGGAGTCGCCGAGCACAACTCGCTCACGCTCACTAGTGGTGCGGGTCTGATCTCGTTCAATGGCGACATCGGAACCGGTTCACAGGGGAACCAAACGCTCGGCGATTTCACCATCGTCACAGCGGGAGCCGTGCGTTTTGGTGGAAACGATGCGAGCGATCCCAGTGGCTCCGGTACGACGGGCCCCATGAACGCAATCGCCACCAACGGTGTGATGGACATCGGAGTCGGTGGCAACGTCGTCGCGGGCGGCATCGTGTTCACCGCGGAAAGCGGCCTGTTTGTTGTCAATACGACCAATGACACGGTCCGATTTAACGGGCCGGTCACGCTCGCCTCGGACTTGGACATTAATACCAACGCCACGGGAACCGGCGGCACGGTGACATTCACCGCCGACAGTCCAATCGACAGCAACACCGGCGGTTCATTCGCATTGACGATCGATGCTGGCACTCAGCAAGTCCTCTTCAATAACGATCTGGGCCAGTCCCGTGCACTGCGTGCGTTGACCATCACCCAGGCGGACGGCGGTGTTTCTTTTGGTCAAGCTGACACCAATCAAGGTCCGGGGTCGATCGGACCGGTAATGACGGTTGCCATTGATGGTCCGATCGACATCGGAGTGGACAACCGCGTCATCTTGGGTGGCATTGAGTTGAATGCGGGCAGTGGGTCACTACTGATGACGACTGCGAACGACACAGTTCGATTCAACGGTGCCGTCACACTCGATTCGGCGGTAGAACTCAAAACCAATTCGGCAGGGGGCGGCGGCACGGTGACTTTCACTTCGTCCACCACCATCGATAGCCAGACGGGTGAGCACAACGACCTGACGATTGATGCTGGGACTCAGCAAGTTCTGTTCAACAATAACCTGGGCCAGTTCAACGCGCTGGGCAAGTTGACCGTCACTCAGGCAGACGGCGGTGTGATCTTTGGACAGGTTGACACCAATCAAGGCTCGGGCACGATTGGTCCGGTCGAACTGATTGCTGCCGACGATACGATCGACATCGGAGTCGGCGAGAATATCATTTTGGGGGGCATCGTGTTGAATGCCGGCAACGGCACGCTGCACCTCACGACAACCGATGATTCAGTGCGGTTCAATGGGGCGGTTACGCTGGCAGCGCATGTGGACATCAACACCAATAGCTCGGCAAACGGCACCAGCAGCCTAGCCAGTGGCGGCACCGTCACGTTCACCTCTTCCGCGACTATTGATAGCCAGGTGGGCGAGCACAATGACCTGACCATCGACGCCGGGACCGAGCAGGTGCAGTTCAGCAACAATCTCGGCGAGGCGCAGTCGCTGGGAGCGTTGACGATTATTCAAGCGGATGGCGGAGTGAGCTTCGGTCAGCCGACCGCGTTTGGCCAAGGAGACGAGGACCTCAGTCCCGGCGGGGCCGGGCCGGTGACGAAGATTGTCACCGACGGCACGATCGATATTGGTGTCGGCAGCAACGTCGTGACGGGAGGCATCGTGCTCGACGGTGGGCTCGACTCGCTGCTCATCAGGACGACAGACGACACCATTCGATTCAACGGGCCGGTCACGCTGGGCTCGGATGTCGACATCGACACGAACGCCACGGGTCAGGGAGGCACCGTCACGTTCACGTCAGCGACGACCATCGACAGCCAGCCCGATGAGCACAATGACCTGAAGATCAATGTCGGAACGGCACAAGTGCTCTTCAATAATGACTTGGGGGCCTCGCAATCGTTGGGCGCATTGACGATCACGCAGGCCAACGCCGGGGTCATCTTCGGTGAGAATGACGCCGATCAAGGTTCAGGAATGACTGGTCCAGTCTCGGTCATCGCGACGGACGAACCGATCGACATCGGAGTTGGCGACAACATTGTTGCTGGGGGCATCGTGCTCAACGCAGGCAGCGGCACGCTGCAGATTGAGACCACCGACGACTCCATTCGATTCAACGGTCCCGTCACGCTTTCGTCCAACGTGGAGATCAACACCAACCTCGATGAAACCCCGCTGGTGGGTGGTGGCACCGTCACGTTTACATCGGCCAGTCCTATCGACAGCCAGGCGGGTGAGACCAACGACCTGACGATTGATGTTGGCGTTCAACAAGTCCTTTTCAACAACGACCTCGGAGCGTCGCAACAGTTGGGAGCGTTGACCATCACACAAGCGGATGGCGGCGTCACGTTCGGCCAATCCGATTCGGACGACGGACTGGGGACGGGACCGGTGACGACCATCGCCACCGATGGTGCGATCGACATCGGAGTCGATTTCAAGGCCATCATCCGTGCGGGTGTCGTCCCGAGCACAGGGATCACGTTTAACGCGGGGGGCGGCACGCTGCAAATCACGACCACCGATGACGCCGTTCGGCTGAATGGCCCGGTTACGCTGCAATCGAGCGTCGACATCAACACGAATACCGCTGCGACGGGAATCGGCGGCACGGTGACGTTTACCTCCGATGCCACAATCGATGGCGAATTCGGTGAGTTCAACGACCTGACCATTGACGCCGGCACGCGACTGGTCTTGTTCAACAACGATCTTGGCCAAACCCATCCGATCGGTGCCTTGACCATCACTCAATCCGACGGGGGAGTCATCTTCGGCGAGAGCGACGACTTTGAACCTGGCGGCCACGGCACAACCGGGCCGGTGTCGACGGTCTCCACGAACGGTGCGATCGACATCGGCGTTGGAAGCAATGTCATCACGGGAGGCATACTGCTTAACGGCGGTGATTCGGGATTGTTGCAAATCACGGTTTCCGATGAGCCAGTCCGCTTCAACGGGGCCGTCACTCTGGCCACGGACGTCGACATCAACACGAACGCAACACCCGACAGTGGTGGCGGCACGATGACGTTCACGTCTGCCGCGACCATCGACAGCCAATCCGGAGAGCACAACGACCTGACCATCGATGCCGGAACTCAGCAAGTTCTGTTCAACAACAACCTGGGCCAGACCGATTCGCTGGGAGCATTGACCGTCACTCAAGCGGATGGCGGAGTCATCTTCGGCGAGAGTGACACATTCGAACCCGACGGCCCCGGTACGACCGGGCCGGTGGCGATCATCTCCGCCGACGAAGCGATCGACATCGGGGCTGTTGAGCATATTATCGCCGGTGGCATCGTACTCAACGCGGGCAACGTGGATCGCACCTCGCCCACCGTCACGTTGACTGCGCCTCACAGCACCAATGACACAACTCCCAGTGTCACCGTGACGGCCAGCGATCCGGATTTGGGAGGCACGGGCTCTGGCGTTCCCGACGGAACCGTGGTTTCGTTGGACGTCGACTTGGATAACAGCGGTGACTTCGATGGTCCCGGCGAACGGAACTATGCGAGTTCCACGCTGACTGGCGGCACCACGACGTTCGAGTTGAGCCCGGCATTGACCGACCTCAAGACTTATCAATTGCGGGCGCGTGTCAGCGATCTGGCGGGCAACGAGGCCACGACTCCTGCGTTGCCAATGATCGTGGACACCACGCTGGCAGTCGAGACGCCGCAAGCTCCGGCAACCGACCTCTCTTCGGTCGTGTCCCGAACTCTGCAGATCACGACGACTGACGACACGGTCCGCTTCAATGGCCCGGTCTCGTTGCTTACGAACGTGGACATTAACACCAATCCCTCGGGGGCGATTGATGGCGGCGGTACCACGACGTTCACGTCCGCCAGCACCATCGATGGCCAATCTGACGAGTCCAATCATCTGACGATTGACGTCGGAGCTCAGCGAGTTCTGTTCAACAACGACATCGGCCAGGTCAATCCGATCGGAGCGTTGACGATCACGCGAGCGGACGCAGGGGTGGTCTTTGGCGAATCCGACCTCGATCAAGGCCCCGGCTTGACCGGACCCGTGTCGGGCATCATGACCAACGGGTTGATCGACATCGGAGTGGGTGTGAATGTGATTCGCAGCGACGAAGACAATGTCGGCATCATCTTCAACGCGGGAGCCGCCACGCTGATCCTGACAACGACCGACGACACGGTGCGGATCAATGGAGCCGTCACTCTCGCCAGCGGATTGGACATCAATACGAATCCCGCAGGGTTGGGGGCGACGGTGACGTTCACCTCCTCCGCGACCATCGACAGCGAAAGCGGTGAGCACAACGACTTGACGATCGACGTCGGCACTTTCCAGGTTTTGTTCAACAACGACCTGGGCCGAACCGATCCACTGGGCGCGTTGATCATCACTCAAGCCGATGGCGGTGTCACCTTCGGCGAGAGCGACAACCTCAGTAATAACGACGGCACGACCGGGCTGGTGTCGGTGATTGCGACTGACGGTGCCATTGATATTGGAGTGCTCGGCAACATTATCAACGGCGGAATCTTGTTCAACGGCGGTCCCAATCCGCTGCTGCTGACGACAACCGATGACCCGGTCCGGTACAACGGCCAGATTACGCTCGGCTCGGACTTGAGCATCGACACCAACGACAGCGGCTTCGGCGGCACAGTCACGTTCACCTCGTCCGCGATCATCGACAGCCAGAGCAACGAGCAAAACGAATTGATGATCGACGCCGGCGCTCAGCAAGTCCTGTTCAACAACAACATCGGCGAGACCGTTCCGCTGGGGGCGCTCACGATCGTGCAGGCCGACGCTGGAATGACCTTCGGCGAAAGCGTCGTCGACCTGGGGCCAGGTACGACCGGGCCGGTCTCGATCGTCACCACGGTCCGTTCCATCGACCTCGGCCAGGACGGCAATGTCGTCTTCGGCGGCATCGTGCTCAATGCCGGAATCGTCGATGAAAGAAAACCGACCGTGACGCTGACCGCCCCCTCGCAAACGGACGACATAACCCCCAGCGTAACAGTGACGGCCAGCGATCCAGGCGAGGGGAGCACTGGCACAGGCATTCCCAACGGGACCAACGTCTCACTGGATGTCGACCTGACCGGCGACAATGACTTCGATGATGCCGGTGAATTGAACTATGCGACGTCGACGTTGACGGGCGGCACATCGACGTTCGATCTCCCGGCATTGATGGACCTGAGAACCTACCAGTTGCGAGCACGAGTCAGCGATCCGGCCGGAAATGAAGGGATGACAACACCTCTGTTGTCGATGGACGTCAACACCGGTTTGCCGTCGGGGCCAACACAAACGTCGCTGGCCGTCATCGATGCCACTCCAATTGTCGAGCGTCTGGTGGAGATCACGTCGCTGGAAGATCGCATTCGGATTAATGGTCCAGTGACCAGTTTGTCCGACACGATCTTGCGAGCCGCGGAAGGGATCACGCTGACCGATTTCGCCGACATCACGACCACCAACCACAATCTCGAGATGTTCGGCGACACGAATCAGACCTTCGTCGATGACTCGGTCACGGATGCCATTGCGATGGGACGTGACACGTTCATCGACGCGGGGTCCGGGTACATCCACATGAACGCCGCCAGCATTCTGCTCGGCCACTTGACGACCACGAATGCCGGCACCACAACCGACCCGCACCCTGCGGTCCACATCACTGCGACCACGGGGGCCATCAGAGACAGCAATTCAGATATCGGCACCGATTCTGATTTTGTGAACATCACTGCAAACGCACTCCCAACGGTCGGCGAGTTGGACGTCAGCTTGACCGACAGCGAGACGATGTTCGTAGTCAGCAACATCAACGTGGGTCTTGACACTCCCTTCACGATTCAGGTTGAACAAGAGCAGATGCTCGTGACCGCGATCGCCGGCGACACGCTGACGGTCACGCGAGGAGCGAATGGCACGTCGGCGGTGATGCACGCCGGTTCGGTCGCCACGCCCATCACCGTGTTCGCGGTCACGCCAGGAGCTGGCGTCGTGCTGGAAGCAGTCACGGGCATCGGTTCCGGCGACGCGATCGAAACCGAGGTCGATACGCTGCAAGCCCGGAATATGGACGCGCTCGACGCGGGAGGGGGAGTGCGAGTGGCCGCGCAGGGCAACATTCAGATTGTGGAAGTTCCCAGCGGTGGCAATTTGAATTTGATCAACGTCCGCAACCAGGCCAATGCTCAAGTCGACGGCGACGAACTCAACGGCGTCATCGACGTGACAATCATTCGCGACCCGCAATTAGGCCTACCCGGCTTGGGCGCGATTGATGGCAGCCTGACGGTGCTCGACGACGACTTGGGTGGCTTCGATGCGACCGGCCTGCCCTACGGTCTGTTGGCCGAATTGAAAGGGGATCCGGCCTTGCTGGTCATCCCTGGCGATCAAATGGGAGTACAGTCCGAGAACACCATTCGCCTGACCGCCTTCAACATCACGATTAACGATGACATCTTGGCCGTCACCGACGTGGACGCCGGTACGACATACGAGACCATCGAGCTGCACGCACGTGGTGACTTCGTGCTGGCGGCCAACCGAGTCATTACCACGGATGAAAACTTCGCCGGAAAATCGGGAGTCGTCGGATCACTTTTCCAGGGCGATCCCAGCAAAGCGGAAGTGGGCGGCGATGTGGCCACGGTGACATTTCCGACCAAGCCACGAGTGACCGACGATCGCATCCGCATCGTTGCCGACGTCGACTTTGCCGACCATGTCGATGCGGGCAATGTGTTCCTGGGTCGCAGCTCCACGATCAGCACCGACGCCGGTATCGAACAGTTGATCTCGCGACGACCCGCCCCCAACGAGTCGGGGACCGCATTCTTCGACAGCACCAGTGTCGTCACCAGTGATTTGAATGCGAACGGGCTGGATAGTGGTGGCTCCAAATACTTGGGTTTCCTGACCATCACGATTGGTAAACCGGGTGAGAAGAATCTGATCCTCGATGTCGATTGGGGGGACACTCCTCGCTCACAGGATTTGCTCGACAAGGTTCCATCCGGACTGCGAAGTGGGATCGATGACTTCAATACCGTGCGGGCTTCGAAGATATCGGACCAGGTTGCCGACAGTGCCAATGTGCTGTCGGACAGCAACATCAATCCTCCGACGTTGCAAGGCACCAATTACGTCTTCGATGCCGTCGTGGATAAGCACAAGACTCGGTTCTTCATCCCGGAAGGGGGGCTGACCTACATCATCCCGCACGAGTATTCGTCGTTCGCCTTGAACCGCCCCAATGACTTGCACCTACCGGGTCGTTTCGCTCCGTCGGATCCGTTCCAGGTTCGCTTCAGCGTCTCCACGCATCCTTCGATCAATATCCAAGGCCGCTCCATTTCCGAGCACACGATCGGACCCGCTGACGCGGCACCGTTGGCGGTTGTCCCCGCCAGTTCGCCAATTGCCCCCTTGGCGCTTCTCTCCAGTACCGACATTCTCGAGGACAACGCGGTCGACGATCACGGTCCCTCCTACACGACCGATGTGATCGATGGCACGCCGGACTTCTATCAGGACGAAGCGATATTCCGGCTAAACAGCGGAGCTGCGGAATTCAGCATTCCCACTTCAGCAGCGGTCTTTTTCATTAAACCCGATGTGGTGATTCCCCCGCCCGAACTTCCGAAGCCCAGCATTCCATTGCCCGTCTTCGTCACCGCTCCGCAACTCACGACCGAGTCCCTGCGAGGCGCGACGGCATCTTCCTCGGTGACCACCGACGAGTTCTTTGAACTGCATCTGGTCAACGAAGATGGCACCATCGTGAGCGAGCGGCTGAGGGATGGCGAAGCGCTGCTGGACCGGGACGCCTTCGAAAAATTCGTCCGCGATCGAGGGGACGGAGAATATGAAATCTGGTTCATCACCCGCGAAAATGGCACCGGAGCCAGAATCGAACGCCCGGTAGTCCAGTTCCGACTGGAAGGTGGACGACTGACGCCACCCGCCAATGATTCCCAAGAGCTGTCGAAACCCTTCCGCCTCGTACCTGTTCCGGTTCCTGCACCCAAGCCGATGCCTGCAGAGGATGCCGCGGACGAAATGTCCGATGACAACGATTCCGCGAAGGCGAACGAGGCACTTCCATCCCCCGGTTTCGAGTCCAGCTCTATTGCTGAGCCTCAATGGGGCCCGGACCTCCTTGATTCGACAACGGAGATACCCCACGAATCGAGCAATAATTCGGCATTCGCGTATGCGTCCTCCTTGGTCGCCGGCGCTCTGATCCTCTTGGGTAAGCGAGGGAGACGCAGTCGTTTCATGCAACAAGGAGCCTCAAGATTCTCTCGGTCAGCCCGCTTGATTCGAAAGCGATCCAACCTTGCGGACGATGTTTGAGGCACGAGCCGACCGGCCCGAGAGTACACGGATGTTTTGGATTCTGGGGCAGTTTGCCGAAATCCGGAATTGCCAGACGCGCCCCTTAAGTCCTCGATGGGGTGGAATTCGATCGTCCATTAGGCCCCCGTTCGCGATGCTCCGAGCGTGCCACCTAAACTGACCCGCGATCGAACTTTCGCCCCGTGCCAACGCTGGAAAACCGCCGAGTCGAGCACTGTGGCGAATGAAATCCCAGCACGACGCGCCAGCGAGTGGTTTGCCGAACGATTCGATTTCTCACTGGATTTCCGGGTTTTTTCCCCGATCAACCACTCGATTTTGCAACGTGCCCAATGCGTCAACCCCGTCCAGGATTGAGAACGCATGTACGGCCGCTTGTCGGCAAGCTTTGAAAAACCGGAAAACTCAGAATTTTCAGTTTTGAAAAACATGAGGAGTCAGAATTTCCTTG
>Ga0194131_10000181_pt1 | contig 101021 bp, 100 predicted proteins | sample TA2KigO120mmetaG_FD_148631 | JGI IMG/M metagenome (GOLD analysis project Ga0194131, IMG submission 148631) | Freshwater microbial communities from Lake Tanganyika, Tanzania - TA2015053 Kigoma Offshore 120m | ecosystem: Environmental > Aquatic > Freshwater > Lake | place: Tanzania: Lake... | reverse complement strand
GGTTGAATTGGTCAATCGTGTGTTCACCAGCGAAACACCATTCTCTGAATTAGACAAGGCACATGGCCTATTGGCAGAGTTCAGCGAGAAAAAGACGCTCAAAACTGCTGCTGGCACGTTTGATGGTTTGTTTGATATGGACGATACCATCGGCAGCGACAGCGACAGCAGCACGTTTGACGCCCGTGAAGATGATGCATTAGACAACCTCGAATCAACCCTAAAGGTGGCATGATGGAACGTGTATATGAAACGCAGCCGACAGAAGATGTCAATTTCTTTGTCGGGACCGAAGTAGAGCACACCCCTGCGCATGGCATGAGGACCTTGTTCGTGGTTGGTGTCCAACCAGTGGCCGAGATACATGCCAGAGCAGTGGCATACAAATGTCAGCACATATATTTTGGTGCCAACATGAGTTTTGATGTTGCTGATACCAACGATGCTGAAGGATGGGATCGTTGGAGGGAAATGATCCACTTCATGCTCGAATGTAAAACCATACAAGGACAGAAGTATTGGTGTACCTTGGACATAGATGTGTGTCATGTAGAAGGTTTACATGAAACAGGCTTGACAGAGCACAGTCGATTCATTCCCATGATATCTGTCAAGCTACCATACACCCAACTTTTTAACTACAACACGACCATCAAGATCGATGACAAAGATTTTGATGCCACCAATCCGGGTGTTTGGTGTTGGAGCCTACGCGATCTCATGGATCGACAGAGGTTCACTGATTGGTCTAAATACAAGGAAGATGAGGTATTGAAATGAGCCAACCTGAACGACTACCTTTCCTGGACGAGAAAGAATTGGCGCAAGCCACTGCTGCCTCGGATCCAAACAAATCGGATTCCAAGCGCATCGTCGAGCTGCTGGAAGCTATTGACTGGAAGATGTGGATGCTGTATAATATGATCACTAAAGGAGAGTTATCAGTAGCCAACAAAGTCAAGTCTATGGACGTCAACGAAACCATTGAAAAGAAAAAGTTGGAGAAGAAGTGATGCAAAACGTCAACCCGTCTAACACTTTCGCCGTTGCTGCCAGCAGCAACATGATCTGGGTTACATTCCGTAAAGAAGGTATCCACTGCTATCCGGTAGCGGCTACTGATCCTAACCTCGCTACAGGAGATCAATTTGATGTCTCGTTTTTGGCTAGTCCTCATCGTCATATTTTTCATTTCCGCGTTTGGTTGGATGTTTTCCATAACGACCGAGACGTGGAATTCATTCAATTCAAACGGTGGCTTGAAGGACTGTATTCTGGCCCACAAAGTGTTTTGCAGCTAGATCACAAAAGCTGCGAAATGATCTCAGACGATCTTTATTATGCGATCAAGTCTAAGTATCCTGGTCGCACAGTGTGGATCGAAGTATCTGAGGATGGAGAGAATGGGTCATTCAAGACCTATTCTAAGTAAGCGTCAACAACATAGCATCAATAAAAGGTGAATCAGGTGTTCAACGAAGATCGTCAAATCAGCCGTGCTCGCATCCATATCAACGATATCAAGTATGACCTACTCAAGATTGCAGAACCTTGGGATGGGGTCATGTTCGAGGGAATCGAGCAAAGACCTTTGCATCTCTTCCGTTGTTACTTACAAGACCTAGTGTCTGCTAAGATGGTCAATAGTTTTGAACTTCCGGGCCATGAGGTCAAGGACACCAGCATCACATATGATGTGGTGGTCCAGATCACACGTGATCGCACTCCCAAGAGGATCAAGATCCACGTTGGTCTCTACAAGAGTGCATGGCCTTTCAAGGAGGCAGTGTGAGAAAGTTATTTTATATGGGCCTTGAAAGTTACGAGGCCAGATACACATTACAACTGACCGAATGGAACCGACGTGTGTTTGACCGTCGAGGACTGGATGTGGTATATGTGCCCGGACAGACACTGGACAACAGCAAAGCCATTTCCGTAGGCCAAGTCTTGGATGCGCATGGACGCAGCTACTTTTCCATGAGCCAGATGATGAATCTTGTGCAGATGATGCGCAACGGTGAAGTCACCAGCAAGGATGTGATCTATTTTGAAGACATGTTCCAACCTGGTATCGAAAGTCTGCCATATATCATGGATCAGATTCCTGCAGAACAGCGTCCCCAGGTTTGGGTGCGCTGCCTAGCACAAGCCATCGACCCAGATGACTTTGTGCATGTCTGGGGCATGGCAGGTTGGATGAACACATATGAAAAGATGGTTAATCATTTTGTCACAGGTGTTCTTGCTACCAACGAAGAGATGGTAGCCCATATGCGTATCGCAGGCTGGACCGCTCCTATCTACAACATATCTGGTCTTGCGTTTGGCAAAGAAGAAGTGTTGGAGCGAATTGGCGGCGCTAAGAAAGTCAAGACTTTCTGGTTGCGACTGAATCGTGTTGGGTTTGCTGCTCGCTTTGACCAAGAGAAGCAACCAGGCTTCTTCATGGATCTTGCTGAATGGTGGTGGAACAATGTCAATCGAGACACTGAGTTTGCCATCTTCTCTGGTGCTCCTTTGCGCAGCAACAATCCTGAATATGTCGAACGTGCCAGGGCTATGGCCGCAGTCAAGAAGATACACATCTACGAAAATCTCAAGAAAAATGAATACTATCAGCTGCTGAATGATACCAAGGTATTGTTCAACTGTGCCTTGCAGGACTGGGTAAGCAATACAGTCAGCGAAGCAGATACCTTGGGCGCCAATGTGTTGTATCCTGCGTATCGTTCATTCCCAGAGACTTTTGCCAACGACCACGAGCGCATGTATGTGCCGTGGAGCATTACTGATGCTGTGTCAAAGTTGAAACCTTTGTTGAAGGATGCTCATCGTAACCAAGGACTGATCAGCGACTGGAACAATGGAACCGTTGACCGTATCGTCGATATCATGGAAGGCAAAGGCGAACAGTGGAATCGAGCAGGTAATCGCTATCGTGATCATGTCGCTGGAGCCAAATATGAACTCAGGGAAAAGAAGCCAGTCAACCTAATTTAAGGAGTGGTTAGGTGTATAATTACAGGGACATAGAAGTAGTTCATTTAGAAATGACCGAGGCCTGCAATGCCTCATGTCCCATGTGTGCAAGGAATTTGAATGGTGGAGATGTTAATCCTTATCTTAGTGGTCGTGAACTTAGTATTAGCGACATCGAACATATATTTACGATAGATTTTGTACGACAGCTCAAACGCATTTATATGTGCGGCAACTATGGCGATCCGGCAGTGGCCAAAGATACGCTAGAAGCATTTGCATATTTTAGACAACATAATCCTGATTTGTTCTTAAGTATGCATACCAATGGGTCAGTGAGACGGCCGGAATGGTGGGCAGAATTAGCACAGATTATAGGCCGCAAAGGTTATGTGGTATTTGGCTTGGATGGTCTAGAAGATACTAACCATTTGTATCGCCAAGGCACAGTATGGATTAATATCATGCGGAATGTTGAGGCTTTTATTCGAGCCGGCGGCCGGGCACGATGGGACTTTATTGTGTTTGCTCACAATGAACATCAAGTTGAAGCTGCTGAAGAACTGTCAAAGCAAATGGGCTTTGAAAAGTTTCAGTATAAAAAGTCTGCTAGATTCTTCAGCAATACACGAGCACAAACCAAAGACGCACATCAAGCACAAAATCGTAAGGGATTAACTATATCGCTACAGGCACCCACTAATCCTAAATATCGTAATGCCGTCTTAGATAGATTAAAAGAAGCAGCCAATCCCGCCAACGAGCAAAAGATTACAGTAGACAATGTAGTAACAGTTGACAATCTTGATGGCCTACAGGGTATGCAAACTTTTAGCATTGATCCCGCTAAGAAAAAACCAGTAGAGCATATTTGGGACGAAGCTGTCATTGACTGTAAGGTGTCCAAAGAAAAGAATTTGTATATTACAGCCGAGGGTGTAGTTCAACCCTGTTGTTGGCTAGCTGGACAAATGTATGTTTGGTATTATAAATCACAAGGTGCTCAGGTTTGGCGATTTATCAATGAAGCCGGTGCAGAATCTATAGATGCCAAAAAGTATAGCTTAGAAGAAATTATACAAGGCGATTATTTTCAAAAAATTATTCCCGACAGTTGGAACAAGTCCAGTTGTGCCGAGGGTAAAAGTTCAATGTGTGCTAAAATTTGTGGAACTAAATACGATGCCTTCCAAGAACAATTTACATAACAAAGGTCGTGTGTTGGTAACGGGTGCCGGTGGATACATCGGAGGTCACACTTGTCTTGCCTTGAAAGAACACGGTTACGAAGTAATAGGTATAGATCGCAACTACGAGTTGGCTCCTTGGACTATCAAATTCGCTGATGTGGCCATAAAAGCCGACTTTGATGATCTTCAAATTGAAGGCACTCCCTTAGGAGATATCGTAGGTGTGTTGCACATCGCTGGCACTAGCCTAGTCGGTCCTAGCGTGTCTGATCCAGCGACCTATTATTACAACAATGTGGGCGCTACAGCCAGATTCATACGCAAGCTGGCAGATGCTGGATTCAAAGGCAACTTCATCTTTTCCAGTTCAGCAGCGGTTTACGGGGAACCCAAAAGCGATAGCATACCTGAAACCGATCCCATCGCTCCTATCAGTCCATATGGTCAAAGCAAAGCCATGGCAGAACGTGTGATCGCCGACTCGGCGTCAGCATATGGTTTCAAAGCAGCGGCTCTTAGATACTTCAATGCTTGCGGAGCGGATGCCAATCGCCGTCATGGACAAGTCAAAGGAGCCACGCATCTGATCGCACGCATCTGCGAAAGCGTGATGCAAAACAAAGAACTGATCATCAATGGTCGAGATTATCCTACCAAGAGTGGCACTTGCGTAAGAGATTATCTACACGTGACTGACATCGCCGAAGCACATGTGCGTGCTCTACAAGGTCTTTCCAAGACATATGATGCATATAATCTTGGCACAGGCATGGGCTGGAGCATCACAGAAGTGGTCGACAATTTTGAAAAGAGTCTGTCCAGACCTGTCAAGAGAATCTTTGGTTCTCGCAGAGAAGGCGATCCTGCTTTCTTGGTAGCCAATGGAAACAAGTTCCAATCTGAGTTTGGTTGGCGTCCGACCAACAGCCGCTTGGATGGGATCATCGCTACTGCCTGGGTATGGTATCATTCAGATCCTTACAAAGAAGAATTATGAAAATTGGATTCACTTGTTCCACGTTCGATCTATTGCATGCAGGTCATGTGGCCATGCTGAAAGAAGCCAAGACCAAATGCGATTACCTCATTGCGGGCCTGCAGAACGATCCCACATTGGATCGACCTACAAAAAACAAGCCCATCCAGAGCATAGTAGAGAGGCAGATCCAATTGGAAGGTTGCAAATATGTAGATGAAGTCTGGATCTACAACACAGAAAAAGATCTAGAAGATCTCTTGCTAACTCTGCCTATACACATGCGTATATTGGGTGTGGAATACGAAGGCAAAGAATTCACTGGACGAGAAATCTGCCACAAGCGCGGTATCGAACTCTATTTCAATGGTAGAGATCACAGTTTCAGTTCCAGCGAACTAAGACAAAGAGTATATGAAGCCGAACGCGACAAGATAGAAAAGATCATGGTACCACACTATCAAGTCGGAGAAGAAGACAGTGGGGAATCTGATTGAAAGTTCAACCCATAACACCAATCACAAGGACAATGTTCATGAAAAACAGAAACAAGAACGACTGGTCTTCACAACAGAAATCAACCGTGAAAGTGATCAACGAAGATACTGGCGTATCTGTTGAAGCAGATATCTTGTCACGCGGCGCGGATCGTTTGGTACTGGCTATCAAAGGCAACAAGGTCACACTGATCAAAAACAAAAGTGGAGCCTATGTTGGCGTCATGTTGGGCATGAGTCTCAAAAGCAATGGCTAAATTGACCATTGACCTAAATAATCTTGACTGCTATACTGTGCAGTGATACAGGAGAATTGCATTGGAACGGAACAGAATTAAGAAGATCAAAAGCGAAACAGCACTGAATACCTTGTTTGACAAAGACTACAGGGAATCATATCTTGCTGATATCATCCGCTCTAAGATGAAACTCGATAAAAAGCGTTTCTGGGCCGGTGACAATATCAGTGAATACATTCTGGATGATAGGATGAAAGATCAGTTGATCGATGAAGCCGCTGATGCATTTGAACTGGTGCTTGATCGTTTGCTGATCGATCGTGAAAACGATCCTAATTCAAAAGGCACGGCACGACGTCTGGCCAGGATGTATTTCAACGAGGTTATGGCAGGCAGATATGAACCAGCACCAGACGCAACAGCATTTCCAAACGATTCGGTGGACCGTTACGAAGGTATGTTGGTTGTTCGTAGCGAGCTTCGCTCTATGTGTAGCCATCATCACCAACCCGTTAATGGCGTTGCTTATATTGGCATTATTTCTGCTCAGAAACTCATCGGCCTCTCCAAATATACTCGAATCGCACAGTGGTGTGCACGACGTGGCACTCTTCAGGAAGCACTTTGCAATGACATTGCTAGGGAGATCAGCCGTGTCACCGGATCAGAAAATGTAGGTGTTTACATACAAGCCACACACGGTTGCTGCGAGAATCGCGGCATCATGGCACATTCGAGTCTGACACAAACTACCGTGCTGAGTGGTGTATTCAAGACCGATCCTGGTGTCAAGAAAGAGTTCATGGACAATATCAAACTACAACAGGAATTCGCACCACGATGACAACCAAAATGATCAAAACTGACCAGACTCAGCCAGGAACTGCGCACATGAGCTCGGTCAAGCTGGACAACAACATGAACAGTAATTTCGGTTGGTCAAACGAAACTGACACGATCAATGCTGGTGGTACCATCACGATCAATGCTGGTGATACATCTGCTGACTACTACATCTCAGACAGCACCGGTATTAGCACCATAACGAGCCTAACGAGCGGATATCCCCCGCCGATAACCGACTGGACCAGTGGTGTCACCAGTGGTGCAAACTCTATCAACGTAGGGCCGGCGTTGCTTGAAAACAGCATACAGCTCGGAGAAGACTTTTCTATTTCTGCTCCTGAGGATGGTCCAGCTGTGTTTCGTTACAAGGATCAAAAAATGGAAATAGGCCAACTGTTTTCCATGTTCAATGCATTCAAGACGCTGTTGAAGAATGTGGCTGACGACAAAGATTTCTGCGAACGTCATCCTGAGATCAAAGATATAGCATACGGATACCTTGTTGAGGAGCTGAAGAAATGACACGTAAAATCATTTTCATTCTAGAAGAAGATGGAGAAAGTATCGCTGGAGAATACTTTCCAGGAAGAGAGATCAAGCATACTCACTATGATATCGACAAGTGGAGTGAGATACTGCCACGATTCAAAGAGTTTTTGTTAGGCATTGGTTATATCATCGACGGCGATCTTGTTGTTGAAGACAATCACATTGGGAAAGAAATAAAAGATGATTACGAAGAAAACCAAGACACTGACCTGGCAGGACATTGAAGGCCAGGTACAGGACTTAGCACATCAAATATATGTGTCTGGCTGGCGTCCAGACTATATCGTTGGAATAACTAGAGGCGGGCTTGTTCCCGCTGTCTTGCTTTCCAATCTACTCAAGATACCCATGCATACCTTGCATGTGAAACTGAGGGACGATGCGGATAACGAGAGCAACATATGGATGGCGGAAGACGCAGTTGGCTATGTTACGTTAGAAGAACGCAGCACCACCAAGAGCCGTTGGGATGTATCCAAAAGAAAAAACATACTCCTGGTCGATGACATCAACGATACAGGTGCAACATTCGATTGGATCAAAGCGGATTGGCGTAGTTCTTGTTTTCCGGAAGAAGAAACGCTATGGAAAGCAGTTTGGGGGAACAACGTCCGTTTTGCAGCACTGATGGAAAATCTTGACAGCTCTTTCGAAACCAACTATAATGCAGTGACTATCAACAAAGCCGAAGACGACGGCTGGATCAATTTCCCCTGGGAAGCTGGCTGGTGGATTAGACACAAGAAAGAGATGTAACGTGCAACTCAATTTCATAAGTGACTTACACCTAGAATTTGGTGGTCCAGAGTTTGATCCTGGGCACGGTGAGATGTTGATCCTGGCCGGAGATATCGTCTGTGCAAGGAGCTTGCATGGTATCAATCCCAACGCCAGTCCATACGGCGGTGACTATCTGCGCCTCTTTGAAAAGGTCAGCAAACAGTATGATCGTGCGTTGATGATCATGGGCAATCACGAGCATTATCAGCACAACGTGGACAAAAGCTACGACGACATCAAGCGCAACCTTCCGGACAACATACGTCTGATGGAGGACGAGTCAGAAGTGATCGACGACTGGATGTTCATCGGCAGCACGCTGTGGACTGATGGAAATCGCAAAAATCCGTTGACTTTGTGGCATATGAATCAGTCCATGAATGATTTCAGACTCATACGCAAGAAAGATGGTAGCGAAAAATTTAGAGCCGAAGACTCTGTGATCAAACATGAGACCAGCTTGGGTTATATCAGTCGCATGTTGTCTGAAGCTGCTGAAACCAATCGCAAGGCTTTTGTGATCACGCATCATGCTCCGCACGAAAACAGCGTGCACGCGATGTATAAAGATCACATACTGAATGGTGCCTATTATAGCAATCTGACTGACATCATGATGGATCAACCACAGCCGAAGTATTGGGTGCACGGTCACATGCACAACCGAAGCGACTACATGATCGGCGAATGCCGTGTGATGTGCAATCCTCGGGGCTATTGGCCAAGAGAACTCAACAGGGAGTTTTATCCCGAATGGACGATAGATCTAAAGTGAAAGCGATGACCATCACAGAATCTCATCGATTAGATGCACAGAACAGGCGCATAGAACAACGCCGAGTGGTGAGACGCATGCACGAAAAAGACGAAAGCCTTACCTTGAAAGAAGCACTACAAGCCGGTGTCGCTCCGTGGACAGAAAAAGTGCGAGAAGATTTTCATGTGGCGGTTTTTCGTGATGCTTATGCAGTTACTCCAGGTCATCTATTGTTTGTACCACAATACTATGCCGACGGGGTGATCTGTGACTGTTTCCGAGACGCACTGGAAACAGGAAAGAAGATGGTTTCATCTTGTGAGTGTGATGCGTTCAACATTGGACTCAATTGCGGTATATCAGCCGGACAGACAGTGATGTGGCCACATGTGCATTTGATTCCACGCAGACCCGGCGATGTCAAGGATCCGGTGGGCGGCGTTCGCAATGTGATCCCGTTTGCTGGCAACTATAAGACGAAGGTAGGATGGCTGAAGAAAATGTTACGTCGTATGGCGCTATAAGAGTCCATGGTACCCAGGAAGAAATGTACCAAATTGATGCTTGGTGCTTACAGATCAAAATCCATTCTGACATATGGAACAGATTCTTGACACGACCTAAATATCAAGCTATAATAGACAAATAGGAGCTAAAAATGGGAAAGATTAAGGTAGCAGAAATTTTCTACAGCATACAAGGCGAAGGCGAATGGGCAGGAACCCCCAGCGTGTTCTTGCGTACCTTTGGTTGTAATTTTGAGTGTCGTGGATTTGGTCTTCCCAAAGGCCAAAGGACCGAGGAGCCAGAGCAATTTGCCGCAATGGTCAAGGCCGGTGAGATCAAGGACTTCAAGAGTCTACCGTTGGCCAAGTATGGTTGTGACAGCTATGCCAGCTGGCACCCAGGTTTCAAAGAATTCAGCCATATGATGACTGTAGATGAGATCGTGGAAGCCATGCTGAAGCTGACTCCTACGGGTTCGTGGAGTCTGCCCAGCGGACAAGACATACATCTTGTGATCACCGGCGGAGAACCTTTGTTGGGTTGGCAACGCAGCTACATCGAGCTGTTCCAGCATCCTCGCATGAAAGATTTGCGACATGTGACGTTTGAAACCAATGCCACACAAGAACTCAAAGGCGATCTTCGAGGATATCTTACCAACGCTGGTTTTTGGACCACTTTCTCTTGCAGTCCAAAGCTGACAATAAGTGGTGAAAAATGGGAAGAAGCCATCCGCCCCGAAGTGGTGTGGTCTTATCTACGCATGCCACAGTCTGACTTATACTTCAAATTCGTCGTGGCTACCAATGACGATATCGAAGAAGTCGACCGTGCTGTGAGCGAATACATCGACAGAGGTGTGTTGGCGCCGGTGTATCTCATGCCTGTAGGTGGCATGCCAGAACAGTATCATCTCAACACCAAGGAAATTGCCTTGTTGTCGATGAAAAAAGGATATCGTTACAGTCCACGCCTGCAGGTGGACATCTTCAAGAACGATTGGGGTACCTGATGTCAAAGAAAATATTTCCCAGTTGGTGCTGCCAAAAATGTGGCGAGTATGTGGGCTGGATTGGACGAGTGCTCATGGTGATAATTCCAGGATGGCACGAGTGTCCAGATATCTACGACGACAAAGACAACTGGGGTGTCTGATGAAAAGAAAATACGATGTTTGATCTCTTGAAGAAATGGTTGGATCCAAAAGAGAAGCAGCGCAGACTGATCTCCAAAACACTTAAAGGTTCCCATGCCGAAAAGGCTTTGGCAGATCTAGAAGGCAAGCCATGGGTAGGTGTTTTGAGCACCAATATCGATATCAAAAATCCTCGTTCTGGATACTTTGAATTGGATTGGAACGACAAGTTCGTTGACATGTTGCGCAATGCCGGTTATACTGGAAAAAATGCGGAAGAGGTCGTGGACAATTGGTTCAATGATCTTTGCCGCAATATCGCAGCTAGCATCAATGAAGAAAGCAAATTTGTTGCTGACGCCGATCGTTTACCGCCTAACCCATGAAACAAGGATCCGATATGTCGTACCTACTGGTTGATACAGCCAACATGTTTTTCCGTGCACGTCATGTGGTACGTGGTGATGACACTGAAGAAAAGATCGGTATGGCTTATCACATCATGTTTGCCAGCTTGGCCAAAGCATGGCGCAACTTCCAAGGTCGGCATGTGGTGTTCTGCCTAGAAGGACGCAGCTGGCGCAAAGATGTGTATCCTGGCTACAAGTCAAACCGGGCAGCGTCTCGAACAGCCTCGACTATGAAAGAAGCTGAAGAAGATCGTATGTTTTGGGAAGCCTATGACGAGTTCACTTCGTTCTTGGCAAACAAGACCAATGCCACTGTGCTCAAGCACGAACGCTGCGAAGCTGACGATTTCATCGCACGCTGGACACAACGGCACCAAGATGACATCAACGTGATTGTTTCGAGTGATAGCGATTTCTATCAGCTGATCGCACCCAATGTCAAAATCTACAATGGTATCAGCAAGCAAACCATTACACACGAAGGCATCTTTGACGAGAAGAACAAGCGAGTGAAAGACAAAAAGACCAAGGAAGAAATGGCGCCGCCTGATCCTGAGTGGCTGCTGTTTGAGAAGTGCATGCGCGGCGATGTCAGCGACAACATCTTTTCTGCGTTTCCTGGTGTTCGTACCAAGGGCAGCAAGAACAAGGTAGGATTGCAAGAAGCTTTTGTCGATCGCAACAGCAAGGGATACAACTGGAACAACCTCATGCTGCAACGCTGGATAGATCACAACGGCGATGAACATCGTGTGAAGGATCGTTATGAATTCAACCGACAGCTGATCGATCTGCGCATGCAGCCCGATGATATCAAAGCGATCCTAGACGAAAGCATCCAGGCACAAACAGTAAAGGCCAGCCAATCGCAAGTTGGCATCAACTTCCTCAAGTTCTGTGGTAAATGGAATCTCTCGCGCATCAGCGACGATGTGAAAATACATTCAGAATATCTGTCAATGAGTTATTGATCATGATAACCACCAAAGTCGTCCTCAAGGACAAATTCTGGATCTTGCAGAAAGACGGAGCGTCAGTTGGTACCATGCGTATCGAACCCGATCATGTTTCTGTCACTCTTGATGGTATTGCTCATAGATTCGTTGATATCAACGAAGCCAGCAAGTCCTTGGAAATCAACGAAGCGTCGACAAACATTGCGGTATCTGGACAGCTAGAGGATGTGTATGGATATCCAACCGATCTTGAACATGTGTTCAACGTCCAAAAAGATGCAGGACTTCCTTGCTATACCAAAAGCAAGAACAGCAAAGTTATCCACGCTGCTGGTTGGTATGGAATGATGAGGAATGCTCTCCATGCCGAGGCATTTTGTCCGAAGATAAATACTCTGCGAAGTTATCCATATATTGGACCTTTCAGATCGCAGATGGATCTGCGTCTTGCGATGACTTCGTGGAAAAGAAATGATCAAACGGAATCTGTCCCCGCTGGACCGGTTTTTAGCGAAAACCAAAGATGCTAGTCGTCATGGTCTCAAAGAGATCAGGATGGAGACTAAAGATGCGGTTGAATTGTCGGTGCTACTAGCACAAATACTTTTAAATCAAAACATCACAGTCGTTGAACGCAATGACGTCGCAAAAAAGCCATCGTTGGATGGAGGAGCATTCAGATGAAGAATGCTTTATGGTATCTGATCGCTACGATGACTGTTTGCCTGGCAGGGTTGAGCTTGGGCAAAGACATGGATACTGTTCCAGCCGCAGCCAAAGAATCTGAAAGAAAATCTGCTGCTATCAGTCGATACGTCAACGACATCAAGCCCAGTGAACATATAGACGGTATAGAAGGGATCGTCCTCCCTATGCCGATGATCTGTTTTCCTTCAAAGCAGGTCGAAGAAGCATTGACAAAAGACGGTTTCAAGATATTGAGCACTGGACTTCGTCCAGACGGAGAGTTTGGTCCAGAACTGTATGAAACTTGGATGAACTCCGAAACCAAAAACTTTGTTATACTTAGAGTGGTCGCATCACAAGGACTCAGCTGCGCAATAGCATCAGGACCATTGTTGCGTCCTGGCGGTGTCACAATGCAAGAAATGGAACAAAGCAAGCCCAAAGGAAAATCCTTGTAAAATCTAACTCTGGTCATAAATAACTGAGCATAGAAAGAACAGCTATGGCCAGACCGAAACCGATCATCATTCTCGAAATAACAAACAAAAAGACCTACAAGAGCGATCAAGTCTTGGAGGCAGACGCTATCTATGCTGTTTTCTATAACGGCAAGCCCATCAACTTACGCATGGTCAACAGCTTGGTCAACTACCCTGGGCCCAAATACAAGAAAGTCAGTTTCAGCAATTCTGGTCATGCTTATAATCTAGCTCAGAAGCTGAACAAGCAATTCAACACGAAGGGATTTGAAGTCTATGAGCTCAAGTCAGGAAGATGCCTGGGCAGCGAAGACTCCGCTGGTTGAGCTGGTCTTACGGGAAATACAGCCCTTATATTCGAATCCACTGACTCCCTTTCAAATCTTCCTCAACTACAGGAATGGCAAAGGCACACGTTTCACTACCTTTGGTATGAAACTAGCCAAACAGGTGTTCGAGAACTACACAGTGCGAATACCAAAAGACACGCCCATAAAAGCTAAATACCTCACAGCACTGGATCGTCACCTTCAGTGGCCATACTTTCTTGATCGCAACAGACTCATACTGTTCAACGAGATGGATGCCATGGAGTTTACATTGTTTGGTGGAGATCTCGAAAGTTGGTGCGAAGGCAAGGATCCTGGTAGAGGCATATGAAGATAATTAACATCATAGTATCTGAAAGCTATGGACGCTACTGTGGTAGTGTACCAGGTGAGCGTGGTGTAAATGAAAAGACCATGGAAGATTCTAAATTAGAAAAGTATATCACTAACTATCCCGACGAAGTGTCTGCTGACCTTAACGAACTTAAGAAAAAGGTCGAGACCGACGCCTTAAAATCTCGCTCGAGATTTTCCTGGGCCATAGGTAAGATGCCCGACGGTAGATATGTTGCGGGTCTGGTTGGTACTATTAGAATATTTGGCTTGCCAATTGTGGCACAGGGTTCCAGCACAGATTTCTTTGAAGCCAAACAAGACAACAACCCCTATGCTATTGGTATGTCGCAGGCCATGAAAAGCACCGGAGATAAACCACCGTTGAAAAAGTCAACCATCAAGAAAGCACACAAGATTGCTGACACTATCAAGGCCAATGAATCACTGGCAGACAAAAAATGAAAATATATGAAATCATAACCGAAGCAAAAACAAAAAAGAAAGAGCTTCCAGATGGCGCCAAAAAGATGAATGGTCTTACCATCATTCCCTTAGATTCGTTCGTGGAAAAAGGTATCGTCGACAAATTAGAAGCATATTCACAAGGGCCTGGTTTAACTGAAGCCACACTGATAACAGATGTGCCAAGAGAAGAATGGTTGAAAGACAAAATTGACTATGCAAAAAAGCGCGGCCGCGACAGCTTTGGTGTTCCTTACATGGGTAGCACAACTGCTTATGTAAGACATCCATCGCATGTGGTGTTGCCAATGAGCTTGCTGGCGCACATACCCGGAGCTCGCGGCGAACAACAAAATATTCGACAAGGTGATCTTAACGCCATCATGAAAATTATGAAAGACACTGGCAAATTGCCAGTGGACGAAAGGGGCGAAGAATACATACCTTTTATCTGTGTGGCCTGGAACGGCGAGCCCTGGGTCCTGGAAGGCAATCACAGAATTATGGCAGCAAAAAAACTAGGGTTTGATGCCTTGCCAGTTGAACTAAAATACTTTGACGGCGGTGAGCGAGTGGAATCTGGTCTCTTGTATCCAGGTAAGATAGGTCTCAAAGAACCGGCGCCTGGTTTAACTGAAGCACCTGGTGATGAATTTGGCCTGGGTGCAAGATATCGCACAGCCAGTGATGACGAAATGCAACAGTATGCCAAGCGTATCAAAGACAAGGAAAAGACCAAGACCGATCCATACAAAATGCCTTACATACACGGTAGCAATATCCAGATCAAAGACGAAGGCGGCAACGACTACGATCTGGATGCGCTACGTGCTGCTATCACAAAACGTCCGACCAAGATTCTCAAGCAAAACGAAAAGATGCAACACAGCGATGGCTCGACCAGCATTTTCTTCAACGTGGGCTTGCCTGCGCTGAAAGGACTGGCTGTGAACGAAAAGACCGGTGAATTTGTGGTCGTGGACACTTGTCCTGGTGCTGGCGCTTGCAAGACATTCTGCTATGCCATGAAGGGCAACTATGTGATATTCAAAGCAGTGAGCATGAACCAAACACGCATGCTCAACTTCTTGCTGAACGATCCTCAAGGGTTCGCTGATGAGATGGCAGCAGAGATACGTTCTGCACAGAGAAAGAACAAGGGCACCAAGATCATCGTGCGTTGGCATGATGCTGGAGACTTTTTCAGTCCGGAATATCTCAATGTGGCTTATGATGTTGCTCGCCAGTTCTCCGATGTGGATTTCTATGCATACACCAAGATGGCCAGCGTGGCGCAGAGCGACAAGCCATCCAACTTCAAGATGAATTTTTCTGGCGGTGCGCAGCCGGGCGAAGAAAAGCAAATCAACTTCCAAAAGACCAAACACAGCCGAGTGGTACCAAAAGACATGTTCTTTGATCTGATCGCTCGCAAGGGCAACAACCTGATCAAAGACGCCAAGGGTCGCATGCAGTTTGTCAGCCAAGAAAATCTAGACTCATTCAAGCAGCGCCTGGCCCAACAATACAAGATCGATCGTAACAGCATCATCACATACGACGAAATGATGGCCAAGCCAGTGGGTGATGCACTCAAATGGAATGTGATTGTAATGCCAGGAGATGGAGATGATTCAGCCAACCGCAATGATGTTGTCGGTAGCTATCTCCTATTCCACTGATGCGATTAAGAGACATACTCGGTGAAGTGCCCATGGCTGATTACCAGCCCTTGGGTGACTTTGACAAGCCAGGTCCATTTCGTGGAGCCGACAAAAAGTTGGTGCCGCATCCACGGAACCGCATCAAGGCTGAGAAATTTTTTGCAAAAACCGACCATAACTTCCGCCTGTTCTTCAGCAACATATCTGGTACTGGACGCTACAGCGAACATGGTCCAATGGATCCTAGAACTGTAAAAATTATATTTGGTGAAGATGGTGAAGAAATTGTTCGCGGGCATGAAGATGCCATTACCATAGTATATGTGGGCAACAAGGGCGATGCCAAACGCATGCTTACACCATGGCTGATGGCACATAGATTTGGTCATGCCGTTGTAGCAGGTTCATTGCGATCTCAGCGCGATCCTGCCTGGCAAGAAGCAGAAAATCATTTCTTTGGCCAAGTGAATCAAATATTAAATGATTTTTATGGCGTTGTTGGCGGCCTCGGGGGCGGCCAACAAAAATTTGAACTCAACAAACAATACAATGCCTTGTTCAATGCCATTGGTACACAGCGTAGCAGTAGAGAAGGTGAAATACGCAGACCTTACGAATTCCTCTATGAACTGTTTGCACAATACCTGGGCAAAGGTCGCATTGAACTCAATCCCTTGCCTGTCAGCATTGGATATGGTCAACAGGCCTGGGGTCGACCTACTCGTGTTATGTCAGTGAAATCGGCAGAACTTAGGGATGCGACAGAAAGACAACATGCCACAGAATTGCTGGCCAGAGACATGGAATTCCTGTTCAATGATGTGCTTGGCAATGCAGTCGGCAAAATTTTTGTGATGTAAAGAATCATGACAAGAACACCAAGTGAATATGTTTATCATGCAGGCTATTTGCCGCGGGGTCTAGAAAGTGCAAACCGCAATGACGTTCTGGGCAGCTATCTACTGTTCCATTGATCCAACCAAACACCCTTAGGACCGTTAATCTTTACGGGTGCGGGAGGCCACTGCCCGCTATGCAACAAGGAGTCGTGCCCTTAGCATACAAAGTGTGGCATTTTTGCAACACTCCCCTAGATCGCTAAGTCATTGAAATCATTAGGGTTTTTTGGATCCTATGCTAAGTCATTGATTTTGTTAGAGAATTTTTCTTGCCTTTTTGAGCAAAAAGTGGTTGACCGTTGGGTCCGCCCGCTATATAATGATGGTATGATGAAGCGAACATGCATCACAGTCGACGCACCGCGCAAGCGCACCCGCGCCCATGCTGTGCTCTTTTTGGACTCGCGCTATAAACAGCGTTCGATCAAGTCTGAGCGTCTTTATGACCGCAAGCGCCAAAAAGAGGTTGACCGTAAGATGGGTTGGGCGTAACATCATAAACAGATAGAGCGTGGTGCTCTATCACTTTTACACAGAGAGGTAATTTACTATGGCTTCCAAGTCCACCAAGACGTTCAAGTATGTCGGCGTTTCCCTGCTCAACGGGAAGGTGAAGGCTCGCTTCACCAATGATACCGCTACCCGCATCAAGGTGATGCAGCGCGGTGGTCATGCAAACATCGAGTTCGTCGAACTCCCCCGCGAGATGACCAAGGCTGAGATCGAGAGCGAAGGCTTGCTCCAGAAGGCTCTGGATTCTTACAAGGGCGCGGCTCCTGCTGCCAAGCCTGCCAAGCCTGCCAAGGCTGTCAAGGCTGTTGCTTAATTGCAACACTTGTCAAGGGCTTGACAAATGTTTCTGTCAAGCCCTTGACAATCTGCCTTGAGCATGCAATAATAGTATCATGTTCAACCGCTAGAAGGCAAAAAAAATGGCATCCACAACAAATAGTGTAGACAGCAGAACTGTCAAGATTTCTGACGCTCGCCTATTGATCCGCAAGGCAATCAGCAAGCACCGTCCAGTTTACATCTGGGGTCCCCCGGGCATTGGAAAGAGTGACCTTGTGAGTCAGATCGCCAACGAGCTTGGTGGCGTCACCATCGACATGCGCATGGCGCTGATGGAACCCACTGACATCAAGGGTATCCCTTATTATTCTTCCACCGACAATACCATGAAGTGGGCTCAGCCCAGCGAGCTGCCTACCAAGGAGTTCGCCAAACAGTATCCTGTTGTGGTCCTATTCCTCGACGAGATGAACTCAGCTCCTCCGGCTGTGCAGGCTGCGGCTTATCAGCTGGTGCTGAACCGTCGTGTTGGTGCTTATCATCTCCCCGACAATGTAGTCATCGTTGCTGCTGGTAACCGACTGAGCGACAAAGGCGTGACATATCGCATGCCCAGCCCGTTGGCCAACCGTTTCGTGCACATCGAACTCCATGTTGATTTCGGTGACTGGCAGACTTGGGCTGTGAAGAACCAGGTCCACCCTGACGTGGTTGGTTACCTCAGCTACCAAAAAGCTGATCTGTTTCAGTTTGATCCGCAGGTTCATGACCGTTCGTTTGGTACACCGCGCTCGTGGAAATTCGTGTCCGACTTGCTGGACGATCAGATGCTGGATTCGTTGCAGAGCGATTTGGTCGCTGGCTGCGTTGGTTCTGGCTTGGCAGTCAAGTTCATGGCACACCGTAAGGTTGCCAGCAAGCTACCCAATCCGTCCGAAGTGCTGAGCGGCGAGATCACTAAGATGGATGTCAAGGAGATCTCGGCCAAGTTCAGTCTCGTCACTGCCATGTGCTACGAGCTCAAGTCTGAGCACGATGCTATGGTCAAGACTGGCAAGCTGGATGCATGGCATCCCATGTGCGAAAACTTCATCCAGTTCATGATGGACAATATGGAGAAGGAGATCGTGGTCATGGGTGCTGCTACTGCTCTCAAGACATATGAACTCAAGTTCAATTATCGCAAGCTCAAGAACTTCAAGGAGTTCTATGAGAAGTTTGCCCATCTCATCGTTGACGTGGATGCCAAGTGATGAGATGGCGGAGTGGTCTTCTAGCGGGGACCACTCCAATCTTTTTGGTTGACGTATTCGAATACATACAGTAACATAGAAGAAACCCAGGGGAAGCATATGAAACTCAATCCCGCAGATCGCATCACCAAAGCCCGCGTGCGCATGCTCCTGAAACATGGTTTCTTTGGACAGATCGCTACCCGTCTACAGTTGGTGGAAGAAAACAGCATTCCGACCGCAGCAGTTGATGGTCGCCGATTCTATTACAATGCCGAATTTGTGCAAAAGCTGACCGACGACGAACTGGTGTTCCTTGTAGGCCACGAAGTTGGACATTGTGTTTGGCAACACTTCCTGCGTCGCGGCGAGCGACAGCGCGATGTCTGGAACATGGCTGGCGACTTCGTGATCAATCAGATCCTTGTGGACGAACGTATTGGTGCTCAGATCAAGTCAGTTCCTATCTTGCTCGACAGCAAGTATCGTGGCATGGCTTCTGAAGAAGTGTATGACGAACTGATGAAGAATGCCGTCAAGATACAGGCCACATTGGATATCCATATGGATGGTGATGGCAATAGCAGTGATCAAGACGGTGGAGACAAGAGCGGCTTCAAAGGTCAGCCACTGACCGAAGAAGAGAAGAAAGCATTGAGCGACGAGCTCAAAGAAGCCGTGCTCCAGGCCGCACAGAGCGTGGGTGCTGGCAATGTGCCCAAAGGCTTCCAGCGCCTCCTCAATGACATCTCTGCTCCCAAGATGAGCTGGCGCGATGTGCTGAAGATCACGCTGGCTAGCATGATCAAGAACGACTATTCGTTCATGCGTCCAAATCGTAAAATGCAACATACTCGTGCCATCCTGCCCGGCATGCTGCCTGGTGATGAAGTGAATGTGGCCGTTGCCATTGACACATCTGGTTCTATCAGCCCCACGATGCTGCAAGACTTCCTGGGCGAGATTGCTGGTATCATGGATCAGTTTGATTCATATACTGTTCGTATCTTCCAGTTTGATACCAGCGTGTATGGAGAAGAAGTTTTCACTAGCGAAGTTGGCAACGACATCCGTACCTATGAAATCAAGGGCCGTGGTGGTACCAGTTTTGAAGTGATATTTAACCATATGAAAGCCAGCGACATCACACCCAATCAGCTGGTAGTGTTCACAGACGGCGAACCCTTTGGCAGCTGGGGCGATGCTGACTACTGCGACACGCTGTGGATCATCCACAGCAATCGAAACAAAACTGCTCCGTTTGGTATCACTGCTCATTATGAATGAGTAAGGTCTATCAACTACTACAAGGGCTCTTGCGAGCCCTTTCTTTTTGACCACAAGACCAGCTGATTGAGATGTTGAGTTAAATAAATGCATGGTTAATTTAATGACCAAGAGAAGGAGACACCAATGAACCTAACAATCAACGATCTTGCTACGATGGCCAACGTGATTGATATCGCTACACAACGCGGAGCATTCCGAGCTAATGAGCTGCGTGCGATTGGAGAGCTTTACGACAAGCTGAGTGGGTTTGTCAAGGCTGCACAAGAGCAAGCCAAGAAAGAAGAAGAAGCAGCAGCCAAGTCAGACAAGGCAGCAAATCCTCCAACTGACCCAGGACAGGGAGAATAATATGACTACATTTACCAAACACGTTGGTAAGACGTCGGATGGAAAGAAAGCAGTCGTGGTATTCAGGAAGATTCCTGGTGCTGAAGATCATGCTTTGGTTGTTTTATCCGAATACATTGATCCCAGCATACACGACGAGCTGATGGGCTATGTTGAAAATCAAGGACAGGCTGACATGGATCTTTACAAGGTCCTGAGCAGACATTCGTGGTTTGACAACACCAATGTGCTGGAAAGTTTGCACACCAGGAAACTGTTGACCAAGGTACCAGTCAGCAACATCACCATGACTCCTACTCCATCGATCACAATGAACTTGTCAGAACTGAATGCTCAGCTGGACAAAATAGTCACAAGGACATCTAGTGCTGACATGTCTGGCGAACCTAAATCTTCTCCGGGCACATTGGACGACAAGACCATCGCCGATCAGATGCGTCGACAGGCCATGCAATTCGAAACTGAAGCCAAGCGACTGCGATCCGAAGCCGACATATTGGATCCAAGTCGTCCGGGCCGACCGCGCAAGGCAGCCACATCAACGGCAGAAGCATGAATCCAACGGAATCTTTGTTATTGATTGCCAAAGAAAGAGATCGTCAAAAAGATCTCTGGGGTTCTGAATATGACATGCGGCATGGTCCTAATGATTGGGCAGCTATCGCATCCTCGTATCTCAATGCAGAAGTGTCCTACAAGGGACAATCTCCCGGCAATGTCAGGTGGAGAGATTCTATGATCAAAGCTGCTGCTGTGATCATAGCTGCATTGGAGCACGAGGATGCCATGTGCAAGCAAGAAAAACTTGCCAAAGAAGATTAAGGTTAGAATACGTGGCTATAAAAAAGAAAGATAGAAGCTTTGAAGAGCTTCTCTCCGATGTAGTGTGGGACGACATACCTATAGATTTCATCGAACAGGTAACCATCATCCTAGACGGAGGAGAAGTAATCACTATAAAAAGTGATGAGCTCAAAGGAATCAAAAGCACCAGTGAACTTTTTCACGTGCCAGGGCTGGACCAACTAGTCAGCAGGGTCAAGAACGTCGATGTCAAAATGGATACGGCCAAACTGAAACACGCTGTCCACAAACATGTGCGTGCCTTATTGGGCAGGCATTTTTCTGAATGATCATTGACCTAACAGCTGGGTCAATGTATAATGCATCAATGAGATACTTTTCTTACAATGAATACGATCCAGAGTCACCTCGTGCTGATGCCACGGGCGGATACGTAGAGACATTGTCCGAAGACGACATACGCAAACAATACTATCCATATTGGTATGGAAAAATGTGCGAAAAGTTTGGCAAGGAACACGTGGATGAGAACTACAGTTTCAACGATTGCCTTGATGACTGGCAAGTGGTACATTGGGCCTGGGAGGTCGAGCAATGAGTGACAGCAAAAGCAAATGGTTGACTTGGCAAGACGTCCAAGGAGAAAATGCACGCAAGGTACTGGATCACGGATTTGTCGTGCTGATCGATCATATGGGATCTGACTCTGACATTGCTGAGGCTGCACGCATCAGCTATGGCAAAGGTACCAAGGCCATTAACGACGATCGCAATCTCATACGATATCTCATGCGGCATCAACACACCACTCCGTTTGAGATGTGCGAAGTCAAGTTCATGATCAAGATGCCTATCTTTATCATGCGACAGTTGGTCCGACATCGCACAGCCAGTATCAACGAATATTCTGGTCGCTACAGTGAAATGAGCAACGAATTCTATATCCCGAGCGGACAGTATCTTGCTCCGCAGAGCCAGACCAATCGACAGGGTAGAAATGGCGAAATGGATCTAGGCACCAAGACTCGAGTCCTGGTACGCATGCAGCATGTGAGTGATGTGTCATACGACGAGTATCAAAATCAGCTGGAGGACGATCTCAGCAGAGAATTGGCTCGTATCACGCTGCCACTCAATAACTACACCATTATCTATTGGAAGGCCAATCTCAAGAACTTCTTGCACATGATCAATCTACGAGCAGACAGTCATGCCCAGCAAGAAATACAGGACTTTGCCAATGCCATGTATGAGTTGGCTCGTCCTTTGTTTCCTATCGCATGCGAAGCCTGGGAAGATTACCAGCGCGATGGTATACATCTCAGCAGGCAAGAAGTTGAAATGCTGCGTGTGATGACAGACAAGGAAAAATGGCTTTCATATGCAAACGGACAAAGAGACGACAAAGGTCTTAGAGGCAAGTTTGATATCAGCCAACGAGAGCTAGATGAATTCCGTGCCAAGTTCAATCTATGATCAACTGATAGCCGATGGGTTCTTAGAGCGCAGCAGTCACTGGAATGATCATATACAACATAACCTAGGTCAAGTGTGGTGGAAACACGACGCCAAAGGCTTGGCCAGGTTTGCTTGGTTCACTACAGCGTACCATCTCAATGGTGCAAAGGTATTGCATGGTGGTGTGATGAGCACTTTGCTGGATCATTGCATGGGAGCATTGGCCTATCTTGACAACGACAAATCATTTGCTTATACCATGCAAATGAATGTGCAATTTGTCAAGCCTGTGCGGGCCAACAGATGGATCCTGGTGCGTGCACAGCAAGTGGCCGGAAATTATCACAACCTCATGCTGGAAGCCGAAGCCACAGTGCAAGACCATGTGGTAGCGAAAGCACAAGGCATCTTTATCAATCCAGTCAAACGAAAGTCTTGACTTCGTTGAAGTGTATGGACTTGGATAGATTGTAACCTTCGCGTGCTTCTCTGAACTTGGTCACTGTGGGATCATCGTACCATCGCTGGTATGCCTCTTCTGTTGGCCACACATATATGATCCTTTGTATGTTGCCATCGGTTATCGTGTGCTCATGTAACCATTTCTTTTCATACATCTTGCGTTGATACGCATCGAATCCGCCATCTTGATAGAATGATACCTCTTCGTTTTTCTTGAAGGTTTGATTCACTAGATACATGCTAACTCCTATGGTCCACTTGCAGGCTTAAATATGTGTATGTATCACTTCTTCGTAACACACTTGAGAATGCCTATGCTAAAGATACATCGTCTTTGGCACGGGCGTTATCTTGCCGAGCATCTTGCAAGGCCAAAAAAGAACACGGTCAGCGTCAAGCGAGAAGATCTTGCTGTCTTTGACGACGTTCCTTGGATCAAGGACAACAACCTCAAACCCATCTCGGCATTTTTTGGAGTGACCGCTCCTAGATCTATCATGCCGCCACACCGAGATCCCAGCAGCGATCCCAAAGTGGTCGAAAAAGGATTTATCTATCATCCATGGGCTCTCAATATTCCACTTACCTGTGACATTGGTACTCGTATGCTGTGGCATCGTGTGCGGCCTGGTGCGATAACTCGTTTGGAAGGTGAAGGTCATAGTCCTTACAACAATGTGCGTGTTCCGCTGGCCGATCCAGAAGATCTTGTTGAAATGGCCAGCGTGTGTTTGGATCGCCCGGCCTTGGTCAACACTTTTGAATGGCATTCGGTAGCCAACGACACAGACGACATTCGCTTGATATTCAGCATGCGATTTGATCCTTTGATGACATTGCCTCAGGCAGCAAGCCTTTTTTCAAATTGATCTTCAGCGCCATGCTGCTCTGAAATACTCATCGATGTCTTTGAAGTTTCTTGGAGACTTGTAAACAGGCATACGGAAACCAAAACCTCGACTGATCTGATCTACTTTGAGCTTGATCGGCACCTTGATGTTGTCTGGCCATTCTAAGGTCGTTTCATTTTTGTTGTAGTCTTCGATCATCATGACAGCAGCTCTCTTGCGATAGCGTGCTTTCATCTCATGATACTTCTTTATTGAAGCTATGTACCAGTCTATCTGTTCTCGGGTGATATCGTAGTCGCTGTCATCGTTGCCGTGGTTTGACCTTATCATCCTTATGAGATTGAACAAAGTATCAAACTTCTTCTCTAAAAATACCAAACGTCCGTGAGGAATGAGATATTGATTCACCACTTCATCTTCTTCTTCAAAACTTTCTGGAGAAGGTTCGGTGTAATATCTTATGGAGGCTGATTTGTTGCCTATAAACAATGAACGAGCAAATTCAATACGCTTTCTAAAAGCCTCGATTGCTACGCACGTGACTTTTCCATATGCAACCGATGAGCCTTGCATGAATGGCAGATGACAGGTTACCAACTGATCTGATGTCGTATTAAGTGGTCCCCAGGCAGTATCATTGACACCACGTGCATTCAACAACAAGTCTAAGAATCCGGTATAATTGTTGTCGCGCATGCAGCGACGATGCCAATGCAGATGTATGTCGTATGATGTTGTTCCTGGTACTTCTATGAATATCAAAGGACGTTGCCAGGCCAGATTCAATTCTCTATTGTCATTGGCTTTCACTGTCTCAAATATCTCTGGTGCAAGTATTCTCATGTGGCTGGTCTCTGGTGTGTTTTGAACAGGATGTCCCATATGGGAAAGAACAATCCAAAGTTTCTCTTCTGCTTTCTGTGATGGATCAAGTGCCATCGGCCGCTGGTCAACCAAGGATAGATGCTGAAATTTGGATTGTGTTCTATTACTTCTTGTAGAAATGCCGCCCATATATAATAGAATATGGCTATCCACCATTGCCCGGTTATGGCTACGAATATGATAGTGGGTATGACCTCGGTGATCCAAAGATCCGCTGTGCTTTTCCATGTGTCGTTATACAACAGCAGATTGTTCCACTCCCATTGGCTTTTGCCGTTCTTGGTAATATACCAATGATGATCCTGATGATACTTGTTGACCCAACGTATTTTGTGTCCAACACGATGTATCCAATACAGGCAAAAGGTCCAGGCCAAGAAGGCAGCTGGAAATTCTAGCAGCTCTAGCAAAATCATGGTTGATGTGGGCTCCTATAAATACTGTTGCATTGAGAGAGGTGCATATGATAATGCTCGCTAGGAAATGGAATGGTTCATTTCCTTCCATGGTAAAATCCAGGTCCGATGTTTGGTTTCAAGCATCCCCATCTACATCTCTCACTGTATGGATACTTAGCTGCTCTCTCCTGACCTGGGGTTGTCGCAGCTTTAGAGGATTCTTGGGCGAAGGCGAATTGGTCGCCGATAAATCATTCTATCAGTGGCGTTGCTGGACCAATCGAGAATTCCTCAGAAACTGTCACGCAGCCAACAGAGAGCTGTTCAAAAAAGAGCGAGAGTTGTCTGATCAACTCACCAATGAATTAGGACTTTCGATGACCGAGGTCGTCAAAGAAATAGAGCTCAACAAGGATCCGGCTGGTATCACTGTTGACGAGCTTGAGAAACTGTTTGTATAAGGAACGACGCCATGCACGAATACAAAAACTTCAAACCGTTGCTCAAAAATCTTGAAATGCCAAAGGTCACCGAATGGTTGATGAACCAAAACGATAAGTTGGCCCGTATAGCATGGATGCAGAATCAAACCAGGCAACAAAAAACAGCAGCACTGAAACATACTGAAAACATACATCTACGCTACATCAATCCTCCTCCGGGCTGGGATACTAGACAGGCCAACAACATCCTGGAAGTTTACAACAATGACATGATGTTGAAGATGGTGGGTCTCAAGGCAGTGTATGACAGAGTCTACGGAATTTGTGATCATCTTGGTCTCAAAGAAGTAGGAAGAGTGTTCCTTAGCAAACTGTTAGCAGGCTGCGAGGTAACAAGGCACATAGACGAAGGCGACTACTTCAGCAAATATGGAAGATATCATCTTGTGTTGTTGACCAATCCAGATGCTGCGTGCGAAGTCGACGACGAAGAATGCTTTATGCCTCTAGGAACTGTATGGTGGCTCGACAACGGGTTGCCACATTCATTTTGGAATAGAGGAACAACGGACAGGATACATGTGATATGGGACGCGAAATGAACACACTAGATACTATCAAGAAAATCATTGCAAATTACCTAGGCAACATCAGTCCGGATGTCATTGGAGAACATACCGAACTGGTAGACGATCTAGGACTAGACAGTCTTGATTCAATCGAGCTGGTCATGGAGATCGAAGAAAAGATGGGTCTTGAGATGGCCGACGATGATATGGACAGTATCAAGACCGTGGGTCAATTGGCTAGTGCTATCGATGGAGTCAAGCGGAGATAAACATGATACCAATAAACGGCAAACCCTGGATCGACCTGGAACCGTATATCGACGTAGAGAATCTGTCTGGACAAAAGCAAAAGATCGCTGCTGCACTCGCTGCCAGCCATCACATGCGGTTCCCCAGCATCGTAGGTGCCCAGGACAATCTCTATGATCAGTCATTGGTCGAGTGCGGAGACTTTGCCAAGAATCTGGCAGCCGATCCCAATTACGAACACAAAAACCTGCTGAGACTGTTGAAGTCGCCTGCCAAGATACAACTGTTTTGCAAATACATGTATGATGTCGTGGCGCTAAACGAAGCCATACACTTGCGAACAGCAAGAGGTGGAAACTATTTCAAGAAGCATCTCGCCGAACACTGTGTTGATACTCCGGTCATGCAGTATTTCACATTCTTCAAGAATTGGTTAGAAGCGCAAAAAATATTCAAAGAATACGGCAGAGTGGTATTCTTTATCAATGAACCTGGTGTCAGCAGTATCAAGCACAGAGACTATCCAGACGGCGAAAGTCGCAGAGACAACTTCATCTGGATGAGCCTAGATGGTCGTAAAAACTTCTGGATCTGGGATGACGAAAAGAAAGAACAGCACAACATCACCAGCCGTGCTGCATTGTTTGACAATGCCAACTGGCATGGCAGTGATCCAGTGCAATACACAGGCTGGAGTCTACGAGTAGATGGCGTTTTTTCAGATGAATTCAAAGACAAAACAGGATTGAGGGACTGGTGTGATGGAAAATAAAGATTTCATAGATCCCAGATCAAAATCAAAAAACATCTTCGATGACTGGGGCAGCGTATTTGATGGTCCCCACAACTGGATCGGAAAGGCCGCTCATGGTTCGTTGTCCAAGATGTTGTATGAACGCAAGCTGCTGGTCTTCAAAAAAATCAAGCTGGATCCTTTGCAGTTTTGGGGACTGGCACGAAAATTTGGCCTACCATGGAAAGACGATCAATATCGTTACAGCATGGAAAAGTCGATACCTTTGATACATCCTAACCTAGGAAATGTGTTCATCAGTGCCATCAGTAACAAGATATCCAAGAGACTGGGTGACAGAGAAATGCCCTGGCATTCGGATATCCCCAATGCTGTGAGTTATGCATTTCCTATCAGAGCGATCTATATGAAGACTTGCCCTAATCCAAAAGCAGGTTTTACCATATGGCTAAACAATCACAAGGCGTTCAAGACTGTCAGCGAAGATCTGCAAAAGCGATGGGGTATGCATCGCGTGGTACAACAAAGCTGGTATGAACCCGGCAAAGATCTGCAAGAGTTTCCTAGCATGTTGCATCATCCCATCACAGGAGAATATTCTCCTAGAGTGAACTACTATGTGGATGACAAACAGAAGGAAGGTTGGATCATTGACACCAAACTGGGCGGTGAAAACCAAGGTACTGGCATCGTGGCAGAAATGCTGAAAGAAATGTCAGCACAACCCGACTGTGTGTATGAACATCATTGGGACGAAACAGATCTAGTCGTGTATGACAACTATCCATTCGTCCATCGTCGTACCGCACTGGATATCGACGATGGACAGGAACGATTGATGTGGCGTGTCAATATCGATCACAACTCAGAGGCACGGAAATTCTTCGAAGCTGTGAAGATTCCTGTCTCTGTATCCAAATAGATAAAATCAAACATGTTGGCATATCGCGTGAGACTGGGTATCGAAGGGTACTTGGTCTTATGCGTGAAGTATTCAAAGTCGCCATTGCATTCAAGGATCAACTTCTTGGCAGGCAATTTATAGCTGTACCAATTAGTCAACACCTTGTCTTCGTCAGTGTATAGAGCCCACAGTTGGAACTCTTCTGATTCGAAGAAATGAACCACACGTTTGGCCATAGTATCTACCAATTCAGGAGTAGGGGCATGGCTAACCAATCTGAACTTGACTGCTTGCCACTTCATGGCAAAGTTCAACCACCAAAAAGCCAAGTGATTGGTGTCCATTGGCATAGGTGCTTGATCCAGCAGCACTTCGATCATTTCCCGACAATTTTCTACTTGTCTTTCGTCCTTGACTTTGGCCAACAGCCAAGGTAGTCCTTGCTTTTGAAAAAGTCCATGTATGGCATCAAAGTTACCGGTGTTGTCCATGTAGCTCTTGAGCGTGAGACTACCAAATATGTTGTCAGCGAATTCTCCTGTGACACATACATACCTGTCGTTAGCGATCAGATTGTGGAACGCACTGGCATCTATCAATCTTTTGCCAAAGCCAGGAATGATGTATTTCTCAAAGAACGTTGGATTTTCTCTGACAGAATCTTCGTTGAAGGCCACATACACATGTTCAGCATGTTTGAGCCAATCTGGATGCATCAATGCCAAGCATACGACCAAAGTGCTGTCAATGCCGCCTGAATAGAAGATCACGATGGTCTTGCCTTCGTTGATTTTACGAACGATATCGTTCCATCGTTCTTCGCATATCTCGCGGAAAGACTTTGGTTCTTTGCGTTCAGGTATCTTATCCAGCACCATGCAGTCAACTGGGGGCACACTCAACGCGCCGGTCCTATCAATCAAACTGATGGAACCATTGAACATGCTACAAAAAACTGACTCTTTGTAGTGCTTCTTCTTTATCTCTGGATCTGCGAACAGCGCGGCAGGTGTGTAATATACGAGTTCCTGGGTCATAGCAACATATTCGTAAAAAGATCCTTGTCGATAGCGGCATGGATCTTTTCCAAATCCTCCAATGTTTTTGCCTTCTTGATGGCAGTCATGTGTCTGATACGCAAGCGTTCGAGCTTGCGTGAATGAGTCATAGCATTCTCATGTCTGACCTTGATCAGCATAGCCGCTTCGTCGATTTTCATACCTGTTTCCAGGGAATAGTCAGCAACTAAACCATCTCGAGCAAGCAGTTGATCTCCGTCCAGTATCTTCAGTGCTTCCTGATACTTTCTTTCATACACCAAATCCAGTTGTGGCATGAGTGCAGCGGCCTTGTGCCACCCATGCTCCAACCTTCCTTTAAACAGTGTATAGAGTTTGTGCTTGTATGTCAACATCTTGGAGAGCTGGTAGGTCTCTTCCTTGCGTTTGGTTGACTCTAGATATACATTTCGATGACCGTTGTAACGTATCCTGAAATCGTAGTTCTTTCCTTTGAGCCAAGATATCTCATCGTCGGTAAACGCAAATATCTTGGGTATGACATTGAAGTAAGGTTCGGTGAGCCATTGTAGCTCATCCATGTCTTCGCATGCATAGACGACTTCATTCTCTATGGTAGCTGCAACCGGTAACCAAGCCATTAGACCTCCATGGGATGTGTGTTCTTGCCACGCAAGCCATTGTACCATCCACCCCACAGACGTTTGACTTCGCTCCAGGGAGCAATCAATGGTGCCAACAGCAAGCAAGGATCAAATTCCCACCACTTGCCGCTCACAGTGGTACCAAAATCAAACGCACGAGGTGCACGATGGTGGTTGTTGTGCCATCCTTGGCCCCAACCAAAAAATCCAACGACAGGAACATTGGTGCTCTTGTCGTTGGTATTGTAGAGTCGATATCCCATCTTTGGCATGTGGCAAAGACTGTTCACGAAGCTGTCAGTGTGCAAGTCCCACATGGCTGGAATAGCGAAGCCCCAGAAGAACAGCATGGGATCTATAATGAACAACACCAGTGCTGTGCTCCAGACGATCTTGTTGTAATGCTTGTGATGCCATACCAAGCTCTTGTCTCGCAGATACTCAGCACCATATTTGAGATTGATAGTGTCGTGTTTGACCGTCCACATCCAACCTTGATATGCATGCCAAAATCCTTTGACAGGGCTGTGCACATCGCGTTCTTGATCTGAGTGTGAATGATGATATCCGCGATGCAATGCTGCCCACCAGATGGCACTGCCTTGACAAGCGCACACCATGATCCAATGCAACACAGGCTTCATCCAAGAGCGAACTTCGATAGCCTTGTGACTGATCCATCTGTGCAGCCCTACTGCGGAACCTAGACCCCCGCATATGATCCATCCCACAAAAAAGTAGGCAAGATAATGCCATTGCCAGTCACTGAATCCTAGGTAGAACCCTACCAAAGCCAGGATCTGAAAGGGTATCAACACCGCAAAGATGTATGGTACCTGTCCTGTTGAGCGATAGGTTTCTATATTGTCGTTGATAAACTGTTTGATTTTCATTCTTCGTCCATCTCCATGCGTTCCCTGCGCTTGACATACCTCCGCAGATGGACATCATAATTGTGTATTGCAAATCCAAGCATGCTGTGATATGCTGGCCACGGACTTCTTTGCCCAGCCGGAACCACACATTCTACCCATGTTATATATCTTTCGCGAAGGAACTTCATGATCTTTCTGTAGCTTTCTTCTCTGCCTGCAGGACTGGCCACAGCAAATTCGTTGAATCCAATGTTTTCGTGATATTCGCATAGATAATTGATCACGTCACGGAACATGCGTACCATCGCGATATTCTTTTGCGAGCTGACTACGAAACTGAGCAACCAAATGGGTTGATGTTGTAAACGACGTATGCCAGCTATCATGACCAGTTTGCCCTGATCGTCATACACACCCAGCGTCCTGCGCCACTGATGCCCTCCTACACTTTCGGGCACAAGGAACAGCTCAAACATAGAACTGCTGGGTTTCAGTGCTACCGGATAGTTGTCTTTGGGATTGGCGTATGTGGCTTCGGCCAGGGCCTTGATCTCGTCCAGGCTGGACTCGTCTAACCATCTCATATTGTTTTGCATTTGCTGATCCTGCCTTCTTTCATGTTCTTGATCAATTGCTTGGTATCAAATTCGTATATGCGCGGTTCTGTTGCAAACAGTAGATTGGCACACTGGTGTTCCACCTCCGTCCACACGTGGAATAACTTTTCAACCCCGGTTCTCTTTGGTCTTGGTTCGAATCTATATCTGGTCAGTGTGCCATATATTTCATTCTTGCTTGATGTCCATCCCAGCTTGCCTGGAATCTGACCTGAGATCAATCGATTGACAACATAACCTTCCATGAATGCCAGCATGGTTTCTGGATTGTATGTGTAAAAATTGTTATAGGCAGGAATACCAGTTCGAGCAACAAATCTGCGCCACACACCGTCTTGATCTTCTTTCTTGAGGAACACCCAATCAAGATGAGTTTCTCCAGTTTTGATCAAACGATCCATGTCAGGGACTTTTTCCAATTCCACTTCGTCAACAGTGATCATGGGCTGTGCAAAGTCTTCTGCGATCTTGAGCAGTATCTGTTGATAAAATGTGTAACTCTGATAGTCCTTGGCAATGCGTTGCCATTCGCCTGATTCATAGAAACGCATGGGATCAAAGTCAATGGTCACAAAATCTAGGTTTCTTCCCTGACAGAAAGATACAGCCTGAACAACATCATTTCTGTTGAGGTTGTCTTTGAAACGCACGATGACAGGACGGAACAGCGCGCGACTTTCTATCCAGGAATTCAGTGCAATCTCGCTGTCAAGCCCGCCAGAAAAAAACACATTCATGACATCGTGCTTGCGGCTCAGGATACGTGCTGTGCGGACGAGCTCTCCGCGGAAAGTCAATCTAGGACGTCGGCAAAAACCCACGGTACCAGTGGTCGATTCCCACTCGTCGGTACGGAATATCTTGGATTGGTCGTTACCATACCAATACTTGATATGATTGTCTTCCGTGAACTCAAAGTTCTCGTAAAGATTTTGCTCATTCGGATATGACATCTAGGCCTCTTATGATTTCTTCTATCAGTTCTTGATCATGCGTACCTGTTGGTTTGAGCACACACCATTGATTGACAAAACGCACCTTGAGTGGTCTTGGTATGACCACACAGTCGTTCCACCAATCGCTCCACACTCTGGCCACTCCAGCTGCCTTGCCGGCCGTCTTGCGACGTATGCCTTCATAGATCCAACGATTGTAATCATTGAAAGTGAGCAACATACCAGCCATGTTGTTGTTCTTGGTCCATTCTAGATTTGATTCCAACAATATGTTGGATATTACGTTTTTGCCACGATAAGGCTTGAGAACCCATGTGCGTATGCCGCCAATGCTGAGTAATTCTTGTTTGGATATTTCCACACAGCTGAGGCCAATGATTTCACCAGCATCAGACATCAAGAAAGCGATTTCTCCTTTTCCTTCTGTCCATCGCGTTTTGTGTTCTACGTTCCACAAGAATCCTGCCCTGGAATCAAGACCCATGTTGTGTATGGCCGGGCTCGTTGGATTGTCAGCCACTATGCCTTGCACAAAGGCCAGCGCATTGTTATACAGATCTGGAGATATGGTATCGCTGCATGTAGTCACTATCTTCATGCAGATATTTATCGTGATATATAATCACCTAGTCGTCCACACGCATCATGAGATGTATGCGAGCATCATCACCACCATTGAATGCAGTATGGCTCCGTTTGGTATCCACATACCAAACATGCGAATCTTCGGGTATGTGTATCAATCGCTGTTCGTCGACAAACAAGAAGTAAGATTTTGGATTGGTGTGTATGGCTATGTGAAAGGTTCTATGAGGATCCTTGTGCACGCTGTAACACTTGCGGGGAGGCAATCTCGCTATGCGTGTCCTGCTCACTCGGAAAGGCAAGGTGGCGAAGAAAGTCTCCCACCAGGTTCCTTGTAATTTTGGATGCAAACGTGCATAGAAATCAAGATCCTCACCTTCTTTCATCCACCCAGTGCCTTCGTACCAGTCGTCGATCCCGCCTGTCTGCAAACAGATCTGATTGCACTCGTTGAAAGGAACTTCAGTCATGATACTGTAACACTCTGTCTGCAACCTTTTGAGATTGGTAGAATGATCCAACTTCTTGAAAAGGAATATGCTGGCATGTTCTAACATCACTTGGTTCCTATCAACATGAAACGAGTATAACCGCTGCCGGCATCTGCCAAGAACTGATTGGCATACTGTATATCCTTCAGCCTTGATTGAGCTTTGAACTCTTCGATATCTTTGCTACATCTCATGTGTTCTGGACAAGCAAAAAAATCATTGCCTTGCAATACGACCATGACCCCTGCTGGTATGCGATCATACCAACGATCATATGTATCCTGATCCACATGTTCGCAGCTGGTATTGATAATCAAAGTGGGTGGATGATCATAATCATACAGATCCATGCTGCTAGTAAATGCTTTGAATCTCCACTGATTCATCTCATTGTATTTGTTCACATGATCTGCGACTGGCTCGCATGTGGGGTCAACGTCTATGCTGCGTATGCGTTGTATCGGATAGCTGGCAGAATCAAACAGCATGGTGGCCAGTATGCCATACCATCCGCCAAAGATGTATATGTTTTGAGGATCAGGTCCTTTGAGCACATAATAATTCAATGTGTCTATCAGCCAGGCCTTGCTTTCGATCTGGCCTCGCCAAAAGCATTCTAAGAATCTGTCTCGATGTTCTGGGAAACGACGCATGGTGTCTGCGATCCAGACCATGCTTTCATTGCTGAAATGACTCTTCATATCTCTTTTTCATCCACGCATAATCATTTATCATGATCATTTTGTCAGCATCGTGTGCATTTTCTATACCATATGCTCTACCCTGATTGGCACCTGCCAGTATGTATTCGGCATACTCGCCCTGAGCAGTGGAAGTCCATACATTTAACCAAGATTTGGCTTGCGAGTTTTTATTTGATATAACGGAACTGGATAGTTTGGCACACTCACGAAAGGCACCGCGCCAGGCATGCAAAGGCGAACCAGCGAATCTTGTTTCGCATGCTGTCCAATCCAATGGCATGAAGCAGTCGCTGATGCTGGTGGTAACATCAACTCCAGTTCTAGCACGCAACATGGCTTTCTTGGGCAACAGTTTCAGCCCACCGTATCCATATGTCAATCCATTGTATGGATTACGACTCTGCCAAACTAAGACACACTCGTCTACAGTGCGACCAACAAACGGCATTTTTATATCGTCAAAGAATTCCGCAGTGAAATTCCAATCGTCCAGCAGCCATGCATCGCCGTCAACCACAAAGAATGAAGCTGTGTTACTGAGTGCTGCTGCTTGCTGATGTGCTGCACATATGCCTTTGACACCAGTGATGCTCCTAGCTGACGGAGCAAAGGCCAACAACCTTTGCCAGTTTTGTTCTGCCAGTGGTTCGTCATAGCTGATGAAAAAGACATCATGCATGTTAGAATCCGTTCACGCCTTCGATGACTTGTTCTTCCTTGATCATTGGACCCAACCTGTTGGGATTGATATAGCTTTCTTTGAAGAACCTAGATGCGTTTTCATCTAACTCTGCTATCTGTAGATTGGCACGTGTCCGCAATTCGTTGCCCAGCCATTTGATCTCTTCTCTGAGTTTGAGCTGATCCCATATCCAACCTGTGGCTTTGCACATCTCGCCTGTGTCTGATACAAACTTTGGTTGTATGGTCTTGATCCAATGTTGATCATGCCAGTCAAAATCTCTGACTTCAACATAGTCGAATTCTTTATCAAACAATGTCAACACAGTGCCCAATCTTGCACCATACATAGCCCACAGTCCGTTTTCAGCATCTGCTCCCACACTGTGCCACACCAAGAGTCTACGATAATTCTTTGGATGCACACGCTGTCTCAATTCGCCCGCCGACACTGGAACACCACCTGCCAAACACATCTTGACGCCTTCCCTGAATCCTGCGCGAAATGCCTGGTAGGCACTGCCGTTGTTGTATGTCCAGGAATACACGTTGTTCATCTGATGATAATGTATGTCCCAACAGAAATCCACTTTTGCACTAGGCGAGTTGGCAGCTTCGTGAGTTTTCATGCTGAACACTGTGCTCTTGGGCCATAGCTTGATACCACCGTTGCCATATATCAATCCATTGACTGCATTCTTCCCAGCCCAGCTGATCACATCTGAAGGACCTACTTTGCTCATGTCTAATTCAATGTTGAAGAAATCATCCATGACCACATTGTCGGCATCGACGCCGATGAATCTATCTGTTTCTGCCAACCCTGCTGCGGCCTTGTGGCATGCATCTGAACCTTTGACGCCGTGACTGCGTTTGGCCCACGGTGCTTTGTTCAGCAGATCAGCATAATTGGCATCTGCATTGGGTTCATCATAACTGATGAACACGATATCAAATTCGCTTATTGGTGTAGACATATTAACCTCTTGATGATAATCTTATGTATTGATTGTCGGTAAGGAAATCGACTTGTCCAAAAGGAATACCTCTAAGGAATCCCGTGTCGATTTCAAAAATCTTTTTCTTGGCCAGCATAGACATGGGTATGGTCATGCAACCTACCAGTGCGTCTGGATGTTCCCTAAGAGTGATCCAGATTTTGAGATCTTCGTGTATGTTATAGTTGCTAGGATTGACGATGTTGCTGCAACAAACGATCTTTCCGTTTGTGTCTTCCAGAGACACATGCGCCGAGGCGGCATTGCGTAAGGCCGGAATCACTCTAGTCCTGTTTATTTTGATCAGACGTTCTATGCAGCGATCTTTCCAAGTCCAAGCATAGGTACAGAAATTTTTGTGGCTCAGCACATCAATATCATCCAGGTGATATTCACCTATCCAGGCAGCATCATTTTCCATGGCCTCATCGAGGCTGAGATCAAATTGAAAAGAATGTTTGGTTATGAGATATCCTGTATCTTTGTCTCTGACATAAAAATCGATCTTCTGCTTTTGTGCTGCTTCGACTTGAGCTTCGTTGCCCATGCGCAGCATGGTAACAAACACATCTTGATTGACCATCAGCGCACATTTCTTTTCTTCTTTGTAAAACACAATGCTGAACTGCTTCTTGTGATCTTCTTCGTGCACAAAATCAATCAACTGCAAATCTTGTTTTGAACTCAACAGACACAACCACTCATGGGTATGCATGAGTCTATTGTTTCCAACTTCGGGATCAAAGGCCACTATGCACTCTTTGAAAGACTTTTTGTCTGTCGAGAGGCTTTCATACAGCTCGCCTGAACCAACGACAAAGACCCCTTGATCTTCTTCAGTATGCGGAGCGATACCGTTTATGCGTCCTGATTCAGGATCATACCATACGCTGTATTCATGTTTTTCCGCACGAGGACGTATCAGATGAGAAATGTCTATGGATTTCTTTTTGCCAGCCATTTTTCCACTTTCTCACTGCAATCTCCAGACAGCTCAATCATGCCTTGCTGCCGGAAGTTCTCGATGCGTATGCAAAATATATCTTTGGTGGTCCACCAAACATCCAACCAGTCATACCATTCTTTGTTGACCAAGTTTTTGTCTCTGGCATGGTCGCGCCGAGCCAAGGATCTATAATCCAGTGCGCTGGTGGTATTGTAAAGTTCTCTATGACACATGCAGGTAAAGCTGATCACATGATCCCAGGTCAATTCTGACATAGCACCATCGCTGATTTCAGCACTGACTTCTTTCCAATTTTCTGCGAACTGTATCAAAGATAGGAAAAATTCTTTTGATCTATCGTCTTTGGCAAAGAACATGCATTTGGAAGCAATCACTGGCCAAGTGTGCTTGGACAGAGTAACATATCTTTGCCATGTTTTTTTGATTTCTATATCGTTGCCTCGAAAGTCTTTGATGTTCTGCGAAAAATATACACCGCCGGACAGCAGTCTAGGCAAAGAAGAATACAATGTATCCAGTGTGAAGATATCATTGTCAAGATACAACACATGATCACCTTCGATTTTATACAGAGTCTTAGATAAGAACAGTGTTTGATTGTCACATGCATCTGCTTCATACACTCGATCAAATGCAGCAACATCTACTCCGAGATCTCGCGCTGACTCGCCTTCCAGCAGCAAACTGATATGTCTACTAGGATCAAGTGATTTCATCAATCGAACATTGGCATGCACTTTGTTTAATTGTTTTTGTTTGTCTTCTCCGGCGATGCAAAATACAGTGGTCAACATACCTGTTCCATCGCCTTTTCCCAATGTCTCAAGAGAGCACGCTTGTTCATGAAGTGGATGTTTTCTCCATTCATACGCACAGCAAGATTCTTCCAGTTCTCATGTCTATCATTGCTGAGAAACAACCAGCCAGTCTGATCTACATCCATGAGATCGTCCTTGCCGTCCATGTATCTCATGGGTTGGGTCGATATACGATTACACCATTCTTCTCCGGTCTGTCCACCCAGAATGTGCCCAGCAATGCTGACTGCATAGTCGGTCCTGAACAATGCTCCTGGAAACTTGTAGGTGAACTTGTAGAACTCGTAATTTTCTTTCACATGTTCCCATAGATCAAAAAACAGTTTGGCTTCTTGATTTTTTTGCCAATAGACCGCTGTGCTCCACCACAGTTTGACACCCAGCGGATGTAGGTTTTGTTCAAAATGATGTGGCGGCGCTGCACGGAGATCCATGGCTTCGCCAAACATAGCCACGGAAGAATCTGTATCAAACACTGCATCTAGACTGTTGTTACCAATGAGGTAATCAACGTCGATCAGCATGCTGCGTTCAAATGGACTTTTGTCAAACACTGAATGCTTGTTGGCGTTTGAAAACTGTGCTCGGAATTGATTCCAAGGACTGTCGTAGTGAGCCCTTACGTTTTTCTCGTGTTTGACATTTTCCACTATCACATGATCAAAGGCACGATGTACCAAGTCTCTTGGCAAACTCTGCTGCATCCATTCCACTGTGCCTTCGTCTGTCAGCAAGGCCACGCAATTATGTCGCATGTGCTTTTTCACGCTCATGGCGGCCAACAAAGCCAATCTAATGTAGTCAATCTGTTCGTTGTTGTAAGCGAACATCAAGACACCTGAATCAGGCGTCTGATTGTTTTCCGGACTTTTCATCTGGTGCTCCAACGATCTTCTGAACCGTCCTGGCTCGTTTTATCTTTTCATATTCAACGTGCAGGAGGTTCATGCTCTTGGTATAAGCATCAAACAATCGATCTCTCAACACCACAAGGTCAGTTACCAACACCGGCTGTTCATTTTGATCGATAAGGACATATTGCTCTGAACCAGATCTGATCACGAAATCTAACCAGGTAACAATATCAGGAGATGCCCGAAACATTCCGCCAGCGTGACTGACAACCTGCAAGGCTTCGGCCCTTAAACGCAGGTTCTTTTTGTGATTTGCCAATGTCAGACGATAATTGCTGAACTCAAGGGCATCATTGAGTCTTTGATCCATGTATCCTCCCGACGATTTATATACGCAGTTATTTATCGCCGCGGTTTTGCCCCGCGAGTGAGGCGGATCAAGTGCCGGTGAATTCAGCTACCATGTTGAAATCTGGATTTGGTATGACCAGATTTGTGGTGGGTCTTGCGTTGTTGATTGGTTTACGGTATCCAATGAAACACTTGGTGGTTCCATTCACGATGCGGTGGGCCACTGCATTGTCGGTATTGTCCAGCACTACTCTGACGCGTACCACGCTCTTCTGTGTTCCTACCAATTTGCCAAACACTCTTATGTAGATCGGATCTCCATAGCCGCCATAGCCGCCATAGCCGCCATAGCCGCCATAGCCGCCATAGCCGCCGCCAGTCTGTATCTCGCCCAACAACTGATAATCGGTGTTGTTGAGTTTGACAAAAGAAACTTGCCCACCTGTGAAGTGTGCTGTACCGCTGATTCCTAGTCCGTTGACTCCGTAGCTGATGATACCAGCTCTGAAAAAAATGAATTGCCAGTCTTTGTATCCTTGGCCGGCGCCGTTTCCTTCCATCTCAAAATCCATCCTTAGCGTGGACCCAGAATTGAAGAAATGTCTGGCTTCGTCGTATGATGCATATTGTGCATCCCATGTCAGTACCAGTTGATTCTTCCATTGTGTGGATCGCTGAGCTGAATACAACTGTTGTATGGTTGCTCTAGAGGGATTCAGCTGATTTGGAACAGCCAACACATCACCTGCATATTCATTGATGGCATTGTAATAAGCTACCAGGATCTTTTGATCCTGAGGCAATTGCCTGTCCAATTCCACGTTGTCGATACCGGTGTTCTCGATACCTATGTTGAGTCTATCAATCAGTTGATTGAAAGAATTTGCTGTGATAAGGTCACCACGATCTTTGTCTGCGGCATTGTCTCCACCCCAACCATACTTCAGATTAGCCTGGACTCCAGGGGACGTCGAAGGACCTTGGTTACGATAGAGATCACCGTAGACCTTGTTTACTTTGAGTCTGGCATCGTCGTGCAGTTGAGCCAGTATTTTATCGCCGCGTGCTGACACGATCATCTGACTCCGATGGTTGCTTCTACTGTGCTTTCTCCGACTGTGTCCTTGTTCTCCAACGAACGTCCGAGTATTGCTGCCGGATCGTCTGCAGAGGTCATTACACGTGCTACGCCGGGTACCTCGCTTGATACAAGCCTATCTCCTTTTTTAACCATACCCTTGACTCTAACCGGGACTCTTCCTTTCAGCGCCACTGGTACAGCTTTCTCTGTATGACTGATCCTAGCATTGATCAACAGAGCTGGTGCAGAACTGACTACACCAAATATATCTTTGTCAGCGTCTTTAGACACTTGTGTAACTTCTGCTTCGCCACCAATCTTGAGCAGCGTTCCTGGAGCATACTGCTTGTCGCTGCGATACATTTCCGCCAAGTCAGCAAACTCAGCTTCGACGGCAACGCCTCGGAACTTGAAGTTGGTCCTATTGGTCAACTGTATGCCCGGAGCCACTGTAGGGAATTCAGCAGTGAGTGGTGTGGTATTGTTTTCTAGCTTTTCGTCTGGATGAGGAGTGTATGGTCCTTCACCTGAGAAGATGCTCGCCAGCTCTCCGCTCATGATCACTTTGATAGCATCATGCAAGACAGAATCTGTGTCTTTAATCCTTACGAATTTGATGGTAGTCAATCCCGACGGGAAGCCCACTGGCTGATGTTTGGTACCATCCCATATATGTAGCTGCTTGATATCGGTTTGATACCAGAAGTCGCCCACGCGACGTGTGCTGCCAGTAGGCTGTGTGGTTTGTGCTACCAGCTGTGCCAGTTCTTTCCAATTGCCTTGTGTATCATATACCGCGATACGATTGGTAGTTGAATTGAACCATAGCTGCCCGGGCAGCGCATTGGCTGGTGCTGTCGTGGAACTAAAGTGCTCCAGCATGTGAACAAAGTTCTCTGCAATAATTTCACCGTAACCAGCAAAATTCTTGCCCAACAGCCTCAATGAAGTGCTGATGTCAAGATCGCCGTCGGGTATCGTTACTAGGAGCGTTCCGTCACTTTTGTTTATGTCGTAAGCCATCTTTGAATTCCTTGTTTTCTTTATTTAATCATCCAGCACGTATGCGCAAGGTATAAATGACCTGCAACAGGCGGTTGGCGCTCTTCTGTACCGGATGGAAAATAACGTGAGTGATCAACAGTCCGTTGTTTAGTGCACCGCTGGTGCCTTTGACCTTCAATCCCAGTTCGTCGAAAACAAACGCTCCGTCCATGGAAGTGGCATCGTCCTCAGCCATCTGATCTTCGAGAGCCAAGTTGAACGTGGTATCTGTTGCAACAGGTTCATCGTATCCAATGGTACAGGTTATCATAACGTCTGTATAATTAAGCCCGTTCACATGCGAAACACTGGTTTTGTTCAGCGACGTGTCTGTATTGTTGGAAGTATCGTCTTCGTTGACGACCTTGAAAAATGTGGCATTATAGAGCTGTTCAGACTGTCCGTTCACGTTGGGTGGACGATAGCTGATTGATCCTGTTCCGTCTACAACTGTTCCGCCGTTGCCAAAGTGCATTTCTGCGATGTAAAAGCCGTTGGTAAAGTTACCTGCCAGCAGATTGGCGATGGCAATTGAGATGTTCTCAAAGTTCACGGCATTGCGCTTGTTGACCAGAATTTCACCAGATTCTGGATCCCAGATCTTGATGTGTCCTTCGATTAAGGCGTCTATCGTGTCTCTAATCATGCTGTATCCTCGATAATCATATTTATGTGTTCATTACAGTTCTACTTAATCACGTCTCACGGTATGAAGCTGCCCGGTGCGTCCTTCAAGAACAAAGCCTCTCGTGTGTAGCTGTCCAGGATGGTTTTTCCAAGCTCGTTCCAGGCCGGATACAATGCATTATGCCAGTTTTTCAGCCCTTCGGGTGTGGGCACTTGATTCTGCTGGCCTCCATCGTATGCTCTACGTCCTGCAGGGTGTTCCAGCACAGGTGTTCCCAGCGTGCCTCTGACTACTCCTTTGATGGTGTTTCCGTCGATTTCCCAGAATTCCATGCGTTCTCTTGCGATCCATACCACACCAGATTTGCCGTTGACAGGATCTGGGCGTGTCAGGACAGAAGTATCAACCAGTTCTATTTCGCTGGTCTCCAAGCCCACCATCTGAGCCAATGTAGTTACCGCAGCATCATTGTAGCGATACACACGCAATCCGCCCAGGATATCCATATGATATCTCCAAGCCACAGTATCTACATCTAATGTGCTGCCAACCCTGTTGCTGATCACACGTATCTCCACGCTTTCACCTGGGCTCAATGAAACCATTTCTTCTGGCCACTTGTCCCAATCGGGTTGATAGAATCTATTGCCTTCGATGATGGCTAGCAGTTCTTCTGGTACCAGACCAAACGCATAGCCATTGATCACTGTGTCTATCAGTGCTTCGTAATCCGCTTGCGGCATGTCCCACAGATACTGTTTGAGTCTGCTCACACGCTCGCCGCTGCTGGGCAGCAATCCTTGAGCAGTGAATTCAAACTCCCATGGGTTCCTTCCCCAACCTTCCAGCACATGATTAAATGGATGTCCATCGATGTGATAACCTTGCCATGTTTGTTCGCCATGTCTGTCATACTTGAGCACTATGTTCATCTTGTGGCTGTCTTCCACATAGATGTTGCTTTGTTCCAGCAGCTGATCCACTTCGATCTGATTCAGTATCTTGCTGTGATATGGTTTGACTTCGTTGACAAAATTTGTCAACACACCGTCGTCGTTCCTCAGAAATTCTTTCCTGAAGAAAGGATGTGCGATAACTTCGTCTGAACTGATGCGTTCAACGTCAAGATATGTGGTCTTGCGTATCCAATGACAAACAGGATTCTGTCTCAATACTTCTCTCACCAGAGCGAAGAACACTGCATTGTAATGCACTTGATAAACGTCAACAAACACATCTTCCCTCAGTGCTGTGATGATTTCAAACAGTTCTACAAAAGGATAAGAATCCCAACGCAGACTGTCCCAAGGTGATGAATCCCAGACATCTTGTTTCTTGGCAAGATCAAATAGATTGTCATTCAGCTGTATCGTACCGCTCTGCTGATAGACCAATTTCCATCCAGATCTTAACTTTTCCCAAATGTTCACTGACTGTTCGATCGGACGCAATACCTTGACATAGTCCCCTACCTGTGCAATGGTGTCCTGATACAGATCTGACAGCACATCAACGGTGACTGCAATTTCTTTGTTGGAATCAAATGTTTGTTCCACGTAGTCTACATATCTCCAGTATTTTGAAACGTCATAAAAGAAATTTGGATCATTGGTAGGTATCACGCGGCTAAGACGATCATCCCAACCTTGTATGCTGCAAACATTGACTTTCAACAATTCTCTGTTGGCAACATCGATCAATATGCGTATGGCTTCCAACCTATCCTTCAACCAACTCTGCTGTGAAGGACGTATTTCATTGCCGTACCTGTCGTATGGATGTCTATTGTAGTTAGGCACATCTTTGCCTTGTATCTCGACAATAGAAGTAGTATTCACCTGGCGATAATCCCAGATGCGTTGCCATGGCTGCTGCTCAAAAGCAACAGGACTGCTGTCAAAGAAAGCAATGTCAGTTGGCAAGAAATCTCTGAACGCACGATAGTAGTTGCCATTGCGTGATACTACTTGACCCCTTAGATAAGATTGTCCATTGGCATATGATGTGGCATCATAGATAGTTTCGGTCTGGTCTGTTCCCAGTATGCTGTCTCGCAGCCTGATGTGCAACCAATCAGACACAATGGATGTGGAATCGTTTTCTTTCAACAGCAACCACTGACTGTGTTGATCTTCGCTGCCGTCTACTTCGATGCGTAGCACAGCGCCGGTCTGTCCCAACAGCTTGCTGACGCCACTGAGCATGATCGCATTGCTTTGCAAACCAGCGAACCAGCGTGCACCAGCCACGCGAGGATCGTTGATCACGTTGGCCAATTGTGTCACATTGTATCTGTTGGCAGTGGCTGGAATGCTGGGCATGGCACGCGAATAAGACGCGCTGCTGCCACCGCTGGCTGCATTGGCGTTGACTGTTCTGGTGACGCGCTTGGAAGTATAGGATCTATCCAGTCCTGATACCCAGAAGTAATAGTAGGTCCTTAGAGCTCCTGACGGATCTTTTTCTTCGCGTTGGCTCCAGAAATACTTTCTTTCGTCGCCTATCATCTTGTGATAAGGCACACCAGTCACCGTTTCAAAGTCAACCAGGAAACCAGTCCTAGAAGATTCCGCCCATTGAGCTGGTGGTACTGAACTCTTGACCCATTCGTAAACGTCTATCTTGCTTCCTGGGAATTGCTTGCCCCAGCCAAATGCACGCTCGCGTGTGTTGCCTTGATAATAATCGAAATAACGTACCGCGCTGAGATCCCACCAGACTTCGCCCACATGTTCGAAATACCAGGCAAATCTTGGACGGACAGAATAACCATCTTGCTCGTTGAGATCTGAATTGGTATAGCTGGCTGGATCCTCGTGTTCTTTCCAATTGATGAACTGATCTACATACTGCGGAATGACACCAGCAGCTGGATCATACGGAGACAGCTCGGCCAATACTCGATTGTTTTGATAGTCAACTATCTCCACTTTGGTGATGCGCTTGTGGTCCACAATATCACTCAAGCGTCTTTCAAACACAAATGGTATTTGATTGAAGGTACCTGGTACATTGCCAAAAGAATTGATAGTCTCCAAGAAAGCCACTGCGTCAGCATTTCTCCTGAGGACTGACTCATAGCCTATCAGCACTTCCATCAGCTGTCTTTCAGCAAAGGCCTTGACTCCCAACAGATGGAATTCCCAATAGCCAGTTGTTTGTTCTGGATTTTGTGGGTCAAATGTTTGGTCCTCAGGATTGATATAATTCCTGAGCGCCATGATTCCTATGCCATCGTAATTCAGCAATTTGTTTTTGTTGTCGTATATGATTCCGCGATAGAACCAAGAAGTTTGAGCAAACTGTGCTTGATAGGCAGTGTAAGACCACAGAGCTTTGGCTATCTTGCTTAGATCCAGTGTGGTGCCTGATCCGTTGGTCGCCGAGTCTACTCTGGTTGAAAAAGCAGTGAGTTCATCAAACAGAGTGTTGATGGCTGCCACTGCATCGTTGATATTACCGTAGATCTTTTCTGCCAGTATCCAAGCACAGTCGTTGAGCTGTCTGAAGATGATGCCATTGATGGCGTTCTGCACAGATATGCTTGGGACTGATGCAAACGCTGGAGCAAACTTTGGTTCAGGCACGGCCAATGCTGCCAAGCTGACTGGGCACATGTCTGTCAGTTCTAGCTCGTCTGCGTCCAGTGCTTTGAAGGTGGCCAACAATGCACCGATAGCAAACAGCCATGGCATGTTTTCTTCTTTGTTGGCACCATATTGATGCACCACGTTGTTGTTGCTGAGGTCTTCAAACACAGCAGCTCGATTGACCTGTGGTCGATCGTTGAACAGTGTGAAGCTGCCGCGGAACTCAAACACGCGAGGTTCGTTCACTCGATCATCCACATAGGCCTTCATGGCATTGCGCCATTCGTATGCAGGATCATTTGCTGTGACACGCATTTCCTCCACAGTGTAGAAATGTGCTTGTTTGAGGAAAAACAATTTGCCGCCTGCTGAAGTGTTACCTGGAGGGAACTCCGGCGCAATAAAATCAAGAGAATTGGCACGCAGCTCGATAAAGAACGCTTCTGTATCCCTTATCTTGGTGACTTTGTAGAATCCATTAAGTCCAGACTTTTCTGTGCTGAGTATCAGCACACAGTCACCTGCCACAAGACCGTGCTTGGCGCCTGATTCCATTTCAACCAAGGGATGATAAGGATCTTCGGCTGTTCCAGCACATAGTTCTCTGATGGCCAGACCTTTGTCCATGGTCTGCAACACACCCCAGTCTCTGATGTCATTTGACTCTTTGGTCCTGTTGGCCAGCCAAACGCTTGGCAACAGCAGCTCTTCTACAGCAGTCCAATGATCCGGCAAGAACTGTGCCGAAGCCAGATGTGAATACGCGGCTTCATACAGCTGACCTTTGTAACGCACACGATCACCTTGGTCGTATGCCAACTTGGCAGACCACGTCTGTATGGACGCCATCTCATACAACGGATCTTCATCGTTGCTGAGGTCTATCTTATACAATGAAGAAACATCCATGAACTTGTAGTCAGTTTCTAGACGATCCGGTGTGCCTGCTTGAGGCAGATCTTCTTCAGTCACTGACTTGGACCGCAGTGGCAACACAAAATCTCTTGGATAACGTACCCAACGACGATCCTTTGGACCCAGTATGTCGATGATATTGTCAGCTGCTCGATCAGTCAATGCTTCGTAGTAGGTGTTTTCTCTGAACGGAGGAATGAAACGCAGGGTGATCTGATCCATCAAGGTGTCTCTGCTGCCGGGCGGTATCTTGATCTCCCACACAGTCTTTTCGCCCACGTTACCAATGTCCTCACCCATGCGGAACATCCAGTTTTCTCTTATATTGATGGCTGGATCATAGGGTAGGTCTTTGGGATTGGTGATTTTGCCCAAAAGTCCTTTGGTAAACTTTTCGATGATGTTAGGAGTGCCTTTCCTTCTCAGTGCAGCACTCTGGAACTGGTCGATGGTATCTTTACCGAATCCTGTGGTTAACAGCGCGTCTTCGGGCCTGGTCAATCCCAGCTGGCTCTTCTTGAGATTCCTGATCCATGGGTTGGCGCTGCGATTTTCCACTGTGATGTAATCGTCACCTAGCTCTCTAGAAAGAGTATCAAAGTTTGACACAAGGCCAGTGTCTTGTATGATATAGCCTAGTCCAAAAGGACGTCCGTCCCAACTCTTGGTGCGCTTGCCTTGTGCACGCATGCGCAAGATCCTCTGACCAAACAGATAGTCGTTAATCTGATCGTTGAATATGGTTCTGTCATCAAATGTGACCACATGAGTATATTCTTCAAGGCCACAGCGGACGAAATAGATGCCCACACCCGGTCGACTCTTGATAGTGGTCGATGATGGACCACGTATGACTTCGGTGTCTTTGAATTCTATCCTGTTTCCTTTTTCGTCTAACAGATAGGTGCGTCCCAAGATTGTGGTATCCAATCTGCCAAAGAATCTAGTGTCATGTGACAGCACAAGATTCTGCGATGCAGGACTCAGTGCGATCTGTGTGTTTGGCTGCCAGCGTGTCTGGCTCCAGGTCACGAACTCGCGGCAACTGTAACTCCAGTCCAGTATGTCATCGTTGGTTGGTGCCACATCTTCGAATACCCAACCTGATTGCTTGAGCAGATATTCATAACCCAGCAAGAAGTTGACTACTTCTTGGCGAGATCTCAGCACTGTTCCATAATCTAGATACTGCACTTGGTCTAGGAATTGATTGTATTTCTTGAAGGCCAATGAGCCCACATTCACTGTCACGCTGAGACCTTGTGTGTTTACAGGATTGTATGGAAAATAGGTATTGATGTTGTCGTAGCCAGCAATCTTGTAACCTTGACCTTGTTCGTCGGTGACACTGATGACCTTGACACCGCTGTAGGTCAATGCTGTGCTAGGACTGGTTATCTTGAGACCAATCTTGTAATTTTCTCTAGGAACACGATTTCCTTTTTCTTGTTCTATCAATATGTCTGCGATAAAGTCAAGGCTGTTGGGTTCCAGGAAGTTGTATGCAGTCCATTGCAGTCTTGATTCAATGTTCCTGATTTCGCTGATCTTTTCCAGCAGCACAGAAGAGTTGAGACTGTTGGAAAATTCACTGACCAACATACCATAACCAGGCACCATGTCTGACACAGTTTCTCTGTGCTGATTGGCTGTGCCCCATTTTATTATGTTTTCATACGTGCGGTCTATCCTGACCCAAGAATCCAGTGGAGAAGGTATCAGCCTTGGGCCTTCCCATACTTCTTCGATATATTCTGGGCCAGCACTCAGCAACAGCCAAGTGGCCAACGCAAAGCGATATTCGCTGCTGCGGCTCCAGGCCATTTCATATGGTCCTTTGTTTCCAAACACCCAAGCATCGTCCAAAGAATCAGCATTGTCAATGATCTGTTGTGCGGTGTACCATCCTGCCTGCACAGGATTTCTTAGATCTCCTGCGCTATCTACTGGTGCAAATGGAGCAGACGGTCCTCCTAGATATTCAGGATCGTGACTGAGCCAGCTGACCGTGTCTTGTTGGACAGCCGGATCAGCAGCACGTTCGCCTAAAGTCAATGCACGTATCAAATCCAGACGTTTGGCAGGATCTGTCCAGCTGTATCTTGAATTCCACCACGAAGGCTTTCTCGCGAATCCCAACATCTCCCAAGGATGAGTGTGCGGACGATCTGTGCCATACACATGCCTGTAGATGTCTCTCCAGCTGCCGTAACGGTTGCCATCCGCTGCGGTGATGGCAGAATAATTGTATGTCAAAGGTCTTCCGGCCACATAACCATCGTTGGGCTGATCCACGATGTTGTTTTCGTGCGCCCATGTCAGCCAAGAATCTTCTAGATAGCTGTTGAGCTCAACACGATTGTACCAGGTTCTCCTGCCCTTGCGAGGGAAAAACTTGTTCAACAACAATTCTGCTCGCTCACCACGTTCGATGCCTATGCTGGTCGCGACACGACGCTCGAATTCCAAAAGCATGTCATTGAGGAAGTCACCTTCTTGTTGGCTCCAAGCACGTGTGAGACTGCCATCGTGTCCTTGTATGAACTGGACTGATCCAGACTGATAGGTGTCATCGGTGATGATCATTGGATGAAACCAAGGCATGATGCCCAGCTTGGACGGTGTGGGTGGAACAAAACTGTTGCGCGTTTTCTTGAACACACGTACCTTGAACTGACAAGGGTGATCAAAGTTTCCAAGTATCCTCACAGTTTTGGTTTCAAAGTCAATGTCATAACCACCTGTATATGTCAATATCCTCCAAGTAGTCTCTGCTTCTTGTTTGTAATAGACATACACATGGTCTGAACATATCTCATTGAGGTCTGTGTCTGATCCAGGTATTTCAAAAACATATTCTATGGGTGCGGGCCCAGAGAAAGTGTAGATCTTTTCATAGTCTGGCGCACCCCACATGATCATGTGGCTTTTGGCGTATCGGAAATCTTGATTGCGTCCTACAAATATCTCGCTCAGTGCTTTGTCAACTGCTGCCTGCACATCGCTGATATCTTGGTCTTTGTTCAGCTGCTCTATCTTTTGTATGAACTTGAGTTTGAAGTTAGCATATGCTCGGCGTGCATCTTCCAATAGAGTAAACTGTCCACCCGCTTCATCAGACCTTATGGTCCAGAAGTATCTTGATGCAGGTGCGTCGTGCTTGACTATATTGTGTCCCACAGGGTGTCTATAATTCTGTGCAAACTGCCAGTCGTTGTCACCAAATGGCGAACCGTCACCTTCAACGTCGTTAAACCTAGGAAGCTGTGTGGCTTGATGGTTTATGTCTTCCATAAATCGAGGTATGGCTCTTTTCTTGATGGCTGTGACAAAATGTTCAAATACTTGTCCGTATGCTCCGACTATAAAATTTTCGTTGTAGGGATTGTTGGTCAGATTCGTGATATCGGTATTGGCAAGATTGATGTTGCGCATGCTACCATTGACTACCACATCGATGATGTCGCCTATGTTGACGTTTCTTACCAATATACCAGTGGCCGGTGTTTCATTGTCAACACCTTCATACAGTGTGCGCCAGCCCGACAGTGTGCGCAATCGACCATTGACATACACATTGTGGCGTCGAGGATCATCTCTACGTCTATCCAGTATCCTACCGGTGTGCCAACGAAAATTACCTATCTTCCATTGTACCACATCATCAGTCAATAGTATGTCGCCAAATTCGTATGTGACTTGTTCCGCGAACAGTTCTTTTGGCAATATCACCAGGATATCAGTAGTATCGATGAAAACTTCACCGCGCTGATTGGCAATCCTGATGCGTTGGCCGGTTAGATTGTGTATGGTGTTGTCTTTGTATCTTGCAAACAGCAATTCGTCATGCCAAGCTCGGCAAGGCTGTCCTATCAACGGGGGCACTTCCTCTACCATGAATTCTCTTGTGTTGCTGTTGAATATGTCCTTTGGCATAGATATGTTCCACTCGTAAGCGGGTTCCCATACCCATTGCGGACCTATCAACTCGGCATGACCAAACTCGTTGACCTGCTGCACGACGGTCGACCATGTAGTGTTTACATTGTAGATCTTGCTGATCGGTTGCCAACCTGATGAATAGTCCCACATGAGATTGCCGTAGACATTCCATTCTCTATAGAAGTTGACTGAATCAATATTGACCAGTTCGCCAAGATCACCCAGCTTTTTGTAACCGATGCTGAGATAGTTTTTGAACCTGATGGCACCCACATTGCGCCCAAGACTGCCTTTGTAGCTGCTGTCGTATGCTATGGAAAATCCCAACTCTTTGTCATTGATAGTGCCTTCCAGATAACCAAATATCCTGCTGCCGCTGAAAGCAGCAGTGCCATAATCTTCGATTGGTGTGCCGTCTTTGTCAAACAGTTTGAACAATGGTGCCTGTCCACGAGACGTCAACTGTTGTGCACGTATCCAACTTTCTCCGTTGAACCAATAGGTGATCCCTAGATTTGATCCCTGCCTGACCAAAACAGATTCGCCTGTGACAGGCACGTTGTCGTCGTCTTCTAGGAACTGTGCTGCGGTACCTACGTCAACGACCATGAATGTCTTGTTTCGTATGGCCGGGTCGCCGCCGGCAAAGATGATGCGAGAATTTTCAGCCAATGCTACTCCGTCGATCACAGGATTGGCCGTGCCTTCGATCCCCAACAAAGAACTCACATTGTTGGTGAAGATATCAACAGGACGCTTGCCAATATAGCCATGATTCCATAGATCTATATTGGAGTTGAATTCGATGATGGGTCTGGCTGCACGATCTTCTTCAAACAGTATGAGACTGCTTTCCATGCCAAGGTATCTGGCCACTTCAATGGCCGTCTGTTCGTGAGTCCAGCGGTTGCTGCGACTCCAAGCATTGTGATTGTCGCTGCCCACACGTATGGTTACATATTGTTTGCCGCCTGGAGTGAGCACGTTGGTGTCCCAACGTGTGCTATCCCAGTTCTTGCGATCCCATGGCACTGGTGCCGACACAGCAATTGGGCTGAGTGGATCTTGGTACAGCGCATACTCCAGCAGCTGGATAGCATATCCAACGCCCGATACCACATAGTATTTGGGGTCTAGGCTGTCTGGCGGATCTGTGATAAAATCATCACTATTTGTCCAGGTCCCGTGTTCTCTTTGCACAAAATACAGTTTCATGCCATTGCGCAGCGTGAGGCGGCGACCATTGGCCTGTATCTTGGTCGTATAGTATGGTTGACCCACTATGTCATCCAGTATGCTGACAGAGGCTGGTGTGCCGTCGTTGTTGTAGCCGGCATCCAACAATATCTCAGGCAGATCCAAATTCAGCCAATAGTAGTTCTGAAAATTGACGAACTTGTCTGGATCGATGCCAGGAGAATAGCCATATGTGGTGCCTGATGCCATCTGCTTGGCATCCTTGAATGAAATATTCTCTCTATTGATCAACTCTTCGGCAATGTCTGTTAGATCGCCGGTAATGTCATTGGTTTTGATGCCGATCGTCAGTCTGTTGAGATCATTTAGATAGATATCATTCTTTCGTCGCACACGACCTGTGCGACTACCAACCCATCCGTCAAACGATTCCAGTGTGCCTTTGCTGGTCAATTCTCCTAGCAATGCATCTAGGTATTTCTTGTTCCTGGTGGTCCTATGCACACCGGGCAAAAGATCGGTATTTGGCACTACCTTTTCTGAAGTGTTGCCAGGATAGATCTGATAAGCTGCTTTGATTGTCTTCTTATTGATTGCCATCTTAACCATTGACCCTAATGTTAGTTTCCGTTATGGAAGAGATGATTTCTATATTTTCCGCGGTGGTCACATGATAGAATATTTCATCCTGGTTGGGAACAATCTGGAATAGATTGCCAAACCTGGCTGCTTCAACAGTGGGCACTATGACCACGCTGGCCACATTGCCTGACAGCTTTTTATGTATGAACGCTGCCAATTCGGTATAGTAGAAAGTTTCTCCAAAGCCCCAGTTGGCTGGATCAAAATATTCGTTCATGGCTGTCAGGATCCTGGCCTTGATGTCGTTGTCGCCCAGCTTGGCTCCAGCCATCTTGACCACCTTGAGCGTGGCACGATATCGCGAGTCAGCTAATTCGCCAAACAGATTCAGCATCTTGCCTGGATGATATATGATTTCATCGCTCACACCCTTGTTGTCATTGAGCGATATGAATCTTTGAGCAAGATCGTCGGATGTAGGACATTCGGGTTCTTTTTCCGGAGCAGCTCCAGAGTTGATCCAAGAGCGATAGTCGTCATAGTATGACTTCAGCAGCACGAAGGTGTCGATCACGTTGGTCGCTGCCGGATCAATGATCTGACTGCGCGGTGCACGATGCTTCCATTGGAATCTCAAATCTTTGCGACCACTAACATAACGTGTGACCGGATACAATGCTGGATCCACTGGTACTTCGAAGCGCAGACCAGCTTCTTCTCTATAACCCAACGATATGACTTGATCGCCTACGAGATCTTCATAGCTGTATGGATTTTCTGGTAGATAGTCGTTGTCCTGGTCAGCCAGTGTGGCCAATACTTTGGTAGGATCTGTGTATCCGTCTTCATAACGGAAATATCTATTGAGCCTAAACACCTGTTCGTCAGCCAAGTATGTGGTTGGATTCCCTGGTTTCTTGTTGTTCATATAACGCACAAAATCACTGGAAGTGTCTGTAGTATTGTTATTGGTCAAGGTGCTCACGAAATTTTCATTGTAAAAACGCACCTTGCGCTCGCTGCCAATCACGATGTTGGTAGCACGCTGGCGCAATACATAACGATCGCTTTCGTAGCTCATATACATCAACCAACTGGAATCCAAAGCAAGACCGCTGCGATTGCCTGCATTGGCCAGACTGAAATCTCCTGTGTTGATGTTGTCTGCATTGATGATCCTGTAGGAATAATTGGTGTAGTCATAGGCTATACCAAAAGTCTGATAGTTGGACATGAGAGTTTTCACTGTCTCGACAAATCCTTCTGTCCAAGTCTTGACCATGGCTGTCACTATCCTACGGACCTGTGAGCCATTGGCGATGACTTTGGTCAGCGTGATCACTCCTTCGCCATTGGGTTTGACACCTGTGCTGACTCCGTATTCGTCCTGCACACCTAGACCATTGCCATACACTCTTCCAACCGGCACCCAGCGGAAACCGTTGATTGCGTCTGACTCGTCGGCAAAAAGAATGATGCATCCTTGTCTGATCTGCCTCAGTATTGAATTGCTGGCCGCACCTGCTACTCTGACGATAGGATCTCCGTCGAGATCGCCAATGCTGCTGGTAAAATATCCGTGACAATAGTTGGTGCCACGACCAACAAAATTGAAATATGTGGTGGGGTTAGTGGCCACTATGGAAGGGAAATTCTTGTAATAGAAATTGATGAGATCCTGATTGGTCAACAGTTTTTCTGCTGCATTGATTATGTCAATGATGCGCTTTCTTCCTGACGGATAAGGAAACTCATGTCGTACCACATTATCTTCTCTGTAGATGAATCCGTCTGCACCGAAGATGTCCAGATCGTTGTATGTACCTGTGGGATCTTTGTCCTGCAGATATCGACTCATGCCAGAATGCAAACGGTTCACGCTTTTGATCTTGAGTATGCCTGGGCTGGCAGTCATAGGATAGGATGCATAATCCTGGCCTGTGATCATCCTGTCTTGTGCAAAATAGAACGCAGGGGCTTTGGTCCTGATGTCTTCGATAGAATCTGCTGTGTCAGCATTGCTGACTGTGTATTCAAGATCACATGTGATAGTCAACGTGTGCTGCTGATTGTTTTTGCTCACATACGGAATACCAAACGTGATAGCTTTCATAGATGCTGGTTTGATGCTGTATGCTTGTGCGTTGCCTGCACGTACCACCACACGTATCAGTCCTGTGGGTATCGTTCCAAACTTGCCATCAGCAAACTTGATGCTGATGCTGTCGCTGTTGGCAGTCAGCACTTCGTATATGTTTCGTTCTTCGTTGCCAAGGTCGTTGAGATAGAGATTGCTGCCATTGGTAGACGGCACACGTGTCCATTCAGCCAAGATCAGGCCATTTTCGTCGATGGCCTGCACCCAGATGTCATTCTCAGTCACATTGTTGGTAGGAATATCAATCACTCGATTAATCAACGGTTCGTCGACCTGATAATCGTATCTGGAGGTACTGCCTTGCTTGAACATGACAAAAAAACCTGTGTTGGAACTGAGGTTGCCTTGCCCATCGTTTTTGTATATGAAGCGGAAAGGACCACCCAAGGATGGTGATTCTTCTATGATGCCACCGCTGGTCTCCAACTTAGGGGACAACAATTCAAACTGCATGGAAGTTCCGCCTACATCTGCATTGAAGCCGATGATTGGAAAGTCAGAGAAAGAAGTGCTGAGGCCATACTGAGAAACGATGGCTCCCCCAGACGACACTGTGGTCTCCGGAGTTCCAAACTGTGTGGCAGGATTCAACGCTGTGTTGACTACCAACACAAACTTTTCGTAGGCATCGGTGTCTGTTGTGGCTGTCCAGAATATCTCTTGCTTGGCTAGGTTGTTGCCCAGGCTATCTAGCACAGTTTCTGTTGTGCTCACGCTCTTGATCTTAAGGAAACCCACAGCATTCCTGGACCGCTTGGGTTGATAACTCAGTTGGCGTGCCAGCTTGAGAATGCTGTCACGACGTTCAGCTGTGTCCAAGAACGCTTCTCTGCTGTTGAGGTCATTACGGAAACTGAGGTTTTGTCCCAGAAAGGCCACTAGGTCGATCAGCGCAACAAACTCTGAGCTCTGGATGTAGTCGTTGAAATCTTCTGGATAGTTCCTTTTGATGATGTCCACCATGGCCGTGCGTAGTGTATCAAAGTCGTAGCTCTTGAATTCTGCATTACGGAAACTCTGGGCTACTACCTTCCAGTCTTCTGCGGCAAATAGTTTGCTCTGTCTTATAGTATCACTCATGGATTGTTTCCTTTGGTGTTGACCTCAAATGCCACCGTTAGCGTTTCTTCTGAAGTGGTAGGAACATATTCCAACAACATGTCCAAATAGATCGAGTGTCTGATTGAATCGCTGCGTATCTGTGCTTCTTTCAGTTTCCATCGTGGATCTTGCAGCACGATGCGCTGTGCATCATTGAATATGACATCTTGGTTTTCTTCCGTCATGGGGTCAAACAGTAGATCCCAAATCACGCTGCCATACAAAGGTGCCATCAAACGCTCGCCTTTGCGAGTGTAAAAATGATTCAGCAGGTCTCGCTTGGCCAGATCTTTGTCAAAAAGCGATGGCTCACTGAATTCTCCTGCTAGGCTTGAGTAACCTTTGAATCTTGCCATATTGGTAGTTTTTTCCCTTACTACCTATTTATTGGCGAGTAAAAGTATGTCTTTAATGCAGCGTCCGATATGTGGTAGCGGACGTTAGATTTTCATCTATCTGCTGCAACAGTTCCTGGATGTCTTCTGTGCTGGCTGCAGACTTAACCAATGTAGTCAAGATAATCTTGAGCATGCGCACATTTGGTTGTGAGAACTCTTCCGAGCCTGTAGGAGGACAATACACATCTATTCCGCCATTAGGTTTAAGAACTATGGCGCAGTCTTCGTCGTTGATTTCCATGTTGATCATGTGGGGTTACTCCGGATAACAATAATTATCCCAGAGAAACCCAGCACATCAAGCAGCACGGTCGACGGAATATTCTACACCGATGTATTCGGCCCAGGCTGGATCTTTCATCGAGAAACGCACATACTCTCTGGCCTTGCGTGCCATTTCCCAGTAGTTGGGCTGTCGTGGCTCGTTTAGAGGTCGCAAGAGATCAGCTCCCTTCATGAAATTACATGAAGTGCAAGAAGTGACCACATTGTCCCACTCCAACTTGCCGCCTTGGCTTTTTGGCACCACGTGATCCAGCGTGAGATCGTCAACTTCAAACTCACAGCCGCAATACTGGCAAGTGTATTCGTCCCGGAGATACACCATCTTGCGGTTGAAATTCACGCCCAACTGGGGAAGTATGTATTCTTTGGTCATCACAATGCTGGGCACAGGCAGCACCAATTTTTGACTGCGCACGACCCAGTCGTTGTAGTTTTTGATCACGCTGACCTTGTCAAGCCACAAAGCCTTGACGGCATCTTGCCACGACAGTGTTGATGGTGGAAGTATCCGAAGAGGACGACCATCCTGATTCAATAGTAGTGTGTCGCTCATCCGTAGCTCATTTGCCTGGTTAGTTCACTTCCTTTAAGGAAGTAGACACTATAGCAGGTCTTAGCTATAGTGTCTATTCCATCAACGGACTATTGCAACCGCTTTAGAAGTCATTTGTCGACGCTTATTGTAGGCTCGCATCATGCGCATGACACGGCGTGTCAGACGTGGATACTTGCGCTTGAACGCCTGGACAGCTTCTTTGCTTTCCCAAACGGTCTCAGTTGTGACGGTCAACTTGTCGGGACTCAAAGTGCGGGTCTGTCCCATGAACCCGGGAAAATCCTTACGTAGTTGAAAGAATTTTCTGAATTGGGGATTGGCGCGAAGGCGCGGAGATCCCAATGCGAAAGGTACCGAAGGGTCCTTGCGGGTGGTAACTCTCTTTATGACGTGTGCCATGTTAGTTCTCCTAGATTGGACGTTCGTTCATCCATTCGTATTTATAGGCTGCAGGTGCCAAAACTGCTAAGTCGTTGTTTTTTAACTACATTTTTCCAGTTGACAACAGGTCTAGCTGTGCTATAATACAAACATCAAAACACACCTAGGCTGGAGCCAAAATGTCCTGTTACAAAGTCGTCGACGAGCTGTCGCTTACTGCGTCCAAACTAGCCAAAGAAGCCATCGTGCTGCGCGAAGCCCAAGCGGGCAATTCTGAGCTGTTTGATGGGTTCCGTATGGCATATGATCCCATGATCACTTTTGGCATCAAGCAAGTGCCAGAAAAAACGTCTCCCAATCAAGAAGGCACGTTTTCTTTCCAGGACTTTTGTGATCTGGCACGTCGTCTCAGCCGACGCAAACTCACAGGCAATGCTGCCCGAGAAGCTCTCGAAGCTGCCATGTTGCGTTCTACTGTGGCAGACTGGAATGGCTGGTATCGTCGCATCCTGTTCAAGGACATGCGCTGTGGCGCAACCGAAGGCACCATCAATCGTGTGACTGCCAAGAAATTCCCTCAGTTCTCTATTCCACTGTTTGAATGCCAGCTGGCACATGACGGTGCCAATCATGAAAGCAAAATCGCTGGCAACAAACTGATCGAAGTCAAGCTGGACGGTGTGCGAGTGATCACCGTGGTCTATCCAGATGGTCGTGTGGACCAGTTCAGTCGCAACGGCAAAGAGCTGACCAATTTTCCGCACATCCGAGAACAGTTTGCCAGCATTGCAGGTGCGCTCAGCGAAGCCACTGTGTTTGATGGAGAAATCATGAGTGGCTCTTTCCAAGATCTCATGAAGCAGGTGCATCGCAAGAGCGACGTTGATGCCAGCGACGCTGTGCTGTATCTTTTTGATTGGTTGCCGCTGACTGATTTCCAGCAAGGAATCAGCCAAGTAGCGCAGCTGAATCGCAGCAACATGCTCAAGTCATTCATCGAAGGATTGAGACTGGTCAATGTAAGGACCTTGGGCTTTGAACACGTGAACTTGAGTTCAGACCACGGCCAGCAGCGTTTCCGCGAAATCAACGCCAAGGCCATCGCAGATGGCTACGAAGGTATCATGATTAAGGATCCAGGTGCACATTACGAATGCAAGAGATCGGTCGCATGGCTCAAACAAAAGCCCTATATCGAAGTCAGTTTGACTGTGGTTGATACCGAAGAAGGAACCGGAAAGAATGCTGGACGCATGGGTGCATTGGTATGCGAAGGCAAAGACGACGGTCGCCAAATCCGTGTCAATGTGGGTTCAGGATTTACCGACCAACAGCGAGACGAACTCTGGACTTCCAGGTCCGAAGGTCAGTTGGTGGAAGTGCGTGCTGATGCAATCACACGCAACCAGGATGGCACCTACAGCCTGCGATTCCCCCGCTTCAAGACTTTCCGCGGGTTTGGTGTTGGCGACAAGATCTAACATGGCCGAACGGACACGAACTACCTAGTAGTCGTTGGTCAGAGGCCAGTTCCCAACAATCGCTTGGCAGCGTCGGCCACTGCTGGTCTTGGGTCACCTGAATATATGAACAACAATCTGCGTGCCTGTTGTGATGTGATCTCATTTGGCAGCATAGAAGGATTGTTGCCGTGTGTGCGGAAATTGTATCCTCTGTTGCCATTCACACCACCTGGATCTCGAAGAGCACCTCCCAAGGCACGCATGCCTTCGATGGTTTTTTCTTCTCGTATCTGCGTCGAGCCTTTGCTGACGATGCGATACGGATAGCAACCATTCACTATCAGCTGAGCTTCTGCCGCACGTCGATGTCGGTCTGATCCGTGGCTGGCAATGGCCGAAGCCACTCCGGTCCAGTTGTTGGCGCTGATTAATGATTGTAGGTCTTGGCCGCCAGCTGTGGTGCGTCCTTGACCGTTTTGGTACAAGAAACTGCATATGCCGTTGAACACGTTCTGCGGCATTGGTTTTCCGCCAGACAGTCGATTGACACCTGCTTCATAAGTGCTCTTGTAACGCTGTAGTGCAGCCCATGCTTCTTCTTCGGTGATACCGCCCTTGACGTCATGTGCTTTGGCTACCAACGGTTCGCTCTTCTCTGCCAACAGTCTTCCATATCCAATCGACGCATATCCTTGCGGACCGTCTTTGTAGGCCACGCCTCGATAGAGTTCAAAGCATGAGATCATCAAGCAACCGTATTCATCCAACGATGTAGCAAGCGAGGATGGACCTTTTTCGCAGCTTTGATCGTTGCTGGGACGGGGTGGCACAGAAGAGGGGGTGGCTGCTGGTGCATTTGGTTGTGTGGTGGGTTCTACTGTGGTCTTTTGATCTCCGCCACCAGATTTCACTGGATTGCCACTGCCGTCCAGCACTATGTTGCCGCTGCCGTCACGTAGATAATTGCCACCCAAAGGAGGCTGTGCTCGAGAGATCGGAGGATTAGGATACTCTCCGTATCTGTCAGGGTTGGACTGTGCTTGTGCTCTGGGATTGTTCAAGAAACCAGTGTCCGGCACACCCAATACATTTCGTGCTGCACTTGCCAACACACCAACCACACCCTGTGTGGCAATATCTGTGGGCAACTGTATGGCAGCTCCCAGCACACCGCCAAGCGTACCTGCTACCGGTTGTCCACCGATGGCAGGTACTCCTGGCAGCCCAGACACACCTCCCGGTAGTGTGGTCTGCGTTCCTTGAGGAAGTGCCGATGCTGTGTTGTTTCCAACTTGTGATCCAGCAGAGTTTGGTACACCTGCCGCAGATGTCTGATCTGTGTCCAACGAAGGATTTTTGTTCGTGCCGTCACCACACCCAGAATGTCCTCCCCATGGCTCGGCTTCGGGTGCTGCGGATGCGATACTCTGCCTGAAACCAGCATTGACCGAAAGATCGTTCAAGGGAGGCTGTTTGGCTTCATCGGCACGCGGTCCGTTCATGTCAATCTTTTGTGCTGTTTCTTTGTAATTGCCCGTGACCAGTAGATTGGCATTTTTCTTGGCAGTGTGATAAAGATTGGCTCCTGCTGTGACATGATAATCGTCTTTGGACTCCATGCGTATGTCTGATGTGCGGCTCTTGATGTTGACATCATTGCCTTCTATGTTGACTGCACCTTGTGCGACCAAGTTTAGATCTTTGCCTGAATGCACACTGATACTCTGTGCGCCATATATGTTGACTGAACCGTCATTGCCCAATTCCAACCAGCTTTGTCCGTCCTTGCTGATAGCATAGATAAATCCGCAACTGTCGCTGAGCAATAGCTGTGCACCGTTGCGAGTGCGCAATCTGATCAATCTGTTGTTGCCGTCGGTATCGCCGTCGTCTAACACAAACTGCTGTTGACCGCGCGTGAGTATGCCTGTAACACGGCTGGGACTTTCGCGCTGGCTGGTGCTGCTGGAAAAGCCTCTGTAGGGATCTGTTGACAATCCTTGCTTTTTGATAGCATCGTCCAGCACACGATGTCTGATGCGTTCTTCTATGTTTTCTGTCGCGTTCAAGTGATTGTGTTCGGTCACTGGACCGGACGTCACATTGCCATTTTCATCTTTGTATCTTCCATTGCCAATACCTGGCAATGCGTGTATCATGTTGTCTCGGAAGAGAGAACCCAGCACCACTGGTTCTGTGATGCGTCCATCCAAGAATCCTATTACGACTGTGCTGCCAATGTCCGGCACAGGCGCAAACATGCCGTAGCTCTTCTGAGCTTTGTCAAAATCGCTGGTCACACCGTTGTTGGGTGTGATACCTGCAAAAGGAGAACTGGGTCTGGCAGTGAGCCAGCTGTCTTCGTCAATTTCTTCAGAACCAAAAGCTGGTATCCAGACCTGCACTCGATTGAGCTTGAGCGCATCAATGTTGTTCATGACCTTGGCACTGTAAACGCCGTAGGCTGTGTTGTTCTGCCCCGACGGTCCGTCACGATGCGCTGGTGCTACAGATCCTCTATCAGCTGTGTTTATCGGTCTTGACATCTTGTATCCTGTGTTTGCTTATCTGACTGTTTGTGTAGCAGCCTGTTGCACGGCAGTATACATCTTCTCGCCGTGTATCATCAGATCTCTAGCTCCTACTAATTCTTGTTCAAATCTACCACCAACGAATCTGTTGACGCACTGCATGATAGTATATACGCCAGATATTGTCCTGTTGGTGTTGGCCAAACCAGTCTGTGTTTCTGTTGCCAAGTCAGCAGAATTTACTTCGATGTAGCACTTCTGCTGGCCAAGGAAAAAATTGGCTCTGGCTTCTTTGGCTCGTGTTATGTCTGCTGGGACTCGACTGTTGAATTCGGCTTGTAAAAATACCGGTTTGGAAGTGCCAAACCAATAAGGATCTCCTCGCACAGTCATGTTGATGCGCTGGAAGTCTGGTCCTGTGTAATTCAATTGGTCATACACGTGCTGGAACTTCATGCGCCTCAGTTCGTTGGGTCCAGGTGTTGATGCAGTAGACTGGCGGTCGTTGTTGCTGTTGTCGTAGCTGAATATGTGCGGGAACACTGGAGCATCTCCTGCGCTGGCTCCGCCAGAACCGGATCCTGTACCGTGTACCGCCGGTATGGTGGCTTCAGTATAGACCAGTCGCTTGCCTTCCGAGCTGGTGGCTGGTGATTGTGGACTGACTGGGTTTCCAAACAAACGCGGCAACAGTCCCGGTGACCTGGCAGCACCGGGTCCCGGTGCTGTGCCTGATCCTGGAATATATTGACGCAGCAAATGATCTGCGATGAACAGTCCGTATTCGGCCTTGATTTCAAACTTCAAGATCTCTGAATTCAATCCTGTGTAATAATACACATATTTCTTGCGTAGGTTGTTGATATAGGCTGCATTCGCCAGTCGCGCGGCCACGATGGTCTGGAACTCTTTCTTTTTGATTTGATTGACTGGTCCATAAAACCAATCTGGTGCATCTTGCAAGAAGATGTAGTAGTAAAAGTTTTTCACATAATCATTGGTGATGCTGTCCCATATGGGTTCTGGATCGATTATGACGTCAATCCTATACATCTGTTTGATCTTCTTGGCATCTTCCAATGCTTTAGCAGCGGTTGTGATCTCAAGAGGATCGCTCAGTGTGCCGTCTTGATTGAGGCCATACAACATGGCCTTGGTATCGGCCATGGCATTGTCGATCACTTGTATGATAGTGGAACCTTCTCTAGCAGAATTCAACACGCCATTCGAACCATCCATCGGCCGCTGTGTGCGATCTCGAAACTGCTGCATGTCAGCTACACTAAGGAATTGGAAATGCGGGCTGGACGAAATGTATGGCTCCAGGATGAACTTCCATCTGTTTTTATACTCCTGTTGGCCGCCGCGCGCTTTGAGTTCTTCTTCATCATTGAGCACACGTTCAAGTTCTCGCATGAAGTTGTTGATGTGCCCTGCATGCCGTATGGTCTTGGTCTTGGGCAAAGTCACGTTCACGTGCCTGGATGCGTCATAATCCAGACCACCAAAATGCAGTTTGAATTCGCCGCCTTTTTCTGTCAATCGCACTTCGGCTTTGTGCACCTGTACCACGAACACTCCGCGTTGGGGATCTGTCTGTGGCTTGCCATCAGGTAGGTAACCTGGAAATTCAATCTCGATGAGATAGCGACAATTGATGATACCATTGGTGACTCCCAATTTGGCAGCGGACTCAACGATGGCATCCATGAACTTGAATCCGCTGGGATCCATGATAGTCATCACCCCTTTTGCGAAGAACGCAGTCCTGGCAGTGGGGCTCAGAGAATATGTTTGTTTGAGCTCAAGGTCTGTCAGGATGAATCTGCTGGTGGTCGCGCTTTCTGCCAGTGTGATGCCTCGACTGGGATCCATGAATAATGCATCCTGCGGCTTCAGCAGTGTCACCCGCAGACGATAATCCACGCTGTCGTATTTGTTCAGCTCATTTTCGGCAAAAGTCAGCTTGGGGAAAAGAGCTTTAGTAGTTACCGGCATCAGCCAAACCTTTTGACAGAATCGGGACTAGGCAGAGTGATTTGCAAGCCTGACACAAAGTCCCATACCGGATCCTCCAGTTGATCCCTGTTGGCAGCAGCAAACACCCACCACAGTTTGCTTGATCCATAAAGATCGTAGGCCAACCTGTCAGGTCTATGCTGGTACTTGGGTTCGATAGCATATTGAGATTGTTCGCCATCCAGCGTGATTGATGGAGGCACCAATAGGTCCAGATAACCTGGCTTGACTGTGGTCAGCGCATAAAAACTGCGAGGATCATATATCACAGACATCAGATATATCCTTTCTGTGACAACTGTCCGCCGGCGAATCTTCCCAGCGTAAATTCTGATCTGATGGGTCCTACTGCACGCTGTATCATCAAGTCGATTTCCATAGTAAAGTTGGCTGGTATGGCATGATATTGTCCGGCCACATTGAGCTCGGCATAATCCACATCGTTGGGAAGGGTGATGTTGAAACTCTTGACCACCACTGGCACATTCTCAAACATATAACGTCCATATGCTGTAAAGTTGAGAACTGGAGGTGGCGCACCTCTCAATGGATCATTTTCGCCGTAACGCATCTTGGTCACTGTGCGCATGAAATGTATCGCGCCTAAACTGTATTTGGCCCATAGATCAGTGTGTGCTGTGAACGGAGCTTGTATGTTGATGTTCTGCACTTGTGAACGATTGAACGCATGCGGCTGATAATTGGTATGCGTCAGTTCCATCTCTGTGTATTGCGCTTCGGTGCCAGTGCGTATGACTGGCGTGTATGGAAAGTTCAAGCTGAGAGTGTTGCCGCCACCGGTGTTGTTGCCACCCAAAGCACCACGCACCCAGTCAGTCACCCCCTCGATACCCTGGCTAACTATGTTTGTGCCATTTTCCCTGGGACCAGCTATGCGCAAAAATCCCAACAAAGGGCTGTTGGCGGCCTCTGCACCGAGCACGGTATTTGGGTCAGCTTTCATGGTCAGTTTCGCAGTGGTAATAGGCATAGTCTTCTATTTAGCGCACCAGAAAAGTTGGGTTTTATTCAAGTAGAGGTTGACTGTCAACCTCTTAGAGGTTGACATCGATAGCTAAATTCACTATAATTTCTGTATGACAACTACAACCAAGACCATATACCTATCCAACAAAGACCTGCTCAAAGAAATCCATCGCAGCAAGATGTCTTATTGTTGGGTCAAGGCTCCAGAATATTATTACTACGATTTGATACTGGAAGACCTATCAAAGTTCCACAACCGCAAGACCACAGCTTTCCCCAGGGGTGCGATCACCACAGCACGAGAGAATCGTGCCACACGCATCGCACAACAGGCAATGGAAGCAGCTGAGATCAAGTGGAGACTGGAAGGACAAAAAGGACCGAAGCCAAAGTTAGATCAGTTCATGAGCGATCCTAAAAAGATTCCTGTGGAAGAACTGGTCATACGCGGCATTAGCTTTGACCACATTCCGGTGGAACCAGGACGCAAAAACAAACCCAAGATCACAGCTGACTTACACAGCAAAGTGAACTTTCCTCCATTCAAACATTTTGTCAAGATAGAAGAAGAATGGATGGAAGTGGCACGCAGCCACTGGAAAGGCGATCTCAAGAAAGGTCATTTCTCCACCGCACATGGCAAAGTCAGTGACAAGCTGGCACGCATGTATATCAAACTGTGCGAACGGTACAGCATGAGATCAAACTGGCGTGGATACACTTATGTAGAAGAAATGCGAGGCCAGGCCTTGCTACAGTTGAGTCAGATAGGATTGCAGTTCGATGAATCAAAGAGCAGCAATCCTTTTGCCTATTACACTGCTGCCATCACCAACAGTTTTACTCGTGTGCTCAATATAGAAAAGAAGAGTCAAAACATCAGGGACGATCTATTGCAAGATGCAGGACAGATGCCCAGTTGGAGTCGTCAGCTTGAATATCAAGCACAGCAGGCAGCAGCTCGAGAGAGAAACGAAGCCATGACCGAAGACGCCAAACAAGAGGAAGACAACTAATGGATCTACATCATTATCGTGATTTCGTCGAACGCATCACAAGCCCGCAAAGCAACAATCTCAATGACTTCATCAGAAGGTGCGAAGAGCTGGAAGGCATCACTGTCCTAGAAGGTGCACCAGATCTCAATGTGCCACTGTTCTTGACAGCGGCCATGGGTATTGGCAGCGAAGGCGGCGAGTTCCAAGAGATCGCCAAGAAGATCTTTTTCCAAGGCAAGCCCTTTACTCAAGACGTGGTTTTCCATCTCAAGAGAGAGTTGGGTGACATCATGTGGTACTGGGTCAACGCATGTCGTGCACTCAACCTAGATCCAGAAGATGTGATCTATGAAAACATCTCCAAGCTGGAAGCCAGGTACGAAGGTAGATTTTCTTCTAACAAGAGTGAGAATCGCAAAGAAGGCGATCTCTGATTTGGGAGAGTAACATGCATCGAGAAAGTTTGAAGCATCACATCGTGCATCTAGAAGAGTCTCATGCCAAACTCGAAAAGCAGCTGACCAACGTGGGTAAGATGCGCAGCAACAACACAGCAGAAGCGCACAACATCAAAAAGAAGAAACTATATATCAAAGACAAGATCGAACGCTGCAAGCGCAAGCTATCTCAGATGAACTGAAAGGTACATACATGGGTCAATTGTTCAAGAAGGCAGCCTGTTTCACCGACATACATTTTGGCATGCGCAACAACAGTCGCAGCCACAACGATGATTGCGAAGCATTTGTCAAATGGTTCGTTGAAGAAGCCAAGGCCGCAGGTGCAGAAACCTGCATCTTCTTGGGAGATTGGCACAACAATAGATCTACTGTGAACGTCAGCACACTGAACTACACTGCTACCAATCTAGACTATCTCAGCAGGAACTTTGAGCGTGTGTTTGTGATCACTGGCAATCACGATCAGTTCTATCGAGAAAAAAGAGAAATCCACAGCTTGCCTTTTGGCAAGTATCTGGCCAATGTGACCATGGTCAATGAGATCTTGATCGAAGGTGATGTGGCCATTGTGCCTTGGTTGGTGGGCGATGAGTGGAAGAAGATGGCCAAGTTGGATACCAGATATGTGTTTGGTCACTTTGAGCTACCGCATTTCAAGATGAATGCCATGGTAGAAATGCCTGACCATGGTGGTCTCAACTCTGAACATTTTCCCAACCAAGAACTGGTTTTCTCGGGTCATTTCCACAAGAGGCAGAAGAAGAAGAACGTGTGGTATATGGGCAATACCTTTCCGCACACGTTCGCCGATGCATGGGATGACGAACGAGGCATGATGCTGCTGGAATGGGGCAGCGAACCTGAATTCCGTTCGTGGCCTGGTTCACCCAAGTTCCGTCTGCTCACGCTAGGAGGCGTGGTAGAAGATCCGGCACGACTGTTGGATGACAATACCTTTGCACGTATCACCATTGACATTGATATCAGTTACGAAGAAGCAGTGTTCTTGCGTGAAACGTTCATGAACGAATACAAGTGCAGAGACATCACACTGATTCCTGCCAAGAAAGAAGAACATGCTAAAGAATGGTCTGCCGAAGATGTCAAGTTTGAAAGCGTGGATCAAATCGTGATGAATCAGTTGAATGCGATTGAGTCCGACGTGGTCGATCGCAAGATGCTGATTGACATCTACAACGGTCTTACTGTATAATGCAGGGAATTAGATGCTCACGATAAAAAACCTCACGGTCAAGAACTTTCTGTCAGTCGGCAACGTCACGCAAGCAGTGAATGTAGACCGGCATGGCCTTACCTTGGTCATTGGTTTGAACATGGACATGGGCGGCGAAGGTGCACGTAACGGTGTGGGCAAGACCACTATCGTGAATGCACTCAGCTATGCGCTGTATGGCAATGCGCTCAGCAACATACGCAAAGACAACTTGGTCAACAAGACCAACTCAAAGAACATGTTGGTCACGGTGGAGTTTGAAAAGAACGGTCACAACTACAGGATCGAGCGCGGACGCAAGCCCAACATGTTTCGTTTCATCGTAGATGACGACGAAGTAAACGAGTCTGGCACCGACGAAGGACAAGGCGAAAACAAACTCACCCAGGAAGCAGTGGAACGCATACTGGGCATGAGCCACGAGATGTTCAAGCACATCCTGGCCTTGAATACCTATACTGAACCTTTCCTTTCGATGAAGAATAACGATCAGAAAGCCATCATCGAGGAACTTCTGGGCATCACACTGCTGACCGAAAAAGCAGATCTGCTCAAAGAGCAGATGCGTATCACACGCGACAAGATCACGAGAGAAGACTTTCGTATCAAAGCCCTGCAAGAAACCAATACCAAGATACAAAGCTCAATCGAAGACATTGAACGTCGCAGTCGCATCTGGCGCAAAAAGAAAAATGACGATCTTGAACATTTGGTAGCCAGCATCAATGAACTGGAAACTATTGACATCGATCAAGAGCTGGCCAATCATTCTGCACTGACTGCGTGGAAAGAAAAAGAACAGAAGCTCAAGCGATACAACAAAGATCTGGCCAATTCGCAGGCAGCTATCAAACGACTGGCATCGCAGTTGATCGAACTAACTGGTGCATGTGACAAAGCCAAAGATCACAAGTGCCATGCATGCGGACAAGATCTACACGACGATCAGCAGTCGACCATGATCGACGAATTGAACTCAGCCATGATGAGCGTGGCTGAAGATCTTGAAAACGAAAAGCTGCTGGAAACAGAAGCCCAGAAAAAAATCTCTGAATCTGGCGATTTGGGACCAGCACCACGTGTTCGATACACAGACATAAATGAAGCTGTGAACCACAAAAGCAGCCTGGACAATCTAAAAACACAGCTGGAACAGCGCCATGCCGACGAGGATCCGTATCAAGAGCAGATCGATACTTTGCGCAACAAAGCCTTGGAAGAAGTAGATTGGACAGTCATGAACGACTTCAATCGTTTGTTGGAACACCAGGAATTCTTGTATAAACTACTGACCAACAAGGATTCGTTTGTGAGGCGTCGCATCATCGAGCAGAATCTCAGCTATCTCAACAGCAGGCTGAATCACTATCTCAATGCTTTGCAACTGCCGCATGAAGTCAACTTCCAGAGTGATCTCACAGTTGGTATCCAAATGTTGGGACAGGATTTTGATTTTGACAATCTCAGCCGCGGTGAACGAAACAGGCTCATACTTGGATTGAGCTGGAGTTTTCGAGACGTGTTTGAGAGTTTGAACTTCCCTTGTAATCTCTTGTTCATTGATGAATTAGTGGACTCGGGCATGGATCCGGTGGGTGTTGATAACGCCCTGGCTGTGCTCAAGAAATTCAGCAGAGAGTCAAGGAAGAACGTTTTCCTTATCAGCCACAGAGACGAGCTGATCGGACGAGTCAACAACAGTCTGCAGGTTGTGAAGGAAAATGGATTTACCACGTTCTCGACGGACGTAGAAATGATAGAGGCATAACATGACAGAACAAACCAAAAGCAACCATGATATCATCACAGAAGCCTTCCAGACCTACCTGGACGAGAACACACGATTCGGCACCAAGGGCGTGAAAGCTTCGGCTGCACGTGCACGCAAGGCTTTGGGCGAACTGCGCAAGGCTGCCGGCGAACGCCGTAAAGAAATCATGGCAGAGAAGACCGCCATGGCCGAAAAGAAGGCATAAATTGTAACGCACATGGGATCCAAGAGCAAAGCAAAAGGCAAGAGTTGGGAACGAGATTTTGCTGGTTTCCTCTCTTCTCTCTACGGCGAAAGCTTCATACGTGTCCCACACAGCGGTGCATACATCGGTGGAAAGAACAATGTCCGCAAGGAATTCTTGCACGAAGGACAGATACGTTCTATGAAAGGTGACATCACACCCCCAGCTGATTGGAAACATTTCAACGTAGAATGCAAAAGCTACGCTGATTTCCCTTTCCATCAGCTGTTCGACGAAGGAAAGATAGCTCTGCTGGATTCATGGATCGATCAGACCATGGATGTAGCAGACGCAGGCGATTTTAGCTTCATCGTCATGAAATTCAATCGCAAAGGCAAATATGTGGCATTTCCTTATCAAAACTTCCCAGACATAAAAACCCACAGGCACATCAGATACGACAGTATCAAACACGGCACATGGGCATTCACAGGCTTTGACGAGTTTTTCATTCTAAACAAAGATGCCATCAGGCAGCTATCCAAGATAGCACAGGCTTAATTCTGGCATACCACTACCGATAGGCTTTGCGCAGGCCGGTCATCATGCGCCCTAGACCTGGACACACGTATCGCAGGGACGGAAATCGTGCGCGGTAGCACGGACTCAGCACCACTATCCTTAACAGGACGCAAGTCAAACGGTATGAAACTGGCTTGGTGCGAGAATAGCAAAACCAAAATGAGCAGGCTCTATTGACAATTATAACCTGCATGGCCCTAAGACGATTCTATCGGGTGTCTTAGTCAGCCAGCGTCATACAGGAAGGTAGACGTAAAAAGGTACAGCATGACCGCCTTTACCCCTTGGGTTGTTTCTGATAGATGTGGTATGGTACTCTGGAGAAAGTCCACTGTCCAGCTTTTCACTTTGCCCTTAACAGGGCGAAGTGTGGCTGGAGCCTCAGAGAAAGATCAACATGCTTCTTCAATAACACTATTGTATCTATAACATACCAGGATAGATGACGATAGAAAACGTTCATGAACATGTTACGAGCTGGAAGCGAAGTAACATGTGAAATGAAGGCTGCGAAGCAGCCTTGCAGAGTGAGACACTTGAGATATATGTCTCACTCTGAGTTTACATCCTGACTTGTGATTTCATCTTGAGTCCTGCCATCTTGGCATCCAGTTCAAACTTCTCCTGGACTATCTCTGACAGCACTTGTCTTTCTTCTAGACTCATGTGCATGACTTCGCCGTAGGCCAGCCCGCTGTAGACCGCTAACTGTTGGATGTCTTTGATAAGGCCCCTGGCTTCTGTTGAGTAGTCGTTGACAATGCGCATGACCAAGGCATTGTCAGTGGTGCTCAGGAGCCTGCGCCGAAAAAACTTACGGGATCCAGGGTGAAGTCTACTTTGAATCGGCGGTCGCAACCTTCTTTACCGCATTTGACTTCCATCTCAGAATCTGATCCGCTGGTGTTCAACTGTCGCAGTCGATCCTCGATCTTCTTGAATTCAATAGTCTCCAACTGAGCCAACCATTCTTGTATGGCAGCGCGGTCGTCTACTGATTGTCCGTCAGGCAGTTCAACTGCGCTGATGGAATTGCTGATCAGCTCTGAAGCCAATGCGATGTTCTTGTTAGTGATGTCGTTGCTCACTCGCATCTTGATGGTTTCGTCGTCGCTGTCGGCTACTGCTTGCAGTTTGCGCACGTTTTCAAACTGTACCATGCCCAGATGATTTTGATCTCTAAGGCAATTGGGTCTTAGACGCACTTTGAGTCCGTTTTCCAACTGAGCCACGGGTAGCTGTTCTGTATCCTTGATCTTGATCAGCATCTGATCAATGCCAATAGCATAGTTACCAGTCCAATCTCCACAAGGACATGTGGTGGTGATTTCTAGATTTTGTCCATAAGTGGCTTTGCGTATGCCCAGCAACACGGCATCCACATCTGGGTTTGGCATCTCGCCCGGATCAGGGATGTCCGGTACGCAACTGCGTATGAGATTGACCAAGGCATCGCCGTTCAGCAGGCTGTCTGCGTTCTTGACCAACAGTTCATCTTTGGCAGTCATTGGAAATACAGCCACTTCGCCATCCACGCTCATCTTGGGTGATTGCTTGTAGAATCTTCCTCCGCTGGGCAACCTTATGTTGAGGCCGGGCTTGCGGAAGAATTGTCCAAGCGGATTAGTATTCTGTGTCATGTTGTGCATCCTCCATGATTTTATTTAGCCGGGCTTTAATAGTGATTCAAACACCATTCTGTTCCGTTATTTTGACAACGGTAAATAGAACATGCACGTGTTTTGGATGATAACTCATGGCTGACTTACCTGGCGTCGGTGATCAACTGCTCAATCGCATGGCCAACTGGCCAAAATGGGCTTCGGAAGAAAGCATAAACAACCTCACAGCCACAGTGGCTCGTGGCAACAAGCAGATCGCTGACCTAAACAAGCAGATGATCACGCTCATGCGAGAGCAAAAAAACACCGCAAACAAGCAAGATAAGCAGCAGTCTGCCAACACAAAGACACAGTCCAACGATGCGTTGAACACCAGGATCTTGAACAATTCCAGCAGCATGTTGAAGAATCTCAACGTGGGATTCGTATCCATGCTGAAAGAACAGCAACGTGCCAATGCGCTGCTGCGGGCAATGAATGCCAAGTTGGGCAGTGCTCTCCCGCAGAACATGCGCGATCAAGCTCGCACGCAGAACATACGCGATCAAGCTCGCACGCAGAACATGCGCGATCAAGCTCGCACGCAGAACATGCGCGACCAAAACAGCCGCATGAACAACACATTTGGTGGCGGAATCAATCGTAGGAATGCTCGCCGCAGGCTTGAAGACGATCAGATGTTTGACAATCTGAGCAAGCAGACTCGCAAAGCATTTGAAGAAGCGATATCTACCATGGGCTCCAGCTCAGATGAGATCAAACGCAACACTGATCGGTTGGCCAAAGAGATGCGCGACAAGTTTGGTGCAGCCATCGATCCAGCCATTGACAAGTTCAAGAAGCAAGTGGATGCCGCATCTGGAGATCTTGATCGTTTGGGCAAGGCGTTCAAAGAATTTGGCAGGAACGTCAGCTATCGCCAGGATCCTCGAGAAAGCAACAAAGATTATTTTGAACGCATGAAGCGTGCGGGCCTCGAACAGACGGGCGGCATTCTCGAAACGTTGACCGGAGGCAAAGGCGCCATAGCAGCCGGTGCTTTTGCTCTGCTGATGAAGAATCCAGCATTGGTCAGATTCGCACCCATGATCGCAGCAGCATCTGCTGCGCTGGGCCTACTCAGCGGTGTAGCCAAACAACTGTTTGAACTGTGGAAAGGTTCAACTTTACAAACAACACAGGCACTCAGCCAAGGTCTCGTGGGACTCACAGACAGTGTGCTCAGTTTTGCCATTCATGCCAAAACCGCAGGTCTCACTGTAGAGCAGTTCAGCAAGCTGGTACAAAGCGCCGGCGGTATGATCAATCTTCTGGATGTCAATGCCAGAGATGCTGGACGTGCATTTGCTGGCGGAGTCAAGAGTTATCTAGATGCGGCCAGAGCATTCAATTATTTTGGAATGAGTCTGGATGATCTCAACAAGAATTTTGGTCGACAGATACAGATAGTGGCATTGGCAGGCATGCGGGGTGAGCAAGCGATCAAGACTGCTCAAGACATGGCTTTGCGCGAAGCTGACACTGTCTATAGATTGAGCGTAGCCACGGGAAAACCTGTTGAAAGATTGAACGCTGCTTTTGATGAACTGTATCGCAATGACATGTTCAGGATGGCCACCACACGCATGTTGGCACGAGGAGAACAAAGAGCAGCAGCTGAAGTCAGCAATTTGGCCAAAGCATTTGTTGCTGCGTCAGATGAATTTGGCAAAGGTCTTGCCGAAGAATTGTCATTATCAGCCATCGCCGGTGTTGATCCTGCCATGCTGGGTGAAAATTATCGCCAGATGATGATGATGTTCCCAGAGATGGAACGTGCTATCAGACAAGCTCAACAGGAAGGCAAATCACCAGAAGAGATACGTGCAGTCATTGCACAGCAAGCGCAAGGCATCATGCGCAATCCAGCCTATCAAGGTCAACTGGGCATGATGGCCATGAATCCAGAAATGCGTCCTATGCTGCGCTTCTTGCAGCAGGCAGGGGAAGCCAGGACTGATGTCGCAGCAGCAGGAGGTCCAACATCCGAAGGCGCACGCGGAGCGGCAGCTGAAATTGATCGCCAGCGTGCAATTGAGATGGCCAAAGGAGAAGTCCTGCAAGCAATCGAAGCCACTGGCGTGATGAAAGCATTTGAAGCTCTTTCGCGGGCAGCATTTGAAGTAGTCAATGCATTTGCAGGGCTGCCAGATGCTATCAAAGCCACAATATTGGGTCTAGGAGCATTGGCAGCTCTAATAGGAACAATGGCATTGGCACGCGGCGGAAGAGCCATGGTCGGAGGATTTGGCAGAGGAGGTGCGCCAGGACCAACAGCGCCAACTGGACCAGGAGTTCCTCCAGGTGGTCCACCACGACCAGGTACACCTCCGGCAGGAGCACCAGTGGCACCCACCACAAGTCCTATCTTGGATGCACAAGGTCGCCCAATGGTAAGAACACCACCAACATCTCCGGCATTGCCGCCAGGTGTGCAACCTTCAGGCACACCAACACCGTTACCTAATGCCGCAGCAGGTGCAGCTACCAGAATGACTACAGCTCTCAAAGGTGTAGGAGGATCAGCAGCACGCTTTGGAGCATTAGGTGCATTGTTAGGTGTAGGTATCAACGAATTCACTAGTGTTGCCGGATTACAAAATGCTAGAAAGCAACTGCTAGACAAGTATCAACGCGGAGAGATAAGTCGAGAAGATGCCGAAAAAGGATTAGTTGAGATCGACGATGCCATCTCTACTTCGCGTGGCGGCAGCCTGGCCAGAGGTGGTGTAAGCGCCGCAGGCGGAGCTATCGGAGGTACTGTTGGAGCTATTTCTGGTCTTGGTGTGGCTTCTGTTCCTGTTGGTATTGCTGGAGCAGTCGGTGGCGGCATATTAGCAGATACCTTGCTCGGTGGTGTAGCTGAAAGTGCAGGTGGTTTTGTTTCGAGACAACTTTTTGGTGGCAGCAATAGATCGGCTCGCAGAGAATTAGATGCATTACGACCTTTGTCTAGACAACCCGGACCTCGACCACAGCCAGGAGCTACAGCTACCAGAACAACACAGTCTTATCAATTTAGTGAAAGGGATTTACTAGAAAAAGATCCAGAACTATACAAAGAATTTACGGCTCGTAGAGATCAACTAGAAAAAGAAAGATCGTATCGAGCCGCGCTGTTCGCGAACACGCCCGGTATCATTAGCGACAGACGTGCGCCTCGAGCCGAGGCGCAGATCCAAGCGATAAACGAATTTTCTGACAGATTAAAACAATCCGGCGCATTAGTTACAACAGAAAGAACAACATCAGGTGCACCTGTAAGCGCACGACAAGGAGAATTGCCGCGTGGGTTTGTACCAGATCAAGCTGAAGCTGGTCGAAGAACAGATCAACGTCTGACAGAGCGTTATGGGAGCGAACATCAAGCCGGACTCGTGCTTGCGGCAAATCCGAATGTATATAATGATGTTAGATCTCAAATTGAAATGGAGATGCGTGCGGAGGAACTGCAACGTCGTAGAAGAACTCTGGTAGCACCAGGTGCAGTCCAAACACCAGATGGTCGAGCCATGAGACCAATGGACACCCAAACTACTGCAACCGACGCGGCTGCTGTCACAGGCGATTCACAGACCATGACGCAGGCTGCACGTGCACAGAACACACAAGACAATGTGAGGAATTTGGTTGAACGCCAGGATCGCACAAACGAACTGTTGGCAGCGATGCTGAATCAGCAGACCATCCAGGCATCAGACTCTAGAAGAACAGTGGATGTGCTGGAAACCCTTAACAACAAGAGCTGAGCACGACCTTAACACAAGGTAAATAATCCTATGAGCTGGAAGAAACATTTCAAGATATGGGATTCGTCCCAAAATACCATGATGTCACGCAATCCAGACGTGGGGCGCGGGCGCGGCGGCGAAGTGCAGTCCAGCAAATGGAATTCCTATCTGTCTGAAGTCTATACCGGACAGCCTAATCGAGTTGATCGCTATGCACAATACGACAACATGGACATAGATTCGGAAATCAATGCTGCTTTGGATACCATAGCTGAGTTTTGCACTCAGTTTGATGACAACAAAGGCGTTCCTTTTGACATGTTCTACAAGCAGGAACCAACCGAAGCAGAACAGCAAGTGCTGGAGAAAAGTCTCAAGCAGTGGTGCAACATCAATGACTGGGATCGACGCATATGGCGGGTGATGCGCAGCACCCTCAAATATGGCGATCAGTTCTTTGTTCGCGACCCTGAGACGTATGAACTGTTGTGGATCAATCCAGCAGACTTGACCAAGATCATCATCAACGATTCCAAAGGCAGAGAGATTGAGCAGTATGTGCTGCGCAATCTTGCGTTGAATCTGATTGACAAGACAGCAACCAATCCAGTCGAGCACAGCACGGCCTATAACACCATGGTAGGTATGAGCAAGGCAGCTCCTATCCTGCAGAATTTCCGACAGAACGCACCCAACGGCACCAACATCAGCGACAAAGAATTTGCCGTGGATGCCAGCCACATCATCCAGCTGACACTGAGCGAAGGCATGGACGCCAACTGGCCATTTGGTACCAGCGTCCTAGAACCCATCTTCAAGATCTACAAGCAGAAAGAGCTGCTGGAAGATGCCATCATCATCTATCGCGTGCAACGTGCGCCAGAACGTCGTGTGTTCTATATTGATGTAGGCAACATGCCCTCACATATGGCCATGAGTTTTGTTGAACGTGTGAAAAACGAAATACATCAACGTCGCATCCCCACACGCACAGGCGGCGGATCCACGATAATGGATGCCAGCTACAATCCTCTCAGCATGTTGGAAGACTACTTTTTTGCACAAACAGCAGAAGGTCGCGGATCCAAAGTTGAAGTGTTGCCGGGCGGCACAAACCTGGGAGAAATTGACGACCTAAAGTTTTTTACCAACAAACTGATGCGTGCATTGCGCATCCCCACAAGCTATCTGCCCGCCGGTCCAGATGACGGAACAGGAATATATCAAGACGGCCGCGTGGGTGCAGCTTACATACAAGAATATCGCTTCAACAAGTATTGCCAGCGACTGCAGAATTTGATCAGTCCTATACTGGACCACGAATTCAAGATGTTCTTGAAGTGGAAAGGTGTAGAAGTAGATTCGGGCCTGTTTGATCTGAGATTCCTTGAGCCACAGAGCTTTAGCGAATACAGAGACATCGAACTCAACGGCCAACGACTGCAAGCATTCACGCAGGTGGCAGAGACCAGCTATCTTGCTAGAAGATTTGTGCTTGAGAAGTATCTGGGCTTGAGCAAGGATGAAATCAAAGAAAACGAGCGCATGTGGAAAGAAGAAAACGCAGGTGCGACACCAGCTGGTGCTATGGACATTGACACCAGCAACACAGATCTAGCCAGCGTGGGCATAAGACAGCCAAATCTCACACCGTTGGAAACCAAAGAGCTGGAAACTGATCTCACAGCAGCAGAACAAACACCCGGCGGAGTAGAAGCAGTACCCGCAGCAGGAGTCTCTCCGGTGACTCCTCCAGGAGGAAAACCAGTATGAAGCTAAAAGAATTCAAAGACCCCGCAGTACCAAATCCAGAGACTCTTGAGATTGGATACAACAATCCTATGTCCAAGAAAGACTCTAGGAGAACCAAACTCACCTTGGAACACTTGAACAAACTCAGGGCCATGCGTGAGATGAAAAAGCAGCAGAAAGCCGAAGAGCGCAAAAACTACGCTCAAATCTATTCCAGGGCAGCTGGCTGAGGCGATACTTATCGTCGAGACCTTTCAGAAAAACTCCGCTTTTTTCACCATTTGAAGGTATATAATAACCTACATCCGTAAATAAAAGCACGGACATACCTGTCTTTGGCCAAAGGAGAGAAAAAATGTCGTCACAAAAAACACTAGAGAAAGTGCTGGAGCACTTGCTCAATCATGAGCAAGAAGCGGCCGGCGATTTGCTACACAATTACTTCGTAGAGAAGGGTCGTAGCATTTATGAAAGCATGATCCAGACCGACGAACAGTTCGAAGAAGAAATTTCAGCAGATCCTGTCGCAGATTTTGAAGAAGAAGTCATCGCTGACGAAACTGAAATCGAAAACGAGGAAATGTTCTCTGAAGAAGACGGAGACATGGATCCAGAAGTAGCAGCAGCTGAGCTAGACGCAGCACCAGAAGACAAAGAAGCCACAACTGACGATGCAGCAGCAACCGTTCAGGACGCAATGATGGACGTGGAAGACGCCATTTCTGCACTCAAGGCTGAATTTGACAAGTTGGTTGCAAACGGCGGCGAAGACAAAGAAGAAGCAGAAATGCCAATCGAAGAGTCTGCAGAACTAAAAAAGGTGCCTGCTCCGGACAACAACGACAAGGCTGACAATACACACAGCCCAGTCAGTTCTGGCGCAAAAGCCAGCGACAACGGCGCAAGCGCAGTTGATTTTGGCAAAGGCAATGAAGCAGGTGGCAAGGTTGCAGCCCCAAAGGTTGACCCAAACAGCCCAGCTACAACTCAGCCTGATCTGAAAGCAGCACCAAAGCCAGACCTCAAAGACGGTTCAGACAAGACCGCCAAGAGTCCAGTTCCTAAGGCATAACCAAAATGAAAGCGTTGGTTGAAGCACTAACATTTGATCAAGCCGGAATGGTTGTCGAAGCAAGAGACAACCCAACTGGTGGTAAGTCATTGGTAATGAGCGGGATCTTCATCCAGGGTGGAGTGAAGAACCAAAACCAGCGTGTCTATCCTGTCGGTGAAATTTCAAAAGCAGTTGAAAGCATCAAGAAGAGATTAGATTCTGGTTACAGCGTTCTAGGAGAAGCAGACCACCCCGAAGACCTAACAGTCAACATTGACCGTGTGAGCCACATGATTGAAAGCATGTGGATGGACGGACCCAATGGTTACGGTAAACTCAAGGTGTTGCCCACCCCAATGGGCAACATCATCAAGACCCTCATGGAAAGCGGAGTAAAGCTAGGAGTATCCAGCAGAGGCAGTGGTAATGTCAACGAAGACGGCAGCGTAAAAGATTTTGACATTGTCACGGTAGACATCGTAGCGCAGCCAAGCGCACCAGATGCTTACCCCACCGCGATATACGAGAGGGCCATGATGCACAGGCGCAGAGGAGCGTTGATGGACGTGGCCGAAGCAGTGCATCATGACAGACGTGCACAGAAGTACCTCCACGACGAGGTTCTAAAGTTCATCAGTAGCCTGAAATAAGGAGACTAAAAGATGGCAAACTTTTCAGAACTTTTTGGTTCCGAGGTCCTTTCAGAAGAAGTGAAATCCAAGCTAGCAGAAGCATGGGATGCCAAGGTCAAGGAAAACAAGACCGAAGCCCTGGCAGAATTGCGTGAAGAATTTTCTCAGCGTTACGAACATGACAAATCAGTCATGGTCGAAGCGTTGGATCTGTTCATCAGCGAAAACCTACAAAAAGAGCTCGGCGAGCTCAAGCAGGATCGCGACGCAATGGTACAGGCCCGTGTTGATTACAAGAAGAAAGTGGCTGAGCATGCTGAGCTACTCAATCGTTTTGTGAACCAAATGTTGGCAAAAGAAATCAACGAACTGAAGGAAGATCGTGAAGCAAACAAAGCCAGCATCAAAAAGCTGGAAGAGTTTACGCTTCAGAGACTGACCAAGGAACTGAACGAACTGCGTGAAGAAGAGCAAAAGCTCATCAACACCAGGGTTCAATTGATCTCAGAAGGCAAACAGGCAATCAAGGAAGCCAAGATGAAATTCATCTCTCAGGCTGCCGAGAAGTCAAATGCTTTCATCAGCGAAGCCCTCCGCAAGGAAATCGGCCAGCTAAAAGAAGACATCACCGAAGCTCGCAAGAACGCATTCGGACGCAAGATCATGGAAGCATACGCTGCTGAATTCATGGCATCACACTTTGCTGATGCAACAGAACTCAAAAAGCTGAGCGACAAGATCAACACACTTGAAGGAAAGCTAGGCGAAAAAGAACAGCAGATTCAAGTGAAAGAACAAACAATCGCAGACACAGAGCGCAAGGCAAAGATTGCCGAAGATACGCTCAAGCGCGATCGCATCATGCAAGAACTGATGGCACCTTTGTCGAAAGACAAGCGTGGTATCATGGAAGACCTACTCGGCACAGTTTCAACTGAAAAGCTGCGTGAGTCATATCAGAAGTATCTTCCGTCAGTTCTAAACGAGAGTGGCCCACGTCCCGGTAAAAAGCCGCTTATCGAAACTCGCCAGGAACAGCATATTAGTGCTGCAACAGGCGACAAGGTGGTTGATAATAACAGTGCCGACAATAGCGGCGCTGACATCATAAGCCTGAAGAAACTTGCCGGAATCGCAAAGTAATAATAGGAGAATTACAATGTCCGATAAACTTTTCGAGTCCCGTAACTGGTCAGCCGCTAAGGAGGCTCTCGTTGAAGGACTCAATGGCAACCGTAAGACCGTTATGGAAGCCGTTCTTGAAAACACAAAGCGTTACATGACAGAAAGTGCTGCTAGCACTACTGCCGCTGGTAACGTAGCTGTGCTGAACAAGGTCATCCTTCCAGTGATCCGTCGCGTGATGCCAACAGTCATCGCCAACGAAATCCTGGGCGTTCAGCCAATGACTGGTCCAGTTGGTCAGATCCACACTATGCGTGTTCGCTACGCTGAAACCGCTGCTGGAGTGACAGCCGGTGTCGAAGCTCTTGGTCCGTTTGATATCGCCAAGGCTTATGCTGGTAACTTGGATTCAGCAGCACCTGCTGCTGCCGCTACGAGCTCGCTCGAAGGCGACGGTGGTAAGAAGCTCAGCATCCAGATCCTGAAGCAGACTGTTGAAGCCAAGTCACGCAAGCTGCAAGCTCGCTGGACTTTTGAAGCTGCACAGGACGCACAGAGCATGCATGGTCTTGACGTTGAAGCAGAAATCATGGCTGCTTTGGCTCAGGAAATCACAGCTGAAATTGATCAGGAACTGCTCGGCAGCCTGCGCAATCTCTCTGGTACCAGCAACACCTTTGACATGACCGGCGGTTCTTTCACTGGTACGCCTAACTACGTTGGTGATCGCCACGCAGTATTGTCAATCATGATCAATCAGGCTGCTAACCAGATCGCTCAGCGCACACGTCGTGGCGCAGGTAACTTCGTTGTTGTAAGCCCAACTGCATTGACAGTTCTACAGAGTGCTACAACTTCTGCTTTTGCTCGCACCACAGAAGGTACTTTCGAAGCTCCAACTAACACCAAGTTCGTTGGCACCCTCAACAACTCAGTCCGCGTGTATGTCGACAGCTATGCTAGCGACACCACTCCTGTGCTGGTTGGTTACAAGGGACCAAACGAGATGGATGCCGCAGCATTCTACTGCCCATACATCCCGCTGATGAGCTCTGGCGTTGTGCTGGATCCAAACACGTTCGAACCAACTGTATCGTTCATGACACGCTACGGCTACGTCGAACTCAGCAACACAGCAAGCAGCTTCGGTAACGCAGCTGACTACCTGAACAAGGTTGCTGTTGCAAACCTCGTGTTTGCATAATAGATACGAAAGTATCATCAAGTCAACCGGGCAGGCAACTGCCCGGTTTTCTTTTGGCTCCAGGAACGGTAAATAAGCAAGGAGATCAACAATCATGCCTACAAAAATCAGACCAGATGATCGACTGATAATCGACAGTGTCAATGGTGTCCAGCTACCACGTGGAACCACAGCAGAGCGTCCAGCATCATCTGTGCCCGGTACCATCAGATTCAACACTTCCATTGGCGAATTAGAAGTCAGGAAAGAGGAGATCAGTTTAGGAAGCGGCTGGTATTCGTTGCTGCGAGCCGGAGAATCTGTCGTATCTATCGATGCTGGACAGTCAGGCGAAAGACCAGCAGCTGGCAGAGAAGGTAGCCTCTGGGTTGATCTTACAGACAACAGGACATACTACGACAACGGAACTCAATGGGTCTCTGTCAGCTCTTCACAATCACTGGATCCCATAGCCATATTGTCGTCAGGAAACATGGGCAGCATCATTGACACAGGTTCAACAGATGCTTTTGGAGCGACCATCGAACTGGCACAACTAGATCTAGCAGACAGTGGTCCATTGACTAATGTAGAACTAGGCAATGTGGCTTAAAATGGTAAATATCAAATCAACCAGTGCCTATAGAGCGGCATACGATTTCAACGAGGATACAATCAATCATGGCAAACACAATTAACCCGGGTACCATTGGAAAGATTCCATTTTATGCTGCCAACGGCACGGATCTTTCTCCGATGCCAATACCTATCATATATGACAATACCAACAAAGTGATTACAGTGCCGGGTCTGTTGATCACCAAGAGTTCATTCAACGGCGGATTTGGATTTGCAGGCCTCAGCTTCCAACAGTTTCATACTGGTGCACAAACTGATTCTTTCAATTTCGTAAGAGGTCGTGGCACCGCAGCAGCCAAGGCATTGCCGCAGAACGGCGATCAGCTGGCAGAGATCAATGCTGCTGGTTGGAACGGTACAGCACCCACAACGGGCGCAACGCTGAGAGCAGTGATCAATGGAACACCAAGCGCATCCAGTATGCCGACAGAATGGATTTTTGGCACGCACAACGGAACAAGCCTTGCCAATCGTGTCAAGATCACAAAAGACGGACATCTCAACGTCAACGCGATTTCAAACTTTTCAGGTACAGATCTAACCATCTCTCCTGCAGGCAAGATAGTGTTAGGTGAACCAAGCAAGGTAAGGATAACAGGTGGTACAGCTGGGCAAGCATTGATCACCGACGGCGCAGGAAATCTTTCCTGGAGCACCGTCAGTGGTGGCACTGCTGGTCTTGGATTTAGACTGTCGTCCACGACATCTTTGGCTATCGGCACAGGATCCAAAACATTCACGACCAATCTCGCTGCGACTGCTTCGGCTTTTGTGGTAGGCGGCAGAGTAAGAGCGATATCAACAGCAACACCAACCAGCTACATGGAAGGTGTGATCACAGCATTCTCTGCCACTTCAATGACAGTCGATGTGGTTCTTACCAACGGTATAGGTACGCTGGCTTCATGGGACATAACCGTAGCAGGTGTTAGAGGTATAGCAGGACCAGCTGGTACCAATGGCCGTGGATTCGTGCTTACATCTAGCACATCGATGACGATTCCGCCCGATGGCCTACTAGAAACGAAATCGTTCAACACAAATCTTACAGCCACCCAATCAGCTTTTGTAGTTGGCAGCAGAGTAAGAGCGATATCAACAGCCAATACAAGCAATTATATGGAAGGCCAAGTTACTGCATTTTCATCGAATGTGATGACTGTTGATGTAGTTAAAACCAACGGCAGCGGCACCAGCGCAAGTTCATGGAACATAACTATAGCAGGTCAACCAGGTGTTGCTGGAGCACAAGGTGCTACAGGACCACAAGGTGCTACAGGACCACAAGGACCACAAGGTGACCCAGGTACAGTCAGAACTTCTTGGAATATCACCGACAGTGGTTCAACTGCCTATGTGTTCAGTGGCCCAGGTATTGAAACAGGAAACACAGATAATCCTGTTCTTTACCTTTATAAAGGATTCACATACGTGTTTGTCAACAATGCAGGAAGCAATCATCCTTTTGCAATCAGAGTCTCTGCTGGTGGTGCTGCTTACACAACAGGAGTAAGTGGAAGCCAGACTGGAACGCAGACATTTGTTGTTCCAATGAATGCACCAAGCACACTATATTATCAGTGCACGAATCACTCTGAGATGGGAAATACCATCAACATAGTCTAAAATAGGAAAGAGAAAATGCCTACACAACTTCAATTAAGAGGCGGTACAACAGTTCAGCACAACACGTTCACTGGACTGATAAGAGAAGTCACAGTTGATACGACCAAGGACACACTGGTGGTTCATGACGGATCAACAGTAGGCGGTCACGAATTGGCACGTGCAGACCTCAGCAACGTGACATTGCCAACCAACACCACTTACGCTATCAGTGCAGAAACTGCCACTGGCGGAGTAAACATCAGGCTCACAGGATCAGATGCAACCACGGACAATGTGAAATTGGCCGCCGGAACGAATGTGACATTGACCAGAACGGATGCCGATACCATCACTATCGCTGCCACAGGCGGCGGTCCCGGCGGCGGATCGGGCACAGTCGACGCAGGTGTTGCTAATGCGTTGGCTTATTATCCTTCAGCTGGAACCACGGTAGATGATCTCAGTGCTATCACATGGAACAGTGTAACAACAACATTGTCTGTGGTAGGTACGGTGTCAGCAACAGACTTTGTTTCAACTGGTACAGGCACACCTAACTTTTCTTCGGATACCGATCTTGAGATCATCACCAATGCTAGCGTTTTGCCAAAGTCATTTACATTTGATCTAAACGGTGGCTTCTTGGTAGGCGATAGCGTTACAGGTACACCCTCTTCAAAATCATTTGAGATTGAAGGCGGTATCAATGACAGATTTTTCAGAGCAGAATCAAACATGTCTGCTTATTCCAATACAACAACTGCTGTCATTGATCTTTTGTCATATCGTTCTAGTCCAGCATCTGGACAAAGAGGTGTTGGTATTGATCTAAGGCAGTCTACAGCAAGCAGTCCAAATGCAGTAGCAGCATCTATCTTTACTACCCTGACAGATGCAACTCCTGGATCAGCAGGTACATCGTTGACTGTATTAACACTGAAGAACGATTCGTTGACAAATGCTTTGATCATCAATAGTGACGGAATTACAGTTCCTAACACCATCACTTTTGGCACAGCACCTTTCCGTATCGTTGCTGCACCAACGTCTTCGATTGGCGCAACCGGAGACAAAGCAGGTGATGTAGCGATGAATGGTACTTCCATATTCTATTGCACAGCAGTCCATGACGGAACGACCAACATCTGGGTGAAGAGTGCCTGGACAACAACCGGCGCATGGTGATATGTCAACTGAACGCGAATACATAGTCACTCTGCGTGACAAGAACGATGCGACAGATTTTATCACGCAGATGACCGAATCGTCTTCAACACCAGAGACGATTCCAGATCGTTCTGTCACGATAGTCAACGAGCGTCTATTCAGCGATCGCAACACTCACTATGCATTGACAGATGCGGAAGCAGAGCAACTACGACAAGACTCTCGCGTGTTGGCAGTCGAATTGCTGCCAGAAGAAAGAGGATTTGAAAAAGTCAATCTTGGCAAGCAAGGTGGGCAAAACTTTCATAGAGATGAAGTCACGATCAACAATACCATGAGAAACTGGGGGCTGTATAGACACACCCAAGTCAGTGCTGGTTATGTTGGTTCGCAGATCACAGGAGATTACACCTATTCCCAAGATGGCACAGGTGTTGATCTGGTTGTGGTAGACTCGGGCATATTCCCTGGACACCCAGAATGGAGCTCGACATATGATGGCACTGGCCCCAGCAGATTACAACAGATTGATTGGCATGCTGTGACAGGTGTACCTGGAAGTCAAGCACCAGCTGGCGGTTATTACATGGATTTAGACGGGCATGGTTCAAATTGTGCCAGCTTGGCAGCAGGCAGCCAAAACGGATTTGCCAAAGGCGCCAACATCTACAGCATCAGGATATTTGGCGGTTATGTCAACGGTGTGTATTATGGAGAGATTTCAGATGCCATCGTGTTTGACATCGTCAAAGCATTCCATCTGCAGAAACCAGTCAATGCCAAAGGATATCGCCGTCCCACAGTGTGCACCAACAGCTGGGGATGGAGGAGCATCTATCCATCTGGATCAATTACCACCAACTGGCGCGGCACAAGCTATGTCCACTCTGGCAGGAACTCCACATACGGACAAGTCTCTTCCTATCATGGCGTGCGCATACCCAGCCTAGATGCTGATGTGCAAGACTGCGTGGATGCTGGAGTGATTTGCCTTGGCGCAGCTGGCAATTACTATCACAAGATCGACTCTGTGGGCGGTGTTGACTACGACAATTACTATGATGCTTCTGTTCACTATCATCGAGGCAGCAGCCCAGCCGCACAAGACGCAGGAATGATCGTGGTTGGCGCACTGGACAATACCAACACTGAACAAAAGGCAACGTTCTCTGAGACTGGGCCGGGTGTTGACATCTACGGTGCTGGCGTAATGACTATGGCAGCGTATTCTAACGATTCTTATCACACTCCAGCAGTGCAAGACGCTCGAGCCAGCGGATTCTATCTCAACAAGCTGAGCGGAACATCTATGGCCACACCAAACGTGGCTGGAATTGCATGCTTGATGGCTGGTATGAGGCCAAAATATACTACGGCTAATATCAAACAATGGTTGATCGAGCTCAGTGACAAAAACACCATGACAGAAGGCACCAACACTTATACCAATACTCGTCATCTGCAAGGTGGCAGTCAGCGTGTGGTCAAGTGGCCATACAAAGCAGAGCGTCCTTTTGAAGCCACCAATCTTGTTCCAGCAAACGGAGCAAAACTCGGCTTGTGAAACACTGTCAAGGCTGTTACAATAAGCCAATGGACATGGATCGCTTTGCTAAATTCTGGAATGTAAAGACAGCTTCGCAGGACGAAGCCGTTCGACGCATGAAAATCTGCAAGTCCTGTCCACATTTTCTTGTGGCCGCATACATGTGCAGAAAATGCGGCTGTTATATGCCTTTCAAGACCAAACTGAAAAATATGAGTTGTCCAGAAGGACATTGGGTCGCCGAAGCTGATCAACCGGTAAATAAAGATACATCGGGAGATAGCCATGGCAATCAACTTAGACCACCAGAAGAACACGATATCAAGTGACAGTAGGACGATCACTTTTGATCAGACAGGCAGTTTGGTCCTGCCCAAAGGCACACAAAGTCAACGTCCTGCGACACCTGTAACAGGTGCACATCGCTGGAATACCACGACAAATCAACCTGAATACTGGAATGGTTCTGCTTGGATATCTCCTACCACTCTGACATCTGGCGAAGCCTATGTCACCGAAAGTGATGCGCTCGCGTATGCAATCGCATTGGGAGGTTGATAAATGCCCAGCCAGTTTGTAAACGCACACAAAGCTCTGAACACCACCACGCAGTCGGTTTTCACAGCCAATCAGTCAGGTCTGAAAGGTGCAGTCATACACGGCCTTTACGTTTCAAACACCAGCGATCTTACAGGTACCACAGTGGATCTCAGCGTGTATGATTCCAGCAGCGGGTCTTCAAGAAAAATACTGAACAAGGTTCCTATCGCACCCAACTCTACGCTGGTGTTAGAAAAGCCTATCAACCTTGAACCCAATGACGAGCTGAGAGCATCGTCGGGAAACATATATTGTGAAGCGTTTGCGTCCGTGCTGTTGCTCACGTAAACTAGGTGTGTGCATCCAGGTAAATATTTGGATAGAAATCAAAGGGCGGACCTAAATGGCATATATTGGCAACAATCCATTTGTTGGATTTGCACCATTCACAGTTGATACTTTCGTTGGAGACGGCATAAAGACTGTTTTCACGCTGAGCCAACCACGGCCCGTCAATCCTCGCAGCATCTTGGTTGTCATCGACGGTGTCACGCAGCCAGCAGTTTCTGCCTACAATCTTGATGGCAACCTCAACTTAGAATTCACAGAAGTACCACCAGATGAATCGATAATCACAGTGGTGCACATGCATCTTGGTGGAGGAGGTTCTGGCGGTACAGGAGCGACCAGCACAGATGATGTGGTCAATCCCGCTGAACCATTTGATGATCTTACTTTCAACGGCACCACAGGACCATTCCAGCTGAGACACGGCGGTGTTGCCGCAGCACCATACAATGAATATTACACCCTGATCTACGTCAACGGCGTGTTCAGGAAGCCTGTGCTGGATTATACCATAAGCACCGGAGGTCAGATCACATTCACTTCTGCTCCAGCCAGCGGAGCCAGTTTCTATGGACTGGAGTTTGGCAAGATATCCATCACGGAATTGGCTCCAGGATCATTGGATGGCGATGCATTTGCAGGCAATGTGGACTTTGGATCTAGAGATGTCAGGATCGATAATCCTGTGCTGGGTCGTCAATTGGCCAACAAACAATTTGTTGAAACCTATCTCGCAGGAGCAGTTCCTGCTAATACTGATGGCTTGCCAGAAGGATCTACCAATCTTTACTTTACCACAACCAGGGCACGCAATGCACTGGGCGCCGCAGGACTGATAACATATGATCCTTTGACAGGCGTGATTGGTATCAGCTTGCCGACTTACCTAAACTTGGCCAATCAGCGCATCGACACTCTAGCTTCGCCGACTTTTGTGGATGTCACAGCCACCAGCAACATGTATGCAGATCGTTTCTTTGGAGATGTCACCGGCGACGTTACTGGACAAGTATCTAGCATATCCAACCATAATACCAATGGTCTGCCGGAAGGTTTGAGTAATCTTTACTTCACAGATCAGCGTGCTCAAGATGGTATAGAAACTGCATGGACTCATAACAATCATATTGGCTGTCAAGTCTATCGAGATCCTCTCAGTCAGGAATATCGCATACAGGTCACCATCGGCGGCGGCAGTCATACCGAAGTCATATCAAATGTCACGCAAGCATCACCGGCTCTGCTGACCACTATCACACCACATGGATTTGTCGACGGCGACGAAGTGACTATAACAGAAGTGGTTGGTATGACAGAGCTAAATGGCAACACTTACTTCACTGATGTTATCAATACCACACAGCTGAGATTGTTCACAGATTCAACACTGACCACTCCATTGGACAGCACCACTTTCACTACCTATGCCAGCGGAGGATTCATCACAGGAGGCAGCAGTGGCGGCACAGTATTGGCCAGCACAGATGACCTACCAGAAGGCTTCACCAATCTCTATTTTACCAACGCACGTTTCGCCCAGAAGATAACCCATATTGGTTCGGATGTGTTGCCAGCGTCAAACAATGTAAATGACTTGGGCAATACCAGCTTCCGTTGGAATGATCTCTGGATAGGCGGACAGCTTAAGATGAGTAGCGGCACAGCACTGTTCAATAACAGCGGTTATCTTGGATATACCACAGGCACCGGCAATACCTCAGGCAAGATACTCAAAACAACAGACCTTGAGGAAATCACCACAGCAAAATTCTTTACTGAAGCACGTGCCAGGAGTTCGCTATCCGCTGGCACAGGTATCACTTACAATTCAACCGCGGGACAGATTACCAATAGCGACGCTGGTAGCTCGCAGTTCATATACAAGACTTTTACTGTTGGTGCCACAAACGCACCTGCAAGGTCAAACACTGACGCGATCACTTTCGCTTCAGGATTAGGCATAAGTCTGTCATTGGTAGTTGGACCCGCCGCTGGGACCAACACTTTGACAGTGACCAATACCGGTGTAAGGACAGCCAGTGCCGGTACAGGTACTTCTGCGTCAGTTGATGCCAATGGCAACTTGGTGGTCGACAACACGGGTCTATTGAGTGTGTCAGCAGGAACTGGAATCGCAGTAACTGCTTTATCCAGCAGTTCTCAGATCATATCAAACACAGGCGTGGTATCTATCGTACCTGCTGGTGGACCTGCCAATCGTCTGACGGTGTCGTTCGATACAACCAACGGTATTGCTACCATGGATCTTAACACCACAGGTGTGTCTGCTGGGACTTACAACAGTCTTTCTGTTGACATATACGGTCGTGTGACTTCAGCCAGCACCATACCGCCTGAGAACGAAACCATCACACTGAGCGGAGATGTCACTGGATCCGGTACTAGCGCGATAACCACCACGCTGTCCAACACAGGAGTCACAGCAGCCTCTTATGGCAGCGCGACCAAAACAGTCACATTAGCCATCGATGCCAAAGGCAGGACGACATCGGCTTCGGAGCAGAATATAGCGATCCCGTCCACGCAGGTAACTGATTTTTCCACTGCTGCACGTGGATTGCTGTCCCAAGGAACAGGTATAACATATACATCTGCTACTGGTGTGATCGCAGTCAACAGCAACGTGATTTTGAACTCCGACAGCATCAACAAGCTGGCTGATGTTGATACGGTCACTGTTGCTCCGGTGTTGTATGACAACATGTATTGGAACGGCACCAATTGGAGACCAGGTGCACCGTTTGGAACTTCAGCACTGGGCAGCATCACAGGTAATATCACACTGGATGCCAATTCAGCTTCTCATTTCAGTGCCACGGTTACTGGCACTACCACTTTCTTCTTTACTGTAAATGCCAACTCTCCGGTCAACGTGATCATACTAGAATTGACCAACGGTGGTGCGTTCACAATCAACTGGCCAACATATATCAAATGGCCTAATGGAACCTTGCCCACATTTACCACTGCTGGTGTAGATTTGTTGTTCTTCATGTCTAGAGACGGTGGCACCACCTGGCGTGGCGCCATGATACAGCAGGACAGCAAGTAATGCCCATAAGATCTTCGTTTTTGTCAGTGTTGGCATCAGGATCTAGGACCGTCAATCCTGTCTACAAAGCACACAGCTATGAGCGTGTGACTGCCGACCAGTCGGCAGTGACCAACGCCAGGATAGCACGTTTCCGTACCAGATTTGATTCGTCGGACAATCAGTATGTGTGTTATGGAGATGGCAATACTTCTGCCTATCTCACCAGGTGGGCCAAGATAGATAGCAACAACAACTTACAATGGTCTAAATACGTCGCTGCTGGACAAGGAGCTCTCCACAGACCTTATAGTGTGACTTCGGTATTTCCCAATAACACTGCCACGTCATACTATGTGATAGGCATCAGTCCAAACAGCAATGCACAAGGCTACGGACTTCTCGTGGTCACCAAGTTCGACATGACGACTCATGCGGTGCAGTGGAATTGCAGCTACAGCACCATCTTGACCAGAGGATCAACAGCTGGTAGGAACAGCCCGCAGGCAGTCTACGACCGCACCGACGACACTATCTACATCACCAGTGACGTGCAGGTTGGTACGACTTCTACCAGTTATTTTGGTCTACACAAACTCAACGGATCGGATGGTTCGGTGGCCTGGAGCAAGACATCTGGCAACGGTGATGTGAACAATCAAGGAAATCAAAATCCCATCACATCTATCGAACAGTTTGGCAGCTACATCTATGTTGGTACATTCCTTGGAAATCAATTGTGTGTGGCTAAGTTTGCCAAGTCAGATGCAGCCAGAGTCTGGGCCAAGGTCACTGTGGGACTGGGCACAGGTGCCATCAACACCCAAGGCCCTGCGATGACAGTGGATCAGAATGGAGATGTTTACATCGCTGCCAACCGAGCACTAACCGATGAAACTATATTGATAAGAGTAGATGTAAACGGAAATCGCATGGATTATCTCACAGTGCCGATCCCGTCATATGGAACCATGACAGGACGCACCTTGTGCGGACTCAGTGCAGAATCTATCGTGGTCGACAATGAGAGAAACATATTCATCACATACGGATCCAGAGTAGCGAACGGCTACACTGCCACTGCGACCAATATGATCATTGGTCGTATCAATTTCAACAGAAGAGAATGGACATGGTTGAAAGCAGTGGACATCATAAGACAAGACACTGACGCAGTGATAGGCATCAGCAATGGCTGGGCCATTGCGATAAACAAGAACTTGATATATGCGTCAGGCACCTGCGATGTCACAGCAGCTGGTTTGTTGGGCGTGGACAACAACGGTCAATGGCAAACATTGGAATTGAGATTTGATCGAGACGGCAAACTGATAACCAACGGATCTTTCGTGGGCACGTTTGCTGCCAACCGACGTGCCATCAAAATGGTAGATATCACCAAGACCACCATCACATTCACCAGTTATGCAGGCACAGCCAGCACAGCTTTTGCTACCTTGATCAATACATCGGCAGCACCTACCAATCTCACATGGACAGTCTCAGATGAATCCACTGACTACGTGAATAAGTATAACTGACATGGATAAGATATACGTTCTCATCAAAGACAAAGCCGTAGTAGACGGCCCAAGAAATCTGCCAGAAAATTGGGAGAATGTTTCTCGTTTGGATCTCGCTGAGCCCGAAAGACTGATAGAGTTGGGTTGGTATCCACTGATAGTAGAATCAGTTCCTGCTTATGATGCCAAGACACAACGCTTGCAAACAAAGCATGTGATTGAGAAAACTCTGGTCAGAGAAACATTTGACATAGTGCAACTTTCAGCAGCCGAGCTAGGCGAAATAGAAAGCGCCAACTGGCAGGTCATACGCTACGAACGTGATCGTATGCTGCAAGAATCCGACTGGACAGAGCTGTCATCTGTGCGCAAATTGCACGGAGATCAGTGGGGTCAGGATTGGGATTCTTACCGTCAAGCTCTGCGTGATATAACCAATGCTGCATCCACGCAGCAAGTGATTTGGCCTCCCAAACCCGCCTGAAATTGATCCAAGACCCAATGTTGGGCCATTGATAAATAACTTATCATGAGCCTGACCCGTGTTCCACGTCGGATGCTGGATGTTGATGTTGCTGATCAGCAATACGTCCAGGATCAAATAGACGCCCTAACATCAGACGACATCGAAGAAGGTGCGTTAAATCGTTACTTCACCGACAGTCGAGCCAGGAATGCCCTATCAGTAAGCGGCGGATTGCTAACCTATGATTCGGGTACTGGAACAGTTGGACTCACATCAGGACAATTCACTACCATAGCCAGGAGCGCGATCACTGTAACAGGAGATCTTTCCTACAATGCGTTGACAGGCGTTTTGAGTTATTCGGGTGCTACCACAGAAATCATCCAGGATGCAGCAGCGAGTTTGCTCACATCAGGCATACACAATCATGTGACCGCAGTGTATGACGATGCCAACAACAGGGTCAACCTGTCAGTCAGCATAGGATCAGATGATGTAGCTGAAGATTCAGTCAATCTATATTTTACACCACAGCGTGCTCGTGCCTCTTTCAGCGCAGGCAACGGAGTTTACTACGATGTGGTACAAGGTGCATTCAGCGTCAACCCTTTCTTTGCCAGGATCGAAGTGCCAGGAAGAGATGATGTCACAGCTGACGTGACAGGTGATGCCTTCAAAATCGTGGCTGGATCAGGCGTGAGTTTGAACACGATCGCAGCACAAAACACGGTGGTTATTTCAGCAACAGGTGGCGGTGGTGGCGGATCTGCGGATCCGCTGGAGGTCCTAAGCGCAGCGATGATTTACGGATGATGACATGGCAATAACAGATCTAAGAAATGTAATAAGTCCAGGTTGCGGAATCACTGAAACCACGCTTTTGAGCACAACTGTGACTAAATATGCGGTAATACTGGGTTTCAACATAGCCAACGTGACAGAAGATGCCATACGTGTCAGCGCCAAGGTCGTAGATGATGATTCTCTTGCTGCTGTTTGGCTTTTCAAAGACGTGGAGATATTGCCTGGTTGCTCGCTGGTAGCGTGCGGAGGGGATCAGAAGTTCAACATGTATTTTCAGCAATCATTGAAAGTGATCGCGGATACAAATGACAGCGCCGATGTGCTGGTAAGCTATAGTGAAATAACACCATAATGAGCAAATATATTGGACAAAGTCCTGATAGCGATGCAGTGAGAAACAATCGCTTTTTTTACGGTCTGCGTAGAGATGATACCGGCACGCTGTATCTGGCCAGATTTGACAGCCAAAACGGTACAGATACCCTGACCATCAACGTGCCGGGCGACGTTGAAGACAACTGGGAAGGATTTGAGCAGGGCATTGACTTTTTTGAAGGTCGCGGACTTGATCACGAGCTTACCTATGCCAACATCAACTACGAACAATACCGATGGGGCGACAGGATGTTGGCCTACTATATCAATGAGGACGGTGAACTGGTGCTAAAGTTTGGCAACCGAGTTTATCCAGAAGATGTCTGATAAATAAATCAAGAGGACAAAAAAATGGCAGAATTCAAGCTAGGTAGACTGAAATTTGTATGGCGCGGTGACTGGACCAATAGCCATGCTTACGTCAAAGACGATGTCGTGAAATACGGCGGTCGTGTTTATGTTTGTGTGGCAGGACACACCTCAGATACCGATGCTAATCAAGGATTTTACGACGACTTGGCGGCCAGCCGCTGGGAGCTCATGAATGACGGCCAGGAATGGCGCGGCAACTGGGCAGCTACGACAGCTTACAATGTCAACGACATCGTCAAGTATGGCGGTGTGGTCTACATCTGTAATACTAACCATGTGTCCGCTGCACTGTTAGAAACCGATCAATCCAAGTGGGACGTTTACAACAACAGTCTTGATTGGAAAGGCACCTATGCCACTGCTACCATCTACAAGGTCAATGACCTGGTCAAGTATGGTTCCAACATCTATATCTGTACCGTAGCACATACCTCTACCTCTAGTGTTATCGATCATACTAAGTTTAATTTATTCGTCAGCGGCCTGGAGTTTGAAGACAGCTGGAACAGCACCACTGCTTATCAGAGCGGCGACATCGTAACCTATGGTGGTTACAGCTATGTAGCCGGTTCTGGCAGCACCAATCAAACTCCAAGTCCTACATCTTCTTTCTGGGATATTTTGACCACAGGTTACAACAACCGCGGTGTCTATTCAGGAGCAACTGCTTACAAGACCGGTGATGTGGTACGTTATGGTGGTAACACCTTTGAATGTATCCTAGACTCTACTGGTAACTCGCCAAGCAATGCTACCTATTGGAAGCTGATGGCTGAAGGTTTCAAGTGGACAGCTTCTTGGGTCAATGCCACATTCTACAAGATCAATGATGTGGTCAGCTACGGTTCTAGCGCATATATCTGTATCCAAGAACACACTGCTAACAATGCTACCAATCGTCCAGATGTTGACATCACCAATGTCTACTGGAACGTGTTGGCTGAAGGCGATTCCAACTATGTGTTGACCACGCGCGGTGACTTGCTCACACGCAGCGCCGCTGCTAACGTTCGATTGGCCATAGGCACCAACGGTCAGATCCTGCGCAGCAACGGACTGGATGCGACCTGGGCCTATTATGGTATCAACCCCAACGTCTACTATGTGGCCAAGAACGGAACCAACGCTGCCGGTTATGGCAGCAGCATGGACAAGCCATTTTTGACCATCGCCTATGCATTGCAGAACGTAGTGGCTCCGGCTGCCGTGTTCATCAAGGCCGGCACCTATGCTGAAGTGCTTCCAATGACAGTTCCAGCTGAAGTTTCACTCATTGGTGACGAACTGCGCCAGACCATCGTGGAACCAGCAGTGGGCTACAGCTCAAGCAACATGTTCCACATGATGAACGGTACAGGCTTGCGCAACATGACCTTGAGAGGATTGACTGGGACGCTGGGTCCATCATTGCCATCAGGTACCCAGCGTCCCACAGGCGGTGCATACGTTTCTCTTGCAGCAGGCACAGGTCCAGCCGATACATCTGTATGGATCACAAACAAGTCACCATATATACAGAATGTTACGACCTTTGGTACAGGTGCTGTTGGCATGAAGATCGACGGTAGTCTCCACAATGGAGGATACAAGTCCATGGTGGCCAACGACTTCACTCAGGTCATTTCAGACGGTATCGGCATATGGGTGTTCAACGGAGCACGTGCTGAGTTGGTTTCGGTGTTTACATATTATGCCTATATGGGTTACTTGACTGAGCTGGGCGGTACCATACGTGCTACCAACGGTAACAACTCATATGGTATCTATGGTTCAGTATCTGAAGGTGTTGATCCAACAGAAACTCCACAGGTCTGCAACGTAGACAACAACAACAATGAAGCACAGGTTGACAACGTGCTGGTAGGCGGCGGCCAGGTGCTGCGCCTTGAAATGACCTATGCTGGTGAATCATATACCACAGCCAGCGTTGGTGTTGTTGGCAACGGTGCTGGAGCCAGCATAACTCCCGTGTTTGCCAACGGTGGTGTGAACTATGTCAAAGTGCTCACAGGCGGAACAGGATATTTCACCACTACCAACAATTCTCAGAGTGGTGATACCACGACCATACGACTGGCCACAGCTGACACCGAAGTGACCAGTGGCTATAACGGCATGCGCATAACCATCATTGACGGTACTGGTTATGGTCAGACTGGTATCATAAGTGCCTACAATGGCGGTACCAAAGAAGCGACCATCGTAGACGAAGCAGGAAACCCAGGCTGGACTTCCATACAAGGTGCGGCTATCGCAGCTTCGCTTGATTCTACCACAAGATACACCATCGAACCTCGTGTTCAAGTATCAGGTGGTGGTACACCATCAAGGACAGCCGTGCTGCGTGCTGTAGTAGAAGCTGGTCGTATATCCACTATGCGTATACTAGACAGCGGTGCTGGTTATACCAGTTCACCATCCATCGTGGTCACAGACCCCCACGTGGTAACAACTGCCACGTTTACCAGCACCTACGCCAACGGTGTGATCAGCTACTTCACATACACTTCGAGAGGTACCGGCTATACCACAGCGTCAGCCACTGTGGCAGGCAATGGTTTTGCTGCTATCGAGCAGGTAGGCGGTTATGTAGACATAAAGAATCTGGCCAGTGTGCCCAAAGCAGGCTCAAACTTGATTTTTGGTGGCCTGACAGGTGTTTATCGACTGGTGTCTATCAACAATCTCAGCGGTGCAGCACCAAACTATACTGCACGATTCCAAGTCAGTCCTTACATAGCAACAACAACTCCACCCGCAAACAATGCGACAGTGACCATATACGAACGTTATTCCAATGTTCGACTGACAGGTCATGACTTTTTGAACATTGGTTTTGGTAACTTTATTAACGCTAACTATCCAAACACACCAGCCTTGCCATTGACACAGGCCAATGAAGTGGTTGAATATGGTGGCGGTCGTGTGTTCTACACATCCACTGACCAAGACGGTAACTTCCGCGTTGGTGAACTGTTCAAAGTCGAACAGGCCACTGGTATTGCGACACTGAACGCAGATGCATTCAATTTGTCAGGTTTGAGCAGCTTGCAGTTGGGTTCTGTGGCCCTAGGCGGATCAGGAGTGAATGTCACAGAATTCTCTGCAGATCCAACATTCACCGCCAACTCAGACAACATACTGCCTACGCAGCGTGCGGTCCGCAGTTTCGTCGAGAACTTGGTGGGCGGCGGCGGCTCGGCACTGGTAGCAACCAGTGTCGAACTGGGTGACATGTTTCTGACAGGAAACACGATCGTTTCTCGTAACAACAAGAATCTTGTGTTGGCTGCACCAGCCGGTTACGAAGTGTCCTTCTCTAGTAATCCATCAACTGCATTGACGCCCACGACGGGCAATCATTTAACGAACAAGACTTATGTTGACAGCTCAGCAAGACCCACGGTACATGCTATCAAATGGAGTCAATCCACCGGAGAAATGTCATACGTGACCGAAACTGGTTCGGCTGTGGCAGGTGTATTAGTCAACCAGCAGAAACTGGATTCTGCTTTCGTCTCAACTACCGCTGCCAGCATCACCATAAATAGCAGCGGACACATGATCATCAACCTGTAAGGATTAGCAAATGCCAACAACAGCACTAGGAAAGACGAGATTTGACGTCAAAGGTACGTGGAACAGTGGTACCACATACTCTCTTGATGACATCGTTCTTTACAACGGAGGTTGGTACATAGCCACGTCAGCCACCATTCCAGCAGCTACGCTGCCAACCAATACGTCGTATTGGGCATCATATAGGGTGGCATTCAATTGGCGTGGGCTGCATGTCAACACCACAGGAACTTCATACAAGACCTACGATACCATCTATTACACAGTGACCAATACATCAACGGCCACTGGTTATACCACACTGAGCCGCACCAACAGGCAGGCTTATGTGTGTATCGCAGATCACACAACAGATGGTACCAACACTTATCTGCCTCTCAGCAGCACTTACTGGCAGCCGATCACATCAGAAGGTCAGCGTGCTGGAACTGCTATCACCGTGGGCACAGCTACTTCTTTGGACAATCAGGGTGTGTATGGCGGCGATCCTCGCAAGGTACCATACAACGGGTTGGCCAACAAAGGTCGTGTGTATGACAGCACTTCACAGGCTATCAATCCTTATTATGCCAGAGGTTCAGGCAAAGATTCCACAGACGCCTATCAAGGCACGCACATGATACACCAAGGCGGCGGCATCATCGTCACACCAGGTGCCAGTACCGAAGGTTCCTCAGGCTGGGCAGGTGGCAACGCTGTGGGTCCTGCAGCAGCAGAGCTGACATTTTTCTTCCACGACTGGTGGAGATCTGCCAGCAATGGTGGTTCGGGTGTGCATTCCACACCAGACAACAAGCTGCCTCGTGCCATACAAGTCGAGCGCGGATACAATCACGGTGTCGCACTGTTCAACAACGGCGAAGTGCATGCATGGGGCAGCGGCTCCCACCATGGCATAGGCGATAGATCAAACTCAACCCGAAGCCAACCAGTGCGCTGCGGTGGAACTTATACCGAAGTGGCTGTGGCTGCCAACACCACTACGCACACTCTAAGAGACGTCAGGATCGTGCGCATCTCCATGAGCACAGCTGGCAACATTTGCGGCGGATCATCCAGCAGGCATACTCTGGCATTGGATTCCACAGGCGGAGTGTGGGCATGGGGTTACAATGGTTACGGACAATGTGGTGACAATACCACGACCACCGTGGTGGTGCCCAAGCTGATCCCGCAGACCTCCTTCAACAACAGACCAGTGGTTGCCATCTGGGCCTTTGGTGGCGCGTATGGCTGGAACTTTGCAGTCAACGACCAGAATCAGCTGTATGGCTGGGGTTACAATGGCACAGGACAACTGGGCAATGCCAACCCGCCGACAAACGTATTGGTGCCAACAGCTATCACCACACAGACATGGACTGAGGCAACGGGTGCCGCCGGCTTTGTCAGGAAGATCACTTCCATGGGCGGTCAAGGTTATACTGGTGGTGCTGGTTGCACAGCCATTCTGACCAGCACTGGCAAGGTGTTTGTGGCAGGCAAACAGACTGCAGGTCAGCTCATGATCAGCAGCACTTCACAGGTCAACAGTTTTGTGCAATGCACATCAGGACCAGGATCTGCATCAGGCAATGGTGCAAGGAACGTGTGGCTATACGGTGATCCAGACTACGGTTGCATGATGGTGCGCGACAACATAGATGGCGTCACTTGGGTAGCAGGATACAATTCTCAGTATCTGCTGGGAGATGGTTCCAGTACCACCAACAGTTCAGCGGCTGTGAGAGCCAAGAAATGGGAACGAGGCGCATACCGCGATCTCACCGATGTGTCAGAACTAGCACACTTGTCAGGCGGAACATCGCAGTCGGCCATGGTGCTGTTGGACAACGGCACGCTGTATGGTATCGGTCGTAACGATGCAGGACAGTTTGCCACAGGTTGGACTGGAACATGGACTTTCAGTGCACCAGGTGACGGCAACGGTTACGAACACGAAGCCAGCAAGTATGCTTGGTTGCCCATGAGGATGCCGCCCAGCGCATACGGCAAAGCGATGCAGATATCCACAGTTGGATACAAAGACAACTCCACCACCAACTATGGCGGATTCATATTCGTCACGCGAGACGGCAGGACATGGTTCGTCGCCAACGGCACCGGCGTCAACGGTTATCAGATCGGCGGAATCATCTATGCAGTGGGCAATGCTGATGCCAACCATAGCCTATGCATGTTCCGCGCAATGACGTTTGACTAAATACAAGATCGAGGAAAAATAGATGGCCACAATAGATCTAGGCAAGGTAAAGATACTATGGAGAGGTACTTGGAGTGCCGCAAACACCTACGAAGCCAATGACGTCGTCACTCTGAATGGTGCTACATGGATCTGCTCCCGAGGATACACAGCCGTATCAGGTAACAGGAAAGCCCCAGGTCTAAGGGATAGGACCAACGCATATGGTGTCCAGCTGGACCCAGACAAGAACCCCAAGGACACATTCCATGTGCAAAAGACCTTGGTGTCTGTGCCAGTGGGATTCAAATTCTTCATAGATGGTCGTCGCAATCCAGGTTTCACTGGCACCGGCAATCGCATCACCTTGGTCAAAGGCCAGACCTATCGTTTCCAGACTTATCATTCTTCCATGACAGGGGTAAACTTCCGTTTTGCTACCACTACAGATGGTACCACTTATACCAACGGCGTGACCGTGGTAGGAACACCTAGCTTCAGCGGTTCATATGTGCAGATCACTGTGCCATATGATGCACCAGCTGCGCTGTATTACAAGCAAGACGGTACAGTCAACATCGCTGACACTTCATATTTTGACATCGCTGATGTCTGGGAAGGTTTCCAACACTGGGAACTCATGAGCGAGAGTTTTGTGTGGAAGGGCACATGGAGTTCTGCTACTCAGTATTACAGGAACGACGTGGTTGAACTGGATGGTGTGTCTTGGATCGCCAAAGCCGACAACCTCAACAAACAACCAGATGCAGTGATGGATTCGGTGATCACCAATGGTGGTTTTCCGACCACGAGACAGTTTTGGAACATCTTTTCACAAGCCGGCACACATCGTCATCCAGGACACGGCGCATTTTTGCCCAATCATGGTCCTATAGATTGGCCATACAAGCACACATGCAATGACAATCCAGTGAACTATCGACATCTCATGTGGGCCAATCGCAACGGCAAGGTCTATCATTCAGGTGGTAGCAGCTACAATTTGCAAGGATATACGCCTCAACAGATCGACAGCTATCCGCAAGAAGTGTCTTTCTATTTTACCAACTGGCTCCGCAGCAGAGACAACTTCCCACAATACACATCCAACAAGTCAACCACTGATACAGACGTTGACAATTTTGATTTCAGGACTCGTCGCACGGGTCTACAGCAGGACTACAATGGTCGCAACGATCTAGTGACACCACATGGTACGCAGCCTCGTTGCATACAGGTAGAAGGCAATTATGACCACTATCTGTTTCTTTTTGACAACGGCGAAGTGCACCACACGGGTTATGCCGGCCACGGCCAAAGTGGTGCAGGTGCTGCTACTACATACAATGGTTTGCCCCTGCGTGCGTTGAACTTTGACGGTGTGCGCATCAAGAAAATCAGCTTGTCTGTCCGATCAGGTGTAGCAGACAGCGTCCATCATTGCATGGCCTTGGATGAAAACGGTCGAGTGTGGACATGGGGTTACAACGGCTATGGACAGTTGGGCACAGGTGAGACCGTCTCGAGATACGCTCCTTACTGCATCCCCAAAGAATTCTTCAATCACCAGCGTGTGGTTGATATCGTGGCAGGTGGTGGCACTTATGCATCAAGCTATGCCAGGACAGAATCCAACGAGATATGGGCATGGGGTTTCAACGGCGTGGGACAGCTGGGATTGGGTGATACCGCCACTCGCTACCGACCCAACAGAATTTCTGCTTTTGACCCTGCTGCCAACGGTGGCATCATCAAGATGATGGTCACAGGGTACAGCACTTCAGCTTCATTCTACATATTGGATGGCGCAGGCTATCTGTGGCATGCAGGTTCCAACAGCTATGGTCAAGCTGCCACAGCGGACACCACCAGCCACCCAACCATCACACGCAGCACCATCGCTCCAACAGCAGGTGTGATCACAGATTTTTGGGCAGTGACCAACGGCGATGTATATACCATGCTCTGGATGCGCACCGTCAGCGGAGCCACTTATTTCGCGGGATGGAATAATGGTTCATACTATACATCAGGCACAGGCGACAACTCCAACAAGAGTTCGCCTACTCTAGTGCCCAACGTGACCAACCTCAAAGAGGTATGGTGTGTATGGGACTACTCGAACAGTTATCCTCGCACCATGTGGTTGACTGATAGAGGCGAAATATGGGCCCAAGGATACATAAACTGGCGGTGGCAAGGCAATGAACTAGCTTCTGGTTCTGGTTCCAACATCGAAGACGGAACCAACTACCGTGCATATCGAGTGGCACTGCCCCCAGGTACCAAAGCCCAACAGATTTGGATGAGCAGCGACGACAACTCGACCAGCGCATACGGACCATACGTGATGATGGTCACAGACAACGGTCAAGTGTGGTTCATGGGAGCCAATCAAGCTACCAACGGATGGCCGTGGTTGGGAGGCCAGCGTTGGGCTATCAACATCAGCTACGGTACTTGGACACCTATATCAAAAGGAAGATAAATCATGTCAAAGAAGATACTAACCTACAGAGAAACCTTGATGGATCGGTTCAAGCATCCTGTTGATCTGGAACCAGGCGAAGAAAATCACATTGAGTATGTGGGTCGCAACGGAGCGACCGTCATGTTCAGTTTTGATGACGCCAAGATGGATGTGCAAGAAAATCTACCCGAACACGAACAGCGTGTGTGGGACTTGTCTAATCCAACCGAGCTCGGCGAAATGAAAGAATTCATACGCGGTGTAGACGACATCAAGCGCAAGTTGGGTCAATTTGAAGCGCAAGTTGGTGTCAACGCCACTCTTTATCGTTTGCTCAAAGGCATCATCGACAACGATCAGACCGTGATCGATCAGATCAACGGCGTTGACACAGCCAAAGACGAGTGGCTCAAGAGCATCGGCTTGCCAGGCAACAGCATACTTG